>JAEEGL012050881.1_pt1 | contig 34166 bp, 40 predicted proteins | sample 9134231 | NCBI WGS metagenome assembly JAEEGL01 (sample SAMN16246548, study PRJNA631951) | gut metagenome | biome: gut microbiome; feature: rumen; material: fiber-attached | host: Bos | place: Iran: Karaj | collected 2018-10 | reverse complement strand
GCATCGCCAAGGGTAATAGCTAGATCTTCCGAACGGAGAGCTTTATTACACTGCGCTATACGCGGAACGCACGTATGATGTGCGCATATGCGCAGCCTGAGCGTATTTTTCGTACGAACGTGGATCGAGTGTTGGAAAGTGTGAGCTATGAGTTTAAGTGCTCGAGCGTAGGATTGAAAATCCCGATAACAAATGCTCACAAACGTCAACGGATCGTACGATTGGAATACGTCATTGTGTCTCCGGTATATTTTCGGAAGACCTAGCCGAAAATTACGTGGCCCGAATGGGGGCCAAGGATAGACTGAGTATAGCACACCTAATAAAAAATACAAGCATTAGCTTGCATTATTTTTTGGTGCGCGAGACTGGACTTGAACCAGCACGCCGAAAGGCATATGCTCCTAAGGCATACGTGTATACCAATTTCACCACTCGCGCAGCAACTTTATTATAGCAAATCTTCCTCAAAAAACATAATAGTTATGCTAAAATAAAATACAGATGTTACAGGGTGGTTTATGAATCGCATTGCGATCTATTTGAATAAGATTATTGATGGTGTTGTTTATTCTGCGCCCGGTATTTTGGAGCATTATTCGACTGATCGCTCGCTCCTCCGCATCCATCCGCGCGTGGTGGCTATTCCAGAAAACACGACAGACATTCGCCGCCTAGTTCGCTTCGCCTATCAATTATCGCAAAAGAAGGTGCCGTTCCCGATTACGGTTCGTGGTGCCGGTCTTGGCAAGAACGGCTCGGCGCTCGGTTCCGGCCTGATTATTTCGACTGAACGCATGAACGCTATCCAAGAGGTAGATATCCGTCAGCGTCTCGTGCGCGTTCAGTGTGGCGTTACGCTCGGCGAATTAAAAAAGGCGCTCAATTTGTGCGGCCTGGATTTTCCGGTTTATGGCGATCCGAATGAAACTATTGGTGGGCTCATCGCGAAAGCCGCTTCGGCAAGCGATAATACCGAGCCTAGCACGATTTGCAGCTTTATTGATCGCGCCGAGGTAGTGCTCGCAAACGGCGACTTGGCCGAAGTTAGCAATATGACTATTCGTCGCGTGACGAAGAAAATTTCCGCAGATAATCTCGAGGGCGAGATTTATCGCAAGATTGACGCTCTCGTCGATGAGAAAGCTGAGATGATTAGCCAAATTGCCAATTCTCGCGATAATCGCAGCGGCTATTCTGGCGTCCAGAAAGTGAAGGGTAAACATAGCTTTAGCCTCCTACCGCTTCTTTGTGGCTCGGAGGGCACGCTCGGCATCGTAACTGAGGTGATTTTGAAGGTTGAGCCAGTGTTTGATGATCCGAATTATATCGCTATCCCGTGCCGCACCGCCACTGCATTCGCGGACGTCTGCCAGATTCTCAAAGAACTCGAATTTACGGACATTAAATTCTACGATACGGAGCTATTCAACGCAGTCGACGAAATTGGCAAAACCAGCCGCTTCTTCCGCAAGGCCTCCGATGACGGCATCCTCGTTGTTGCAAACGCGAAGGACGACTCGATTCGTCTGCGCCGTAAGAAGTTCAAGAAGCTCCGCCGCGCGCTCTCCGGCACGACTCGCATTATCGAAGAGGATGACGAGAATTTCCGCGATTTCCTCGCGCTCGAGAATACCCTCAATGCCTATTTGAACGACAACGCTACCTATAGCTTCCATCTTCCGCTTATCGACGGCGTATTTATCCCGCCAGCCAAGCAAGCAGATTTCCTGCACGGCATCGACAAGATTGGCGAAGCAATGAAGATTCGTACCGCTGTATTCGGTTCGGCCGACTTCAATTCGTTCTCGGTTCGCCCAAGCTTCACGCTAAACACCGCTGATGGCCGTAAGGCAATTATTCGCTTTCTTAGCCTCTACTTGAAGCTTATCGAAGAATGCGGTGGTCACCCATGCGGCTCGGCGCCAGAAGGTCGTCTCGCTGCTGTCTTTACGAAGAAGTACGAGAAAAAAGAAGAATCCGAACTCTATTCGAAGATCAAAGAGATTTTCGACGCGCAGGGCATCTTGAATCCTGGCATCAAGCAAGATACGAACGTCAAATCGACCTTCCAGCACTTCCGCGCCGACTACAACGACGGCGTCATCTCGAACGAATAGCGCTCATGTTTTCGTGTTTCCTCTTGTCGTGGTATAATTTACCCTATGAAATTTACGGTAAATAAGCAAAAAACTTCTGTCGAGTTCACCGTTACTTTTGTTAGCAGCGATTTTGAACCGGCACGCCTCAAGGCACTTACGCGTCTCGCACGTGACCTCAAGATTCCTGGCTTCCGCAATGGCAAGGCCCCAGCGAATATTGTCGAACAGCATGTTAATCCGAATGATCTCGCAATGCAGACCCTCGATGTGATGGTCCGCGAGTCTATCCCGAAGATTTATAAGGAAGCCGACGTCCAGCCGCTTTCCGCTCCTAATGTCGACATTAAGAAATTCGTTCCTGGCGAATCTGCTGAGGTTGTGATCTCTTCCGATATTATGCCAGAGGTCAAGCTCTGCGACTATACGAAATTGAAGGCTCCATTCGATGAGCCAAAGGTCACCGACAAGGACGTCGAGGACGTTTTGAAGCGTATCGCCGAGAGTATGGCCGAAAGCAAGGCCGTGAAGCGCGCCGCAAAGCTTGGCGATGAAGTCATCATTGACTTTGTCGGCAAGAAAGACGATGTCGCTTTCGATGGCGGCACCGCCAAGGATTTCAAGCTCAAACTCGGCTCTGGCCAGTTTATCCCAGGCTTCGAGGACGGTGTTGTTGGTCACGAACCAGGCGACAAGTTCGACCTTAAGCTCAAGTTCCCTAAGGATTATCATGCCGAGAATCTCGCCGGCGCAGCTGTCGTCTTCGAGGTTTTGCTCAAGCAGGTAAATGAAATGACCGTTCCGGCTCTCGACGACGAACTCGCCAAGAAGACCGGTGCGTTCAAGAAACTCGATGATCTCAAGGCGGATATTCGCCAGAACATCACGCTCCAGAGCGAACAGCGTGCGCTTGACGCCTACAAAGACGCGCTTCTCGATGAGATGATTGCCGGCAGCAAGACTACCGCACCAAAGTCTCTCGTTGAAGAGCAGGCTCAGCATATCCGTGAAGACGCTATTCGTAATATCGCCGCTCACCAGATGAAGCTCGAGGATTACCTCAAGCAGGCTAAGCTTACCGAAGAGGCTTGGAAGAAAGAAATCGACGAGATTGCAGAGAAGCGCATCCTCGGCCACCTCATTATTGCTAAGCTCGGTGACGAATTCGGCATCAAGGTGAAGGACGAGGAAGTTGACGAACAGCTCGACCAGCTCCGCCAGATGTATGGCAAGGACGAGCATGCCAAGAAAGAGCTCGAATCCGATGAGGCTCGCATCTCGGTCCGCAACCGCATTCGTATCAATATGACGATGGACAAACTTGTTGAGCTTAACCGCGCCCACGCGCCAAAGCCAAAAGCAGCTCCAAAAACCGCTAAAAAGAAATAGTCCAACAGCCACTCCATAACAGGGGTGGCTTTTTGCTGCCTATTGACTTTTTAAGCCACTTGTGCTATAATATAGTTATATATCACATTGAAGGAGGGGATAACAATGAAGACTATAGTCCCTAATAAGATCAGTTGGTGGAATCTCCGTAGGGCTTCCGAGGCATCAAACCGCGAGGCGAACGAAATCACAGCCTCTGTCCGCAAATTATTTGAGGGCAAGGATGGTATTTGCCGCATTATTTTGGGTATGGATGACGATCCGGTTCAACTCGAATGGCGCGAAGGCGCCCCTTCGGGAGTGCGCACAGGAAAGCCTGAGTCCGCGTATATTCCGGAAGAGGGCTATCCTGACGTAAGGATGGATCTTGCTGCTGACGCGAGCCCCGAAAAAGACGTTGTTTCACAGATCGTGGTTCTCAATGGAACAATCCTGATCCAGACGGCGTCTCGGAAGAGTTTCGTTATTTCGATGAAGAAGCTCTATAGGATTTAATCCGCCAAGTACCAGAAAAGACCGCTTAGTTTTCTAGCGGTCTTTTTTTATTTGCAAGATGCCAGTGGTCGCCATACTCGCACTTGTAGCAGGTGAGAGATTTTACGGGCAACCCATGCTCATACTCAACAAGGCGTGCCGACTCTTCGGCGGTCTCTTCGTCGGGGTAGCAAATCTTCTGCTTATCATTCACCCAGCATTTTTCGGGCTCGTATGGTTCTGGCTTTTTCATGGGTTCTATTTTAGCACAGAAAAGGTCCCCCGAAACAGGGGACCTGGGACTAACTATAGCGAGCCATCGCGCGCTGCATGATAATTTGACCATGCTGGCGATAATCAAATGGAAGCTTGAATTCTTCTGACTCGTACTGCTTGCAGCCGCTAAAAGCATGCTGTTCAAGCGCATTTATCACCTTCTCGTGATTGCAGAAGCTATACATGTAGCAGGGGCGGCCCTCCTGATCGTTCATCTCGACAGCGATGCCGAGATAAATTGCGAGCTTGGTCTGCATGGTCGGATAAGCGTCCGCGAGGTCGATGTCGCGGCCTCTAAAATCGGATTTATCAAATCGGAAACCATGCGGGACGTCGAAGCCAATCTTAGGCAAATATGACTCTAATTCGAGCGCATAAATAGCCGCGAAGAGGGCTCCGAGCTCGAATGAGTTCTGTACGACGAACCAGAATAGGCCATCACGGTCAATGATCTCGTCGTAATTCTTTCTCCAACCGAAATTTTCGCTAGTTAGCCAGTTTATCATCTTATTCTTTTTCATGTTACCCACTCCTTTCATGAAAATCTAAAGGTACAAAACTATTGGGAATATTATAACATGAAAAGAATAACGGTCAAGGCGGCTAGTCGCGGCGCTTAAGCTCCAGTAGCACTGTCGGCACGGCTGGCGGCGGCGTGAAATATTCTGGTCTCAGCGGCAGGCGAATGCGTGGCGCATAGTGCACGAAAAGCTGCATGCCGAGCTGCGAAGTGTAATGGCGGTCATTATTGAGCAGCTTCAAGGCGAATTGTTTTTGAAGAATTAGATAAATCGCGGTTGGTGGATTCTTGGCCTCGTCGAGCTTATGAAGAATCGCAGAGCTGAGATGGAAAGGTGGATTTGCGAAGATCTTATACTCGCCATCCGGGAGTTGCATAGTCAAGAAATCTTCTTCGGCAATCGTAACGTTATCGAGCTTGCCGACATTTTGGCGGAGTTTCTCGGCGGTTTCGTGGTCTGGCTCGACGGCGATTACGTGTTTGACGCGGCGCGCAAGGGCATTCGTAATGACGCCAGAACCGGCGCCTATATCGATCACGGTGTCACGTTTCTTAATATTGCTATGACCAATCAAAAATCCAGCGAGTCTCGGGTTGCGAAGGAAATGCTGGCTGAGTTCTGGCTTACGCATCTGGCAGTAACCCCAAGAGGCGCACAGCCTCATACATTGCGATAGCGGAAGCGCAGCCAACATTAATCGAGCGCGTCGAACCGAGCTGCTCAATATAGAACGCCTGGTCGGCGGCGTCGAGCAATTCTTGCGAGATTCCATCCGACTCGGAACCGAAAACGAAAATGGAATTCATTTTCAATTCTGTGCTAGCGAGCGGTTTCGACTCTGGGCGGTTGTTGTCTACGGCGACCACGAGCATGCCGCGCGCATGTGCGTCGGCGATGAATTCTTCGACGGTCGCGAAATGATCGATATGTAAGTATTTATCGGTCACCATCGCGCCGCGGCGATTGTATTTGCGCTTACCGATAATATGCACGCGGCTGACATTAAATGCATTTGCGTTGCGGACAATCGTCCCGATATTAAAATCATGCGCGAGATTTTCGATGGCAATTTCTAGTGGAATGCGGGACTTGTCGAGCTCAGAAATAATCTCCTCATTTGGGAGACCTTTGAATTTGTCGACTAAATTTCTAGTGTCGGAAGCGGGATCCATATCTATATTTTAATATGAAATCACTTCTTTCGGCGACCAACTTTCTTCTTTGAGGCTTTGAGAGCTTTTATGTATCCGTAAACCGAGGCGACTAGTAGCACAAATTCAAGCACGACGCCGAAGAAAGAATGGACAAAGGCGTTGTAGACGATCCATAGTATGCAGGTTGGGATGCCGAGCAGCTTGTAAGCCATCGGGCTCTTTTGCCAAATGGAATAAGTGTATAGTGCTGCGCCAAATACTGACATTAAACTCAGGAATCCGTCGTAAGTCGGAATCGCGACAGCAATAAACGCCGCGAAAGCGATAATTAGTACGGCGATGTCGCGTGGGGAATGATTCTTCTGATCGCCGTGTTTTACGAAATCCCAGTAAGAGTAAATATTGCGCGCCAATGCGATGCCGCAGACGGCGAGACCGGTCCAGGCCTCGAGAAAAACGTATGCGAGGGCATTGAGGATAATCGATATAGTACTGATTATTAGGATGCTTTTGCGTTTCTTCGTCAGATAACTAACGGCGAGGAATAAATACATCAAAATCGTAAAAATCTGAGAAATAACGTAAGCGTTCATGCTTATATTCTACCAAAAATGCATTAAAAAGACCGCCATAAAATAGCGGCCTTTTTCGAAACCAATCAATTATCCTTGAAATACTGCCAGAAATTGACCCCATCTTGCTCGCAAAGAAGCATCACGCAAGTCGTGGTAGTACTACCGACTCCGGGAAGATGACGAAAGTCATTTTTTGAAATCAAGAGGTCAGAAATCTTCCCGTTATAATTCTGGAGATCTCGAAGAATCGCGTATCGTGCCTTGTTCGGGATGTCTGTCCTCGCAATAAAGCTCTCGATGCCACGATGTGGCGCCAAGAACAAACGACGCTCTATGCAATAATTAATCTTGTAGACACGTACTAAGCAACCGGTGATTGCGTCGCATTGCCTCGGCGTAAAAAGGCGCCCTTTAATTATTCCGTTGAGGTCTACCATATCTTCGAGATCGAAGGCGCTATGCAGCACGTCGGCTATCTTGACGTCACTAGAAGCGATCTTGCCGAAAGAAGCGTCCGAAATGAACGCAGCGAGTCGCTCAACGATCTTTTCGGGCAAGGGCATCTCTAGAACAGGAGTAGAAAGCGCATTCATCTTATTGATTAGTTTCATTGGATTTATGTTGCCTGGATTATCCATGATGCCACCTCCCATCAAATCAGGCGTTATAAAGGTACAATATGGCGCTATTTTACAATAAAACATCGAAAAAGTCAATGACGGGGCGCCGAAAAGCATAGCAGTATGGTATAATATACCTACATGACAATTGTCTCTAAACTGAAGAAAAAATTCTATTTTGTGGCCGCCGGCTACTTTAAATTTTTTGCGAATATCTCTCTGAAGCGCTGGCATCCGCGCATTATCATCGTGACCGGTTCTGCTGGTAAAACAACCATGCTGAACCTCATCGAGAGCCAGCTTGGCGAAAAAGCGCATTACTCGCACGACGCGAACTCTGCTTTCGGCATCGCTTTCGATATCCTCGGCCAGCGCGGCATTACCGGCAGCAAGCTTCATTGGTTCTCGCTCATCTTCCAGACGCCATTCCGCGCCTTCTTCTATCGCCGCCACGAGAAATTCTACATGGTTGAGTGCGACGGCGAGCGCCCGCACGAAGCCGAGTTTGTCGCGAAGTGGCTGAAGCCAGAGGTTTCGCTCTGGGTGAGCCTCGGCCGCTCCCATGCGGTTTTCTATGAAAACGAGGTCAAATCTGGCCGCTTCGTGAATATTGACGAGGCGATTGCGCACGAATTCGCAACCATTCCGGCGAATACCAAGAAGCTAGTTTTGATTGACGGCGCAAACGACGACATGCGTGAGCATTGCGAGGGGTTAAAGGCCGAGGTCGTCGCGGTCGACACGAACAAGCTCAAAAAATATGAAGCCTATCCGGACCGCGCTACTTTCGAAATCGGCAACCGCAAATATGAATTTCATGATCCGATGCCGCGCGACGTGACGGTCCAGCTCCTCATGCTCGATAAGCTCATGGACTATCTCGGCCAGAAAGTTACCACTGACTTGAAGGGCTACCATATGCCACCGGGCCGCAGCAATTATCTCGAAGGCAAGAAGGGCGTGAAGATTATCGACTCTAGCTATAATGCGCATATTATCAGCATGACGACCGTGCTCGACATGGTGAAGGTGCTCCATGCGCCGCACAAGTGGCTCGTCATTGGCGATATCATTGACCAGGGCAATCTCGAGGGCGAAGAGCACAAGAAACTCGCCCAGCTCCTCCTCGACACGAAGGTCGAGAAGATTATTATGATCGGCCGCCGCACGAAGAAATATACCGCGCCACTTCTTAATGGCAAATGCGACTACGAATCTTTCGACAAGCCTCAGCAGGCGCTCAAATTCCTCGAGGCGAATCTTACCGGCAAAGAAACGGTTATCTTCAAGGGTAGCCAATATCTCGAATGGATTGTCGAGAAGCTACTCGCGAATCCGGACGACGTCGCGAAGCTCGCGCGTCAGGACGCCGCGCACAAAAAGCGCCGCGCAAGTTGGGGGCTAGAATAATGAAACTCTATATTTTGCATGGTTGGACCTACAATCCGGAGCCTTGGCTCGAGGTGATCAAAGACCTCAAAAAGCAGGGCATCGAGGCGGAGCTCCTTCGCGTGCCAGGTCTTGGCGAAAAATCTGACGAAGTTTTTACGATTGATGATTATGTAAAATGGGCGAAGAAAAAGCTTCCGAAAGGCAGCATTGCACTTGGCCACAGCAACGGCGGTCGCATTCTTCTGAATTTACTAAGCGCGGAACCGGACTATCTCAATGGTATTATTCTGCTCGATGCGGCAGGCGTCTACGAAGAGTCAAAGAAGCGCAACGCGTCGCGTAAGCTCTCAAAGATTTTTAGCCCGCTCAAAAAGTCTAAGCTCGCTCGCAAAGTCGTACACAAAGTGCTCGGCGCTAGCGATTATGAGAATGCTCCGGAAAATATGAAACAGACTCTCGATAATATGATCCAATCCGACAAGAATCTGGACATTGCAAGGGTCACGACGCCGACCCAGATTATTTGGGGCTCCGACGACAATATCACGCCGCTTCGCCAGGGCAAGAAGATGCATGAGCTCATCAAGGGTTCCGAGCTTACCGTCAAAGACGGCTGGCGCCACTCGCACTATCTCGTTTCGACGAGTGAACTCGCGGACGAAATCGCTGACAAATTCAAGAAGCTAGGAGGCAAATAATGCTATCCGTCAAAGACATCGCGCCAGAAGCACTCGACGAATTTGTAGTAAAAGAGCACCCAGAGCTCAACTTCCTCCAGGCTGCAGACTGGGGCAAAGTTCACGAAGTCGACGGCTTCAAAGTTCGCTATCTCGGCCTATTTGATGGCGAGAAGCTAATTGGCTCGGCGATGGTCGTGGTCAAGAACGCTAAGCGCGGTCGCTTCATGGAAATCCCGGCCGGCCCAGTACTCGATTGGGAAGGCAAGATCCAGCCGATCCGCTTCTTTATCGACGAGCTGAAACGCATCGCAAATGAAGAAAAATGCGTATTCGTCCGCATCCGCCCAAATATCGATAACAACGAAAAACATCAGAAATTATTTGAGAAGCTCGGGCTCAGACTCGCGCCATTCCATCTCCATGCCGACAATACCGTCATGCTCGACCTCACTAAGTCCGAAGATGAGCTTATGGCCGACATGCGCCGCCAAACTCGTTACGAAGTTCGCCGTGCCGCGAAGCTCGGCATCGAGGTTGACTATACGACCGACAAAAAATCCTTCAACGAATTCTACGATCTTCAGTTAAAAACCGCCGAGCGCCAGGGCTTCGTCCCGTCGCCACGTAGTCTAATTCTCGCTCAGCACGAAGTCTACGGCGACAAGGCGCGCATTTATACCGCAAAACTTGGCAATCAGATCCTAGCCAAGGGCCTCATTCTTATGACAGCGCCAGAAGCAATTTACCATGAAGCTGCATCGACGCCAGAAGGCCGCAAGCTCCCAGGTGCCTACGCGCTTACTTGGCAGGTTATGCAAGACGCGAAGAGGCTCGGAATCAAGCGCTATAATCTCTTTGGCATCGCTCCGCCAAATTCGCCGCATCATCGCTTCGCTGGCGTCACGACCTTCAAGACCGGTTTCGGCGGCGAGCAGATTGCCTACCTCCCAGCTCATGACATCGTCGTCAAGCCAATGCATTACAAGCTAGTCGCAACTATCGAAAAAGCACGAAAGAAGAAACGCCATCTATGAAAATCGTAAACGCAGAAAATCAGAAACAATGGGACGCATTCGTCACTAGCCACGAGGATGCAAACTTCCTCCACTCTTGGGCTTGGGGTGATTTCCACGAAGCGCGCGGCAAGAAGGTTGTTCGCCGCATTGCGCTAGACAATGATAACAGAATCATTGCCGCCTACGTCGGTCAGATTGAAACCGCTAAGCGCGGCACCTACATGGCAATTGCTGGTGGTCCAATCATGGATTGGAGCAAGAAAACGCTTCGCGAAGCAATCTTTGCCGACATCAAAGAGCAGGCCAAGGAAAACCGCTGTGTCTTCGTTCGCATTCGCCCGCAAATTACGGAAACCGAAAAGAATCGCAAGTTATTTAAGGACCTCGGCCTGAAGCCGGCTCCAATGTATCTCTCGGTCGAATTCGCCGGTATCCTCGATATTTCGAAGCCAGAAGAAGAAATCCTTGCTGGCGCCGCTCAAGGCCTTCGCCGCAAGATTCGTAAAGCCGAGAAAAATAACATCACGGTCAGCGTTAGTGAAGATCCGAAGGATATCCATGAGTTCTACCAAATCGAGCTAGAAACCGCGAAGCGCCACAAGTTCGTCGAATTCTCGGAGAGCTTCCTCATGAAGCAGTTCGAAGCCTTCGCAAAGTACGGCCAGGTAAAACTCTATACCGCGAAGCTCGGCGACGAAATTCTCGCTCAGAACTTCATGATTTTCTACGGTAACGAAGCTAGCTATCACTACGGCGTCTCGACTCAGCTCGGTACTCAGTATTCCGGCGCTCCGCTCCTCCATATGCAGGCGATGCGCGATGCGCGTGCGCTCGGCATCAAGCGCTACAATTTCTGGGGAATTACTGGTCTTAATGAAACCAAGCACCGTTTCTATGGCGTCAGCCAGTTCAAGCGCAGCTTTGGCGTCGAGGAGCTCAAGTATCTCCACGCCCACGATCTCGTCATTAATAAGGCCAAATATCGTCTCAATTTCGCGGTCGAAAAACTCCGCGCCAAAATCCGTCACGTATAGTGGTGGAACCCTTGCAAAAAGCTTACGTTTAATATATTCTTAAATTAGAAATTTAAGGAGCTTTTTCAAGTGAGTAAAACTACAAAAAAATTCATTGAAAGTCACTGGTTGACATTTGCTCTGAAGGGTGCGATTTCTATTGTGGCAGGTCTCTGCCTTATGTTCGCCCCGACAGGCGACAATTCTATTTCGTTATTAACCCAGATTGCTGGCTGGACCATGTTTGGTCTCGCATTTATCGAGGTTGCCAACGTCATTTATCGCCAATCCCGCTCGCACAACTGGGGCTTCCCACTCGTGCTCGGCATCATTGAGCTTTCGATCGCAATCGCATTGCTCTGGACTTTCAACCCAGGCATGCCAACCGAAGACCTCATCTGGGTACGCATTATCTTGCTTGCCGGTTATGTCCTCTTCGCATCGGTCGTTACGATTCTTATGGGCTTCATGAGCTTCAGCAACATGACCGACCGCTTCATGTGGATCGTCAATGGTATGCTTGGCGCCATCGTCTCCTTTGTAATGTTTGGCGGCACTGAGCTCGGCCAGGGCGCACATATTCAGCTCTTCGGCACCTACCTCATGATTAATGGTATTACCGACCTCTTCTTCGGCATTCATTCGAAGGACGAAATTCTTGCCGCAAAAGCTGCCAAGAAGGCTGCCAGAAAGGCAAAGAAATAGATGATTTTCGACTCAAAAAGTCGCATTGAGCGCTATTTCCGTCGCAATCCTCAGATCAAGACCATCGTGATTGCTGGCTCCTTTGGCCGCAAATCCGCGATTCGCTGTATCGGCATGATTCTCGGCCAGGCCCTCACCGTGACGATGGGCGTGAACCGCGATGCCGATCCGGATGTCGTGCTTCTTGACTACAATTCGATGTCGCAATTTCCAGACATTCGGCCGGACATTGTAGTTGTTACGAGCTGCGAGTCGGATGAGGAGGCGAAGGGTTTCTTCGCGCTCGCGAACCGCGCTCGTCACGTGCTCGTGAACTATTGCGACGTTCCGCAGCAATATGCGAAGTATCTCCAGAATCCAAATCTCACCACCTATGGCGACGATTTGCCGGCAGATTACTACTTTGAGCTCCATGATTCCGGTCTCGATGGCCAGAAGGGCGATATCGTCGACCTCGATCGCCACCATTTCCCGGCAACCGTCAAACTTATCGGCGAGCATAACCTTCGCCCAGTCGTGATGGCGTTCGCTATTGCGCAGCTCTTCCAGATTGACGACGACCGTATCAAGGACGGTATCGATAACATCCGCCCAGTTCATGGCCGTATGTCCCCAGCAAAGGGTTTGCATAACGCAATCATCCTCGATGATTCGGCTTCGACTTCCGCTACCTCTTTAAAATACGGCATGCAGGCGCTCTATAGCATCCAGGCGCCAGATCGCATCGTCGTTACCGATGACGTCAGAAAACTCGCGAACCTCAACTATGACATGGTTTCCGAGGTTCTCGTCCTTAGCGGCAAGGCTACGCGCGAAGTAAATCCGAAGGTGAAATTCTTCAAGGAAGATATCGACCTCATTAATCATCTTGGCCAGCGTCTCGATGAAAACTGCCTAGTGCTGCTCGAGATTCCGATTCCTGAGATAATCGACTCCTACTTGTGGTAAAATAGAACTATGGCAAAGGTCATCACGATTACGAATCAAAAAGGAGGTGTTGGTAAAACGACGACCTCTGTAAATCTTGCTTTTTATTTGGCGAAGGCCGGCAAAAAGACACTCCTCATTGATTTTGACCCGCAGGGCAACGCGACCTCTGGTCTAGGCATTGATCAGAAGGATTCGATGAAGACCATCGTGGGCGTGATGCTTGGCGAAGCTGAGCTAAAGGACGTCATTGTCCAACCGGACAAGAAGAAGTGTAAAAAGCTCTTCATTGCTCCGACTACTGTCGAGCTCGCTGATGCCGAGGTCAGCATGGGCGGCCTAGAGAGCCCAGATAAGTTCTTCGTTTTAAAGCGTGCTGTTGCCAGCGTCGCCAAAGATTATGACTACATCATCATCGATAGCCAGCCAAGCCTTTCGCTCCTCACGGTGAATGGTATGGCTGCTGCGAATTATCTCTTGCTTCCAGTCCAGACCGAGTTCTTCGCACTCCAGGGTGTCGCAGATCTCCTGCATACCGTCAATGACATCAAGAAGGGCATCAACCCGAAGCTCAAGCTTCTCGGCGTGCTTGCTACGATGTACGACAAGAGGACGACCTTGAGCTCCGATGTTCTCGCGAAGATCAAGGGCTACTTCAAGGACAAAGTTTTCGATACTCAGATTCCACGCAATGTTCGCCTCGCTGAGGCGCCAAGCCATGGCGTGCCAATCGGTATGTATGACCGCTTTAGCAAGGGCGCGAAAGCCTATAAGTCTCTCGCAGACGAGGTTTTGGAGCGTACGAAATGAGCATGAAGCGCGGTCTCGGTAGCGGCGTCGACAAACTCATCCCGACCGAAGGGATTGATGATTTTTTCGATCCGACCGCCGAAGAAGACGAGCGCGTTAGTGACCTCAGGGACATCAAATTAGACGAAATTATTCCAGATTCCGATCAGCCACGCCGCAATTTCAATGAGGAGCAGCTTAATGCTCTCGCTGCCTCTATTAAAGAGCATGGCGTCGTTCAGCCGATCGTGGTCGTAAAAGAGGGCGCCAAGTACAAAATCGTTGCTGGTGAACGCCGTTGGCGCGCTAGCAAGATTGCTGGCCTCGACAAGATCCCGGCCATCGTCCGCACCCTTAGTGCACAGAATCGCCTCGAGCTCTCTTTGATTGAGAACGTCCAGCGCGAAGATCTTAATGCGATCGAAATCGCTACGGTTTACCAGAAGTTCCGTGACCAGTTTAATCTCAGCAACACTGAGATTGCGAAGCGTGTCGGCAAGAGTGAGCCTGCTATCGTAAACACGATGCGTCTCCTCGGCCTCCCAGACGAAGCAAAGCACGCGATGGTCGAGCACAAGCTCTCTGAGGGTCAGATGCGCCCACTCGTGACGCTCGAACCGGCTCAGGTGAAGGCGGTATTGCCAAAGATCGTGAATGAAGGCTGGACCGCTCGCAAAGTCGAGCAATATGTCGTTGACCTCAAGGGTCGCAAGAGTGAAAAAGCCGGCAAGGGCGCCTACAAACCGCGCATCAATGCCGACGCCGAAGCGAAAACTATCAGCAAGAAATTAGGTGTGAAAGTCCGCATCAGCACTAGCGCTCGCGGCTCAGGCGATATCGTGCTAAAATTTAAAGATAAAGAGGAGTTTGACAAACTATGTTCGATACTAACGGCGTAAAAGCCAAAATGACAGCAGTGGTGGACCGTTTCAAGGAAGAAATGAAGAAGGTTCGCACCGGTCGTGCGCACCCAGATATGCTCGCTAACGTAAAGGCAGAGGTATATGGCCAGTACATGCCACTCAACCAGATTGCAAATATCACCGTCCAGGGCGCAACTATGCTCCTAATTACCCCGTACGATATGAGCAACATTGAGAAGATTTCTAGTGCAATTCGTGCCGATCAGGCTCTTGGCCTCAATCCAGCCGATGATGGCCGTGTGATTCGCGTCCCGATTCCTCCACTCACCGAGGAGCGCCGCAAGGAGATTGTCAAGACTGCTAGCGCCAAGGTCGAGGAGTCGAAGGTTCAGCTTCGCCAGGCCCGTGAAGATGCTCGTAAAGATATTAAGGGCATGGAGCTTGCTGAAGACGCCAAGAAGCGTGCCGAGAAGGCTGTCGACGATATGATTCATGAGTTCAACACCGAGATTGATAAGCTCTTCGCCGAGAAAGAAGCGGAGATCATGAAGATCTAGCCAAGTAAGCAAAAAGGGAAGGCAAATGGATAACGAAAACCACAACGAAACCGAAGAAAAAAGCTTCAACGCGAAGATCATTATTACCGCTGTCGTGAGCGTTTTGCTTTGCGCGGCCTTCGTGCTAGCGCTCATCACCTTTGGTATGAATGCGCAGCGCAAGTTCGACTCCGAGAATGCCGCGCAGCAGGAAAAGAATAAGATCGTCGAGGTAAAGACGGTCGAATATGATGCCGATTATTTCGCCTACAACGCCCATGCTGAATACCCGACGGTTACTAGATATCTACTAGATAAGCTGGACGCCCCGAAGGGTCAGGATTACTACATCATTAATAGCCAGGATAAGCTTAACGCCGTCCTCGACGCAGCTGGCCATACCGGTGAATACACTGTTAGCGAAGACTTCTTTAAGTCGAGCTCTATCGTTGCCGTGCCTTATGAGCACAAGGGCCTCAGCGGTATTGGCGTAAAGGGCGTCTCGCGCGACGAAAACTACAACGTCTCCGTCAACCTCGTCTATAACGATATGCTCCAAGTCGAGAATATTGGCGGCTACGTTGCTCTAATCAAGCTTCAAAACATCCAGCCAAAGGTCGTGACGGTCAGTGTTTCGGCGGATCTTCCTGGATTAAACTAAGGACATAAAAATAACCGGGTCTCTCCTCCAGGAGACCCGGCATTTTTTGTTTGTTGGTTTACCGTTAGGATGCAATCGCTCTTATGGTCGGGTCCGGAATCGCTGCCGGCGTATAGACGATGCGCCGTGTCGTTCCGTCGGTCTTGACCTCCTGGCAGTGCTTCAGGATCATCAGCTCGAGCTGTTTGTGAGCGGCATAGCAACACTCTCTAGCGAAGTCTGTATCTCCAGATACGAAGATGCCGATCCTCATATGAAGCTCGTTCGTCTTAAAATCCTTGATCTCGAAGCTACAAGCAGAACCGAGATCGCTGTCGACTGACCAATCGTCCAGATGAACATAGCGCGCTCTGTCCTTGGATGAAGCCTGCATGTCCTGCTCGATCCTCTCTGTGCGGGCCTTGAAGCGTCTGCCAATTTTTCCTTCGATCTTCCCCTGTTTAACAAGAGGGCGATAATGAAGGATAAATGTGCCGCCAGAGTCGAGCTTGGACCATTCCTTTGATTCTGCCGAGATGGTCTGGATTCCGATGGCGATAAGGCCATCTTTTTCGACCATCTCCTTCAGGGCCTTACTCTGCGACTTCTTGCGTGCTGCCGAGGCGAGTTCAGCGATCAACTCCGAGATCTTCAAATTGCCGAATTTGTCCATGTGGTGTAAACCTCCAATGTGCTATTTAGCTTAGCGACCAAAAAGTGAAGCTAGCTATCGGTCTAGAATAGCATAATAGCCTCACTTTGTCAAAACTACTTAGTAGAGAGGGTGTCCTGAATTTTCGTGATGGCTTCGTTCACGGTGTTCTGGTCCGGAATCATCACATAAAGTGGCTGGCTGCCCATACTATAGGTAGGCTGAGTGCTACCGGAACCATTGACGCTGTACTGCTCAATTTCCCAGTTCTTCATCGTGTTCATCTGCATCTTGGCGAAGCTAGTGATATCCTCGTAGCTGAGACTTGTCTGGAAAGTGCCCTCAATCGCGCTGAGAAGCCTTGGATAGTTCACGATATACTGAATGCTCGTCGCTTTCTTTAGAATCGCTGAGAGGACGTTCTGTTGGTTCTCGACGCGATGGCGGTCGCCAGTTGCATAGGACATACGTTCGCGGCTAAAGGCAAGCGCACAGCGGCCGTCGAGGTGAATATCGCCCTTCGGGATGCGACAGCTACGGTCGGTCCAAGCCGTGAAGCCCTGATCGGAGTAGATATCGATGCCGTCTACTGCGTTTACGAGGTTTTCGACGGTCTTGAAGCTAACCTTGACGGTATGAGCGATCTCGACGCCGCCAAAGAGGTCGGATATTGTGTTCTTGCTCATGTCGATACCATAGATGCCGGCGTGCGTGAGCTTGTCCTTCTTGCCGGTGGTGCCGTGGAGCTGGACGTAGTAATCGCGCGGGACGGAAACGAGGAGGATTTTGTTTTTCTTTGGATTGATAACGGCGAGCATGTTGACATCGCTACGCGCGGTCGCCCTCACGCCGTTCCTAGAGTCGGTACCGCTGATATAGATAACGAATGGCTCGTTTTCCATATCGACTTTCTTCGTGGCCTTCTTTTCCTTCTCAAATTCGATCTCGTAGGTATAGATAACCTTGAGCTTATCGTAATAATCCTTCGCGTCTTCCTTGAGTACCTCGAGGTAGCTAGAGGCCATCGAGACGGCAGAAAGCGTACCATTATCCATATCGATGAAGATACTGGCAAGGTCGTCATATTCTTTCTTTGAGTACTTGACGGCTTCTTTGAGCTTGTTTTCGGCGAGCTTTAGGTGGATGTTGCCACTCTGGAAGCCGATATTCTTGCCGGCTAGTTTCTCGATCTTCTTGATACCGCTATCTTTGTAGACGACGACGGAATATTCCTGGGTCTCAGTATTGTCGATCGTCGTAATCTTCTGGAGGAAGCTAGAAACGGTGCTGATATAGTAGAATCCTACGCCGTAGCCAATAGCTAGTAGGCCAGCGATTACGCAGCAGATGATACGAGTGATGTTCTTGGCTTTCTTCTTCGTGAGCTTGCGCGCAGTAAAGAGGAACAGCAGCGCCATCACGACGATAATCGCGTAGTTCTGCCAGTCGGCGAGTACGTTTAGCTTGAGGAGAGCGTAGATAAAGAGTCCGCCAGTTACTGCCTCAGCAAGGAGAAGTACGAGGCAAATAATCTTAGAGGCGAGGCTATGCTTCTTTATGGCCTTCTTTGCGGCAGGTTGCTCGGCAGTCATCTCTGGTTCAGATTTCTCGAGGTTCGCAATCTCGGCCGAGATATCGTCAGTTACAGGCGTTTCTGGTTCGGTCGGGACCGCTACTGGCTCCTCGACAATCGGCTCGGCGACTACTGGCTGAGCATCCATGTCCTGCACCTTGATAGCGACAGGCTTCTTTGCGACTGGTTTTTTGGCTGGCTTCTTTGCTGCCGGCTTCTTGGCGGCTGGCTTCCTCGTCAGGCCGTCGATGGATTTGTTACCTTTGCTTGGCATCCACTTTCTCCTTGTTAGTTAATGCTTTTTGATGACGCATGCCTAGGCAGTACGCAAAACGATAGGTAGAATAAAACAAAATCCCGACTGCGGCGCCCGCAGAATCGATGAGAACGTCTAGCGCTTGGCCAGTGCGACCCGGCACTAGGGTTTGGTGAAATTCGTCAGTACAGGCGAAAATAGCGGCCACACAAAAAGCAATAATGCAGCTTAGCGCGTAGCGATTATGATCGAAAATGATGCCGCATACGAGCATGACGATAAAGGCGAGGACGAAATAGACGCTCGCGTGCATGACTTTGCGTAGCGGTGCATTGATGAGTTTCGTTGCCTTCGCGAGCTTCTTTTCGCTAGGATTGGAATTCGTGATGCCGGCCTTATTCGTGACCTCTAGGGTGTCCTCGATAAAGACGGCGAGGATGTCGGTACTGTGACCGTTAGAATTGTCGGAATTCATGCTAGAGAGCTTAAAAATGCCGCCCATCCAGAGAATGGCGACGAGACAGATTGCTGCAATCTTCGCGATTTTGATCTTCGTAGTTTTCTTCATGATTGTGCGGGGCGCATAGGCCTAGATGCGGCATCCGCCAGGCCTCATGTCCATAGCCTGGCGGATAAAGAGCCGCTTTTGTTATAGTGATCACACTCCACGTGTTCACACTCCACATCTACGGTGGGTCAGACCGTTAATGCTTAATAATATTGTAGCACAAATAGGCCTGGCTGCAAAAAGAGAGCGTAGCAGCTTCTATGATGTGATCGAGTGGATCATGTGAATCCTCAAATGCGGTGCGGAAGTTGTATGGATACCGCACCCAATTTTGCGCCTAGATCGAAATCTAAAGTCGGTTTTTGCTCCTCGAGGCCCTAGTTGCCTTTGAGCGGAAAAGCTTCTTAATAAATTTGGACAAATAGTAGTATCCAATGCACAGCGCGAGGAGTAGGCCAAAAATAAACGCGGTCTTAGTTAGGTTGTTTGGAGCCCAATCAGCGATACCGTACCTAGATACGAGTCTGATAACTACCTGATGGAGAATGAAAAATGTGAACTGGATTTTCGCAAAAAGTAAAAATGGTTTTGCGCCCAGTAGCCGGCTGATTATCCCTCCATTTAGGGCAAGTACTAAAACGACAGGGAGGAAGGCGGCGGCATAGTAGCCGCGAATCCAGCTCGAGTTAAAGGCGAAAAAAGCAGTGATTATTGCGGCCATGCATGCCAGTTCGACTAGGGTAGAAACGGCAAAGGTCTTTTTGCTTGGTCTTTTGTAGAATTTGCAAGAAATAGTTTTATAGAGAGGGACCAAAAGTACTCCCATGAAGAACTCTAGGGCTCGGACTAGGGGAAAGGTATGGAAGGAAAACGAGAAAAATTGTCCCGGGTATTTTATAGCCACTAATTCAAGTGCTATTCTTAATGAGCATATGGCTACTAGAATGGCAATCGATTTTCTGCGATTTTTAGTGACCGAGCAAAGCATGGGTGACAAAAAGTAGCAAAATAGCAAGGAAGATATAAACCAAGAAGCGCCATTAAACGAAAAACGATTGGCGTAACCGGGGAGCCAAGACTGCAGCAGTGACAAATTGAATAGCAGCTGGATGGCGGTATGGTCATTAAAGACGGGGGCCGTGCTCAGGAAGATCAATGCGAGCATTGTGCAAATAGCATGCAGAGGCCACACTTGTAAAAACTTCTTTTTAAAATAGTTAAAAGATTGTCTCCAGGTAGGCTCGTCGCCCTCATCTCTGCGCGAAAAATTATAGCCAACTAGAAATCCTGAACAGACAAATAGCAGCTCGCACATGCGAGCCCCCATGTCCGCCGGCAGGTTTCTAAGCGGTGCGTGCCACCAGAATATCATTAGCATCGCAATCGCCTTAAGCCCAGTAAGTGAATTTATATTATTCACAGTATGCCGTTCTTGCATAGAATGATTACTTACTATTAATTGTTTTGCTCGGCTTTCTGCGGCCGCCATGGAGCGAAATGTTGCATTTTGGGATGGACTCGAAGAATGTGCAGAGGAAAAGAAGAGCAGTGGTTTCTTTCAGTAGATAAAAATCCATCGCACTTATCCACAAGAACACAGCAAGTCCAAACAATAAACATTTTTTAGCGGTTGCGTCAGTCGAGAACTCGACGGCAAGAATAATTGCCAGAAAAATCGCTATAAAGACAGCAAGCATTGCGATGCCGCCAGTGTACAGCAGCTGGAGAACGAGGTTATGGGTTTTGCTATAACCGATTTTTGAGACGGTGACTTCCGTTGGCTCAAAGCCGTTGCCGAGGAGTCTTGTTTCTCGTATACTTTTGCTGCTTTTTGCCCATACTATTGTTCGCCCGGAAATTGTAGGCGATTTTCCGACCGCTTTCAGTATTGGCTCTACGGGTGCAGTATTTGATGGGAATACGATGATGGCAGTGAAAAAAATGTATGCGAGAATTGCCAGCCTACAAAGCACGGCGGGAAAATGCTTGTAGAAGATTGAGAAGAGGATGATTAGAGAAGAAAAAGCGATTCCGTTCCCGGAGGAGACATAGCAATAGCCCATAAATATGACTATAAATGATAGCAAGAGATACAGCGGCACTTTTTTGAGATATTTTACAGAGTATACAAGTGATAGCCCCATGAAAATGGACGCTTCGTATATCGAACCGTTGTCGTTTCCCAATAAATAAAAGTTAGGCTCAATAGGGCTCATCGAAGGTCGACAAATAATGAACGAAATAGTATTGGCTAGCGCCGCTGCACCATACACGATGATTATGGATTTCAGGGTCGTTCGTAGTGTGTCTCGTTTGAAAGATGACAAAAAGAATAGGGTTAAGGAGAAGGTCATGGCCATAGTTTTTACCCCGTCCTTAATTCCAGCGTCATAACCCTTAGCAAAAGAGATAATAGTTGGAGGCAAAAAGAGCGCAGCGACTAACACCGCAGTAATAAATAGCGGTTTTTTAAAGCCGATGCGTTTAATTGAGAGAATCGTCATTATTGATGCGGAAATAAGCGAGGCAGCCTCAACCGCGATATGCATTGGCCTTCCTAGAACATAATCAGGTAAACCGATTAGCGGCAGAAATAATGCTATGCACAGTAGTAATTCTTTTTTATTTCCTCCAATCATTTTATTGATTAGATTTATTACGGAAAGGAAAAAGTATTGTTTCTTAAGTATTAACAGAGAGCGTAGCCTTTCACCCTTCTTCATATAACGGCTAGAACGTATACTTCTTTCTGTCGCTGCACTAGTGAGTTCTGGTCTAGAAGATAGGAAGGCCTCGGAAGTATGGCTAAATCTATTCTTTCTAGAAAAAGAGAATCTCGATCTTGACGACGCCCTGGAAAGTTTCTGAAACATAAAAAGGGATGCCGTAGAGTCAGTGAAGCCGAAGCGAGTTCGAAGATTTTTTAGTAATATTTCGGACTCATTAAGATAATTTAGTAATTGCGACGGGCTGGAGCCACCAGTTGCGCTGGCTCGATTCTCATTAATATAATACCCACCCTTGCCTTCATAAAAAGCAGCGTTGTTAATTATAATTCTCGATATGTAGTCGACATCTTCGCCGATTGACATGCTTTCGTCAAAACGAAAACTCCTCGCCAGTTTACCATCGATCAATACGCCCTGGCTCGTAAAAGCTCCGGCATTGAGAATAAAAATCTCGGCATCATTCTCGAGCAGTATCCTTTTGCCGGCAAAGGGGGCGTCAATGGCTCCGCTATATAAATTGGTTTTACCGGAAAAAACTAGCTTGCTGTTTGTTGATTTTGAGACCTCAATGAGTCGCTCGACGTAGCCTTCCGTGATTTTGTCATCTGCGTCCAAAAACAAGACAAAGTCGCCTTTTGATTTCTTTAAGCCGAGATTGCGAGCCGAAGATACGCCGCCGTTACTCTTGCGAAATAGGCTGATGTTTTTGCCGTTTAATGCATTCAGCTCTTTTAGAGTGTCTTTGTCGGTGCTTCCGTCGTCAACAACTATAATCGAGATATTTTTGTATGACTGGCCCAATGCGCTGCCGATGCAGCCGCGCAATAGCTCCGGTTCTGTATTATAGACTGGGACAATGATGTCTACGGATGTTGTCTTTCTTTTCATGTCACTTCTCGAATGATGATTTTTCGGGCAATATTGCTTCGAATGCGCTGATAAGGAGGGCTTTGTCTCGCGCGAAGGCTTCTTCGTCAATGTTTTCGGCGTCATTTATGCAGACTATCTTTGTTTTTCTCTTCGCAACGTGAGAGCATGCGGCGTCTAGAGCGCCAGGATCCTTTAAATCTATGAAGGCGCCAATTCTTTTGGCAGGCTTAAATGCTCCCTTCGCTATCTGCCAATCTTTGAATAGGTACTGATTGACATCCAAGTGTGTCCTGAATTTATGCGAGCTTGTTTCGTTCAGACGATCCGGAATCTTGCTCCAAATTTCTTCATAGGTAGATTTTAAGAAATTACTATTGATATGGTCATGTTTTAACCCGGGGAACCTAGGGCATGGAAGTAGCCAGATGTTTCTTAAATTTTCTTTGCCATATAAACAATTAAACCACTTGCCAAAATTACTTTTTAAGCAGCTCTTAAAATCAAAATACTCGTTGATTACGGAAGTGTCCTGATTATTTATATGCTGAATCTCCCAGCTCTCTTTTACGCAATTGACGGTCAAAATGGCCCTGTCTCGCGGTAGTCCATCTTTGAAGAAGTCATCCTTTTTGACGGGGGATATAATAAAGACGTCATCATTAAAATAAGAAAAATGCTCAGAGAGAGTTTTGATCCTGTGAAAGTTTAGCTCGATAGGATGGGAGCTGAAAGTGGGGAGAAATTTTGCCGGAATATAATCTTTATGATTGACGATGTGGAGCTTATCGCAGTCAGTATTTAGCCATTCGGGTATTTGGCCGCAAGTAACAAAATGGACCTTATTTACCCAAGGAGCATTTTTCTCCACCCCCCTGAACCAGTATTTGAGCAAATCCCAGTCTCGGTACTTGCTGTCGCGCTTATCTTCATTTGCATACTTTGCTTTTTCGGCCTTCCACTCCTTGTCCGAGCCGTCGACCCACGTCAAAATAAAATCTACCTTGTCGTCTATAATGCTAGTAGCTTTTTTCATACTTTCTCCCAAATGCTTTCGTCGTTACGTACCCCACGCCCTTCTTCACGAAACTCTCGCCCTCGATATTGATTACGGGTACCTCGGCAACCTTTAGCTTATTTGTGCGCATATATACGTCAAGTAGCCACTCGGATAGACGCCCATAGACGCGCGCGTGGAATGCATTATACTTCGTTGCATCAATTTTCTTCTCGAGCTTGCCGAGAATCTCGAATAGCCAAGTACAATATCCGTCGAGAATATCCTTGCGCATGACGAACATATTAAAAATATGAGCGGTCTTGCGTTTCTCGAGCTTACGCATCTCGGCATAATATTCCGGATAGTCGCTCATGATGATTTTGCGGAGCTCGTCGAGCGGTTCGACGTACATAGTATTCGCGTAGTGGTCATAAAGATTAACTACGTAATAATTCCGCTTCTTTGGCAAAATAATGTCATTGTCGGCGAGGAGCAGGCGTAGCTGTGCCTCGTTAAGTACCTTCTTCATGCGTCCAGCTGGCGTCGTTGCGAGCGTCTTCTTCATGCCAAGGTGGCGCCTATAGTGCACCAGGCCAATGTACTTTGCGTCGCAGTTTTTCCAGGCCCAGTAGAGACCGGTGAGCTCACAATAATACGGATTCTTCTCTGAAATATTCTCGCCTTCGTCGTCGCGTTGGTAACCGAAGTCATCGTCGGCTAGTGCCGCGCCTACGCGCACCGGGAGATAAATCTTGTCCTTCGGCATATCGTACTTCTTGTGCGTAGCGACAATAATCTTAGCGAACTCGGACATTACTTCGCGCCCTTTTCCTTACCGCCACATACGGCGCCGAATGTTTTCATAATACACTTCAAATCTAAGCTAATACTGGCATGGTCGATATAGTAATACTCGAGTTCCAGACGGCGCTTATAATCGAGATTAGAGCGTCCGTTAACGGCCCACCAGCCAGTTAGTCCCGGCCTCACGGATTCGTAGCGTTTATGGTCGCCACCGAATTCGTCGAGCTCGCCTTTTACGAGCGGTCGTGGGCCGACGAGCGACATGTGTCCAGCAATGATGTTGTAGAGCTGTGGCAGCTCGTCGAGGCTAGACTTGCGCAAGAATTGGCTGTAATTATTTACGCGTGGGTCGTTCTGAATCTTACCGTACTTTTTGAACTCGTCACGGTATTTTGGATCTTTCTTGAGGTCTTTCAGCATATCCTCGGCGCCCGGCACCATCGTGCGAAACTTACGAATGCGGAAAATCTTGCCATTCTTGCCGACGCGGTAGTGTTCGAGGAAAATCGAGTGTTTATCGCCGTGGGCTAGATAAATAATCTTTACAATCAGTGTTAGCGGCAGCAAAAAAATGCAACCGATGCACGAGACGAGCACATCAAAAGCCCTCTTCGTGGCGCGGTAAGCCAAATTTTGCTTATGTTTTTTACTCATCCACTATTCCACTATTTTCCGGGCGGATCTCTTAAATCCATTCGCAGTTAAGACTCGCTCGGCGTAATCTGTAAAATAATTATTAGCTTTTTACTATTATACTACTCTTAGCTAGAAAATTATATACTTTTTCAGCCAAGTCTTGAGTTCCTCTGGATCGCCAAAATACTTCTCATCTTCCTCGGAGTCGGCGTCTAGCCAGGCAATGACCTCGCCGCTACGAATCACGGCAATCGATGGCGCATATTTCACATAATTGTGCAGGCTCGTATCTTTCGCATGAGCCCAGCCTATGGAGTAGTACTTAAACTGCATTTCTTCCGGATATTCCAGGAACCAAGTGCTCATGTCGTCCGTCCTAATGCACCCTGGCCGGTTCACCATTATTAGGAATGAGCGCTTGTCGGCAATCATCTGCTCGTACTCCTCGCTATCGAGCAAGACAGATTCGCTTTTGCCGTAAGATTCGAGGCGCACGCGCGAATCATGCGGGATAATGACGGCAATCGCAAAGGCCGCAGCGAAGAGAACCGCTAGTCCAATCGCGCCCCCAATCAGCCAGCGCTTGGCGGTTTTAGTCATCGAGGACCCCGGTCAACTTGCTAAAGTCGATATCGTGATAAGCCAATTTCCAGAATGCGAAACTACCGTCGTTTTGCTTGATCTTAATATCGTGCTCGCCCTCGTAATACCAGTAACCGCCGACGACATAGAGCTTGTCTGCATTCCAGCCGAGCGAAACGAGCATTTGCTTCGTCATACCGGCATAGCCACCACCACCGCACATCAGGAAGATATTCTTATCCTTCGGGAAGAGATCCTCGAGGATTCGCTTCGATTCTTTGTAATTTGCGGTATATTTGCCATCCGCTACGGTATATAGCGTCGGTCCATCATAGGTCTTACCGACAGCCTCAGGAAGTCCCTCGACGTTCACGAGGTAAGGGAGCGGCGTAACCTCGAAGCCCTCGACGATGCCGGATAGGAATCTATCGCCGTCGATTTTCTCGTATTCTGCTGGATCCTCGAGCATGCGCATATCGCGGTAGACGACGTCGTCGCGACCGAGATACTTATCAATGCTCGCTTCGTTAATATTCTTATCGATGCCAAAAGTTTGGCCGCGTTCATTATTTGCGACTTCGGCCTTTGGTAGCGCTGGTACGCGTTTTTGCCAGAGCAAGCTACCGAGCGCTAGGCCCGCTACGACCGCGATGGCGGCGATTAGGCTACCGAAAATAATCCTGCTATTCTTCATTATTGCCTCCTGTGATTGTTTTAAAGAAATCAAACTTGCGCTTCGCATCTATCGCATCGCCGATTACCGGCACGTCGCGTACTTTACTCTCGGCCGCACGGTATGCGCGTCCGCGCACGGACTGAACTGCGCCCTCGACTTCCATCTCGGCATAATCCTTTGCGAGGTCCTTCGCGACCTCTGCCTGGTCGACTTCCTCAATCTCGCCCGGCGCTGGGCCATACTTACACTTGGTTCCGCCCATCGCGAGGTCGGTGAATAATTGCGTATATTCGGCATTCAGCGGCGAGCTAGCGAACTTCGCCTCGAAGTCGGCGCTATCTTTGCAGCCCTTGCCGAGTTCCTCCATTTTTGCGATTAAGTCATTGATTCTTGCTTGAAAATTCTCTGGCACCTCGTAGGCGTTAAAAATCGCGGTTTTGCGCCCGTCGATGCTCATTTTTACAGATGCTTCCATTAGCTTCATTATACCAAAATGCTATAATTAGGGGGCTATGATATGTCTTAAAAATTTATGTTTTAAAGCGAATCGTCGCGCGATTTTGAGTGAGCTGTCGCTCAGAGTCAAGCCCGGCGAATTCGTCGTCATTACCGGACCAAACGGTAGTGGCAAATCTACGCTCGCAAAGATTGTTGCGGGTATCGTTCGGCAGAGCTCTGGCCAGATTATTCTGGACGGAGAGGATATTAGCGAGTTGCCGATTACGGAGCGTGCAAAGAAGGGCATCGCCTTTTCTTTCCAGCAGCCGGTGCATTTTAAGGGTCTGACTGTGCGCGATCTTCTTCAGATTGCCGTAACCGGGCAGGAGACCTTCCTCGATCCTGGCGTTATAGACTTTGCTAGCCTCCTCGCCGAGGTTGGCCTCGACGAGAGCTACCTGGACCGCGAAATCGACAAGTCGCTCTCTGGCGGCGAGTTGAAGCGCGTTGAGATCGCGAGCGCCCTAGCGCGCCCAGCTAAACTCCTGATCTTTGACGAGCCAGAGGCTGGTATCGACATCTGGAGTTTCGACCGACTCGTGAAGGTCTTCCAGAAGCTCCGCAAGCGCAACTGCGCGATTATCGTGATATCGCACCAAAAGCGCCTCATGGCGCAGGCTGACCGCATCGTCGTCCTAAAAGATGGCCAGATTGCAAAATCCGGCCCAGCCGCCAAGATGCTAGAGGAACTAGAGGAGGAGCAGGCATGAAAACTCTCGACCAAATCGAAAAAGACCTCTTCCGCGAGGTCGCGGACATTAACGAAATCCCGCAAGGCGCCTACAATTTCCGTATCAACGGCAAGGCGGTCGGCCGCCAGAGTTCGGCAAATATTAACGTCGAGTCGCAAAAGGGCGGTCTAAAAATCACCGTCAAGCCGAATACGAAAGACGACGTCGTCCATATCCCGGTCATCATCACGAAGACTGGCTTTACGGAGACGGTTATCAACGATTTTTATATCGGCGACAACGCCGACGTCACAATCGTCGCGGGTTGCGGTATCTATAACTGCGGCGCCAGTCGCTCGGAGCATAACGGTGTCCATACTTTCCATATCGGCAAGAACGCTAAGGTGAAATATATCGAGAAACATTACGGCGCCGGTCCATCTACCGGCAAGTGGATTAATCCGACGACGAAGGTATACCTAGCCGAGAATAGCTACGCTGAGCTCGAGCTCGAGCAGATTCGTGGCGTTGACTCGACCGATCGTATCACGGAGGCCGAACTCAAGGATGGCGCGAAGATTTTAATTCACGAAAAGATGCTGACTCAGGGCAGGCAACATGCCAAGAGTCATATCGAGGCGTTACTGCTCGGTAAGGACTCGGTTGCGGACATCGTCTCGCGCTCGGTCGCGACGGACGAATCGCGCCAGGAATTCACGCTCCATATTGAAGGCGACAATGAATGCCGTGGCCACTCCGAGTGTGACGCAATCCTCCAGGACAAGGGCTCGGTCATCGCTACGCCGTCACTTGACGCCAAACACGTCGACGCGCAGCTCGTCCACGAGGCCGCCATCGGCAAAATCGCCGGCGAACAGCTCACGAAGCTCATGTCGCTCGGCCTCACTCAGCTCCAGGCCGAATCCCAAATCATCAACGGCTTCCTGAAGTAGCATTGACAAAATGCCGCAGAAGTGTTAAGGTATAGAAACGAGGCTCGCTTGTCGAGCCTTGAATCTTTTTACAATTAGGAGGCTTACTATGGAAGTCACAAACGTAGATGTTTTTAGGATGGTCAAGGAGAACGACGTTGAGGCCGTGGGGCAGCTTTTATACGATCTTGTTATTAAGAACAAGAAGGGCGGCAGGCTCTATCTCGAGGAGATGGAAGATACGTTCTCGTCAATTCTTAGGGCAGCGGCAGTAGCCGAAAGCAGTGGCAAACTCAGTGAAGATATGCGCCAATTATTGGTCGAGAAGCTCGCTGGATATATGAATACCTTCGCGTTTGCGGGGTATATGGAAATGGCGGGCTACGTCAACACCGAGACTTGCGGCAGAGCACCTCGTTCCGTCTTGATGAACATAAAGCGTAGGGAAAGGCCTTCTCCGAGAACTCGCTATAAAATTAAGACGATGAGCGAGAGAGCTATGTCGGGTCTCCTCGGATATCTGGCGAGCGGCGAAGTCGAACAGGTGGCAACTGAATATTCGGAGTTGATTGTCCAGCGTATCTATAAGCTGGGCTATGTCCCTAACGACAGACTGCTCGAATTCATGGCATTTTCGTTAGACTCGGCACAATGCAATGCAATTGACGGTCTCGCAATGGCAGCCATCGGTGGCATGCTCGGTTCCGCCTTACTCTCGTTACTTCACTAAGTTATGACCTCCACCTAGTTAGGCTCCCTCTAAGAGGGGGCCTTTCTGTTGTGCTAAAATATCCCTATGGCAAAGAAAATTGGAAACAAGTATCTACAAATCTTAGTATTCTGGGCAATTAGCGCAGTCGCCGCGATGATTATCTGGCCGCTCCTCGATCTCTTCTGGGCTGGTGTCATTACTCACTCCGAATTCCATTACACCGTGCAAGATTATATTATTGAGCCGCTCGCATTCGCGGTACTCATTACGCTTGTCTTCTTCTGCTTCAAGGCGTTCGCAAAAGAAAAGCCTGAAAATAAGAAATAAAAAATGGAGCCGCCTTCGAGATTTGAACTCGAGACCCCTTCCTTACCATGGAAGTGCTCTACCACTGAGCTAAGGCGGCAACCTGTTGATTATATTAGCATAAACCTTAGGTTAATTCAAGAACCGGATTGCGGCCTCGGCTGCAGCGGCGCCATCGGCGGTCGCGGTAACAATCTGGCGTAGCGCTTTTGTGCGCACGTCGCCAGCAACAAATATACCCGGAATATTCGTTTCGCAGCTCTCGTCCGCAACAATATATCCCTCGTCGTCGAGCTTCAAATCAATACAGAAATCGCAATGCGGCACGCGGCCGATCGACACGAAGAGTGCGTCTACTTCTAGCGAACGGCCATCGGCAAGCGTGATGCCGGTGAGCTTTTCGGCGCCTTCGAGCTCAGCAATATCTGAGCCGAGAACCATTTCGATCTTTGGATTTGCGTTAATTGCATCGATGACGCCGCCGGTTGCGCGGAGTTCGTCATGATGATGGACGAGATAAACCTTATCTGCGATATCTGCTAGATAAAGCGCACCGTAAGCTGCGGAGAAACCACCGCCGTAAATCGCGACCGTCTTGCCTTTATAAAATGCGCCATCGCAGGTCGTACAGTAGGAAACGCCTTTCCCGACGAATTCGTCTTCGCGCGCGAGGCCAAGTTTTCGCGGGGAAGTGCCAGCAGCGATAATAACGGATTTGGCGGCATATTCGCCGTCCTCACCCTTCACAGAGAAACCGCCATCAATAGCGGTAATCATCGAGGCCTTATCGTACTCAATCTCGGCACCCAAATCTAGCACTTGTTGCTGCATATTCTGCGCGAGCTCTGGGCCAGAAACAGACGCAACTGCTGGATAATTCGTGATCTTATCGGTATTGAGAATCTGGCCACCGCAAGCGGTTGCCTCGAGCACCAGACATTTCTTGCCGGCACGGCGAGCATAAATCGCGGCAGTTAGTCCAGCTGGGCCGCCACCAATAATCAAAATATCGTACATTAGGACTCCAAAATCTTCTTAACACGCCTCTTCGGTATGAGGCCGACGCGGCGCTCATATTCTTCGCCATTCTTAAAAAACACTAGGCATGGAATCGACGAGACACGATATTCGGTTGCCAAGATAGGGTCTTCGTCGATATCAACAAAAACAACCTTATATTCGTCGCTTTCATCGGCAAGTTCCTCGAGCATCGGGTGTAAAGCCTGGCACGGCGGGCACCAAGTCGCGTTAAAATCCACGACGACAGGTTTGTCGCAACTTAGGACTTCTTTGTCGAATTCTTCGCTAGTGATATTCATGCTTATATTGTATCACTAGCTATCTGTTGCAAGAAAATAATATTTGTGATAAAATAGCGAACAGTATGGCAAAGAAAAATAATACCAAGCGCAAGCTTGTCGGTTTAGTTTCTGAGGAATCTGGTATTCGCCTTTATTACACGAAGAAGAACACCATGAACACCCCTGACAAACTCAGCCTTCGCAAGTACGATCCAGTACTTCGCAAGCACGTTGTCTTCACCGAGACGAAGAAGAACCTCGGCCGCAACGAAGTCAAGGAAAAGAAACGCTAAATACGCCCATCGCCTCTTGCGGGGCGTATTTTTTATGCTAAAATATTAAGCATAAGGAGAATTATTAATAATGAACGACGAAGAAAACAGCTTTGACCGCTCTAATGAAGAGAGTCATGATGCTAGCGAACTTCACAGTTTCGGTGGGATGAAAGACGAATCTCCAGCAGAAACTGATAAGACTGAGAACGAAGAACTCGAAGATGCGATCGAAGAGCTCGAGAGCAGCGAAGTCGAGGATTCTATGCCTGAAGAAAAAATCGAAGAGCCAAAAGAAGAGCTCAAGGAAGATATTCCGACCGAAGAGCCAGAAGAGAAGCCTGAGTTTAAGCTCGACGAACCGGTTGAAGAACCAGAGAAAGAAGACCAAATCATGACGATTGACTCCGTCAAGGAGCCAAAAGCCAAAAAGGAATGCAAAGGCGGCGCCGGTTGGAAGGTTGCTACTATCTTGTTTGCGTTACTCGCTATTGCTGGCTGTGGCGGTCTCTGCTATCTCTTCTTCGTCGACGGCACGACCAACATTCTTGGCCGCACGATTACTTCTAGCCAGACCAAGCCTATTACGCCGAACAAACCAGCCGAAAAGCCAGAGGAACCGGCCAAGCCGTCCGCTGACGACATCGACCTCGATAGCCTCGAGAGCCTCGTTGTCTCGTCTCCTGAGGAATCCTTTGTCGTTCGCGCTAGTGGCCTTACGAAGGACAACGAGTACTACTTCGCCATGATCAATACCAACATTGAAGGCATGGATGGCGCATGGTATGCCGGTACCTGGTATCGCAAGGCGGAGAAGGGCTCCGAATGGACCGAGCTCCTCGGCTATAACGATAGCACTTTGGTCGCACCAGCCTGCAAGGATCTCGCTTCCGAACAGCGCAACTTTATCAAGAACTATCAGTATCTCGTCGGAAGCGACGCTAAAACCGGCGTTACCGAGCGCGATCTTACCTGTGTAGAAGAAGACGCAAACTACTAGTTAGCCAAACAAAAAGTTCCGGCATTACACCGGAACTTTTTTGATTCAACTAGATTAGTTGTAGTTGTTTTCGACCTGGATGCTTGGACCCATCGTGGTGCTAATGAAGACGGACTTCACATACTGACCCTTGATGGATGCAGGCTTCTGGCTCTTGAGGCTTTCGATGAACGCATTGACGTTCTCGGCAATCTTGTCAGCGCCGAAGCTAACCTTGCCAAGACCAACGTGAACGATGGCCTGCTTGTCGACGCGGTACTCAATCTTACCAGCCTTAGCTTCCTTGACGGCCTTCTCGATGTCGGTCGTAACGGTGCCAGCCTTTGGATTTGGCATGAGACCCTTTGGACCGAGCAAGCGAGCGTACTTACCGAGCTTTGGCATGTATTGTGGGGTAGAGATAAGAACGTCGAAATCGAGCTGTTCCTTATCGAGGCGCTTAGTGAACTCTTCGTCCTCGGCGATATCTGCGCCAGCAGCCTTAGCAGCCTTGGCGAGATCGAGTGGAGCAAAGACGGCGACGCGGACAGTCTTGCCGGTACCGGCAGGGAGCGTAACGGTTGCACGAATGTTCTGATCGGCCTGGCGTGGATCTACGCCGAGGCGGAAATGCATCTCAACAGTAGCGTCGAACTTAACTGGGCTGGTCTCGATAGCGAGCTTGATAGCGTCAGTGAGGCTATAAACCTTACCTTTTTCGATCTTCTCGACAGCCTTGCGGTAGTTCTTGCCGCGGCGTTCGAGGCGGGTGCGAGTAACTGGCTTTGGGCCAACCTTTTTCTCTGGCTCAGCAGCCTTCTCGGCCTTGCGAGCTTGGCGCTCTTCCTCAGCCTTGACTTCCTCTACGTGCTTCTTAGATTTCTTACCAGCCTTTGCGAATTTTTCGTCTTCAGCTGGGGCTTCAGTTTCAACTGGAGCTTCTTCGACTACAGGGGTCTCGACCTCTGGAGTCTCAAGTTTTTCGGCATCTTTCTTAGTTGCCATGAAATTCCTTTCGCGGTACAAACGGCTCATCGCCTCCCGACCTTAAATTTAACTTGTTCTAGTATACCAAATCTACCCCTGATAGTCAAGGGCAAGAAAAAGCGCCGCATTAAAGCTGCGGCGCACCAAGAATAGCAGCGTATAGAATGATATTGAGAGATATCGAGTCCATACGATCTAAGTATCCGCCATGCCCGCGAATCGGATACTCGAGTCCGTCGAAGATGAACTTATCGCGCAAGCCATCTCCGCTGTCTTTTATCGACAACTGCCGCTTGGTCGCGGAACCAAGCAGGTCGCCGATCTCTGCTGTCAAGCCGCCTAAAATCAAGTAGAGGATCAACCCGGGGGTAATCGCTATTCTGAGCAATAGCGCCACCGGAATTGCTATCAGCGTGAATATAATTCCGCCGATATATCCTTCTATAGTCTTGTTTGGTGAGATGCTAGCGGAAAATTTTGCCTTGTGCTTGCCGAATAACTTTCCGGCAGTAAAGGCACCCGTGTCAGATAGAGAGCATACTATTACGACGAATAGCATCTCTTGCCTCCTCAGTAACATGCAGAAGATGGCGGCGAAGAAGAGGAACATTATTTGCGCCAGCCATGCTCCATGCGGTTTGCATGCTTTAGAGTTTACCTGGAACGGCGTCTCGCTCGATATGACTAATATCTCGGCCATACAAAGAAGTAACGCGAAGAAGAACAGATTCGTGAAATCATCTCGTATGTCGAGAGGCATAGCCCTGAGCATTAGCTTCCTAAAATAAATACAGAATACCGTTGCGGCTATCGTGAGCCATAGGTTCGCGCACACGGCGCGGGGGAATTCGTACGAATAGGAAGCTGCGATCTGAAACGGCTTAACATAAGTGTCGATCATTACTTTTACCAAGTAGAGAACCACTACAATAGGGAAGATAACTGCAAGAATTTCTCTCAGGTTAAAGTAAAAAATCGCCAACGTCGCGATAATGAAAGCTGCACCAATTAGCCTTCCTTTCATAAAAACCACCCCTTTCTGATGAATTTTTGAAGCTAACTAGATTTTGATATTATAACAAAAAACACCCCTGTTGTCCAGGGGTGCTGTTTGCGGTGTCTTACTCGACGACTTCAACGCCCATCGAGCGTGCGGTGCCAGCAATAATCTTGCAAGCGCCGGCTTCGTCGATAGCGTTGAGCTGATCTTTCTTGACTGCGGCGATTTCCTTGATCTGAGCCATGGTAATCTTACCAACTTTCTCAGTGTTTGGGCGGCCGCTGCCTTTTTCGAGCTTGATCTTTTCGCGGATCAAGTCATCGACAGGCTGACCGAGGCATTTCCAGTCGAAAGTGCGGTCATCATAGACAGCGATGTGAACAATCACATTCTTGCCCATGTATTCCTTGGTGGCTTCATTAAATGGGTTAATGAAATCCATCATATTAAGACCCCACTGACCGAGGGTGCTACCTACTGGAGGCCCAGCCGTCGCTTTGCCGCCAGGGATGCGCAACTTCAAGTTGCCAATAACCTGTTTTGCCATTTGTTAAAT
>JAEEGL014486726.1_pt1 | contig 34167 bp, 24 predicted proteins | sample 9134231 | NCBI WGS metagenome assembly JAEEGL01 (sample SAMN16246548, study PRJNA631951) | gut metagenome | biome: gut microbiome; feature: rumen; material: fiber-attached | host: Bos | place: Iran: Karaj | collected 2018-10 | reverse complement strand
GCTACTTCAAAGACACGATGTTGTCCTTGTATGCGGATCAAAAACTCTCCAACCGTTTAACGGCGCATGCTACCTTGATTTGGGACCAAATGCACTACGATACCGAAGTATCCGGTGCCAAACGCACGGATGACTTGGTCTTGGTCCGCCCCGGTATTGACTATCAATTCAAAGAATGGTTAACGGCCGGTGTGTGGTATCAATTCCGCGTCCGCCACTCCAACGTGAGTGCAGCCCATTACGAAAATAACAGAGCCGGTGTATTTGTACGCGCTTTGTTCTAATCGTAGCTGAAACGTATTTTAAACCCCTCGCAAAAGCGGGGGGTTTTTATTTTTTTACACACGACCCGTCTCACAAGCTATCCAAGGACCCAAAAGACCTATTTCTTGTTTAGGCCCAAAGACCCTTGTGGGCTCCTCCTGGGATTACCTACAATTTAGGTATCTTATTATTTTGAAGAGGAACCCATGAAGAAAATAATTTTAGTCGTCTTGGCTACCTGTTTGCCCCTTTCGTTAACGGCTGGCAAACCGAAATTTATCCCCGCTTCTGCCGTCCGTGCGGCTATTCAAAAGGCAGGAGGATTATCGGCTCTTGAAAAGAGTGTACAAGCAGATTTAGCCGCTGCAGGTAATCTCAAACCGTACCAACTTAATTTGGATAGATTCCCTAACCTACTGCACAATCTTTCCATATTGGGATATACATCCGCGGATTATCTTCCCCTAATTGAACAAACTTACAAATTATTTGAGAAAGAATCTGACTCTGCGGGCGCTCGTTTGGAAGTATTGGCACTCCGTACCGCACTGCGCCACGGCGAATTTGACTTTTTGAACCGGTTTCAGGCAGAATATGAAATCAGTGATGAGGCCATACGCCTCGCAAACCATGTTGCAAGAGAGTATGGTGCTTTCACGACATCGCACTTCCCGATTTTTATTCCGGGTCAAAATTCCAGCGTGCAAAATCATCTCAACGAATGGAAAGACGATCTCACCAATCAAGCCCCTGACTGGATGCTGGGCACCACATCCAACCATTTCGGGCATAAATATACGCGGGCCTGGTTGCCGCAAAAAGGAACTCCGGAAGAGCAAGCATTGATACGCCGGGCCAAAAAGCAACACGATAATCCGCGTTACTATATTGACCGGACACAAAAATTAATCTCCCAACTGGAAAAAACGGATAATTTGCTAACATCCACCACCTTGGAGGACCCTTTAAAATATTTTATTTACCGTGATACAGATTTACCTCCTGCCCACAGGCAAGCCGTTGTCAAATCGTTTTTGCACAGGTATGAACTATTAAACGACGAATTTTCTTCCCAATTAACCTTCCACAGAGATAATTTGCAAAAATATGTAGACAATCCAAAAATATTTTCTACGGAAGAAATAGATGCACAAGCACAACAATGGCGGGCAGAGGCACTGGCCGAAAGAGCCAAGTTGGTGGCTTTCATGCAGTACAATATGAAGGGCGGCACTCACTTGCAACGTGAAGTGTATGATGCTTTTTCCCAATTATCCGATTATTACCGTTTCTTGCAAAGTGCACAAATAGATGTCCCAAAGGATTTTAGAGACGAATATGGCCTTTCCGGCGTTTTTGTACCCGAGACTTTTGGTAAAGGTTTCGAAGAAAATAAAAGAAACTGGGCCTATGGTTTTCTGCACGACAACAATTCAGTCGCATTTACGATTGAAGGCCTTAGCGACCAGCCCGAAAGAAATGTACGCACCAAAGCCAAAGAGCTACGCAATAAACTAAACAAAGAATTACCGGGAGTCTTCGAAAAAGCAAACAACCTTATGCGCTTGGATGAGTGGGAGAACATTGCGCTAGCGCCGCAAGACCCTTCCAAATTTTTTATTGCGATGCACCCTTTATCCTGGCAAGAAAAAGAAATCATAAAAGAACAACGCTATATCATGTATTTCTATACAACAGCCTACGCACGCGAGGTACTTCTTCAGGAACTACCGTTCATTGAGTTGGATGCCCTGGGTACTCACCCGCTGCCCAACTCCGCATTTGCGCGTCAACGCTGCAATAGCGTACAGGTAGCAATAGAATGGATTCGTGACATGGAACACATGGTGCATCCCCTTAGAGGAACCGACTTACCCGCCTTATATGACTTGTTAAGAAATGTAGAGCAATATTGGAAAACGGTATACTCCTATAACAGAGCTATCGAACGCGCTAAATCCAATGGGAATTCTACCGAATTATAATAAAAGGGCCCCAACCGGGGCCCTTTTTTACATGTTACTTTTATTTTCCATTGGGTAAAATCAAAAATATAACCCCTCGGTTAAATCCGAGGGGTTTATTCATTCGAGATCTTCTTTTCGGCACTATTTCTTTTCTTCGTCCGAATAATAGTGATAACTCTTGTAATAGCCATATTTCCCGTAGGAAAGGCCTTGCGGCTGATAAGCACCTATAACACCGCCTAACACCTTCACACCGGCCTTTTGCAGCTTATCTAGCGCAATTTTAGCCAATTTAACATTGGTTTTGCCGTATTTAATCACAAAAATAGCCCGTGGAATATGACGGCCCCACAACATAGTATCCGATACCGGCAAAATAGCAGGGCAATCCACCACTACTTGGTCATAATGTTTCTGGGCCCATGCAATAAAATCAGCCAACTTCGGGGTACCAAGTAATTCGGCCGGATTGGGGGGACGTGTACCGGAAGTCATTACAAATAAATTCTTTACATCCGCCACGGGCTGCACATTGGCCGCATAATCGGCTTTTTTGGGGTCTTTGTCCCATATATTACTTAGCCCTTTATCAAGTGAGAGTTTAAACGTCTTATGCAAACGGCTGCGGCGTAAATCTCCGTCAATAAGCAATATTTTTTTACCGGCTTGCGCCAAAGCCACCATTAAATTGCTTGATAAATAACTCTTTCCTTCCCCTTGCAAAGAACTGGTAATTAAAAACGGAGCGTTGGTATCCCCTGCCAAGGCAAATTCCAGCATCGTACGAATATTACGCACATTCTCGGCTTTCAAAAAGTTCCCTTCTTTAAGCATGGTGGCATACTCGGATTCTTTCTTTTTGGTTTTCTCATAAGGAACAAAACCCAAGAAAGGCAACCCGAGTTTCTCATCCATTTCCTCGGAATTTTTAACGCTCTGATCTAAAAATTCCAATACAAATGCAACCAATACGCCTATCACCGCGCCACCTAACAACCCTATCAACAAATTGAGCAGCTTGCGGGGGAAAACAGGAGAAGTGGGAACGATAGCCGGGTCTACAATGCGGATATTGTTACCGGAAAATTGACCGGAAAGTTCAATTTTAATACTTTGCACCAAACGGCGTGTTTCCGTACTGATTTCTTCTCGAATAGAGGATAACTGGCGGTTAACAGATACTATTTCCGGGTGTTTATCCGTATATTTAGCGGAAAGCTCCGCTCTTTTACCTTCTAATTGCGCCGCTTGTTGTTTAAGCGACTTGATAAAATCGCTGTTTACCACTTGCGGCATGGAATTAAGCAATTCTTGTTCGGCACTACTCTTTTCCGTGCTTTCAAGCGCGCGAATAACATCTTGCCCCATCGAGATACGATTTTCTACGTTTTCTGCCACGAAAGAACTACTCAACGTGTTGGATATCTCCGCAGCTAATTGCGAATCATACGAACGTGCCTTTACGTTCACCAAACGGCTGCGCGTTACCGGGTCCACCTTTATGGCTCTTTTGAGTTTGCCGATTCCTCCCGGGTTTGCAAATTCGTTATATTGATTCAAATCCAATTGATTGTACACATTTTCAAGCAAAGAGCGACTTTCCAACAGTTGGTACTGCGTGCGGTAATAATCTTCCTCTGCCGAAAAAGAACCATACGTATCTACATCCAATTTTCCGGCATTTTCTTTATTAATCATCATCAGTGTCGTAGCTTCGTAGACGGGGCGCATCAACACATTTACCAAAACGGCCGCCACCAGTCCCAACAACATCAGTGCCGCTATTACCCAAATATGCTTAAACAACACTTGTATAATTTCACTTAAATCAAATTCTTCGTTCGTTGTATTTTCCATAATCTACTCACTAAAACATACTTTGCGGCACAAATACCACGTCACCGGGCATTAACGCTATATCCAACAATTTGTTACCTTGCTTGGTAATTTGCGCAACATCTACATCCAACGATTCTTGTTTACCGTCTTTCGTACGCAAAACGCGCACTTTCGAAGTGTTGGCAATGTCCGTAAACCCGCCAACCGAACTGATGGCCTCTAATACGGTCAAGGATTTTTCCGGTGGGATTTCGATAGAAGAAGGTTTTTTCACTTGCCCCAATACGTACACGGTTTTGTTACCGTATTCTTTGACCAACATAGATACTTGCGGATTACGTAAATATGCCATAAGCTGCCCGGCTAATTTTTGTTCCGCCTCTTCTAAAGTTAACCCCGACAAATGGATATTCCCCACGAGCGGGAAGGTAACGCTCCCGTTGCCGTTTAAACGCAATGTGCGTTGCATATCGTCCTCTTTAAACACTTGAATTTCAACCAAATCTCCCGGTTGGAGCGTATAGGATGCGGAAGAACGGATCGTTTCTATTCCATTCAAAACATTTTGTTGTTCCAGTTGTTTTTGAATAGAAGCTTTGTCTTGAATCTTAGCAGAAGAACAGGCCCCCAGCCCGCAAACGGCACAAAGAGCCAAAAATACAAAATAATAGTTTTTCATATACTCAAATTATACTAAATGTGAGGGGAATTTCCAATTGAACGGTAGGGACGGGTAAGCATATAAATACGGGATAATTCCTTCTCTTTGGGATACTTTTGCAGGTAAACAGTTGCAACACGATTCGCCTGCTGCAAAAAATCCAAACGTTGCTGGGGCTGTTTGCTATGTACGGCCGCATTGTAGTAAGAAGCCGCCAACTGCAAACCGTAACGCGGGTCCGGGTAGTACGCAGCGGCTTTTTCATACGCGGCAATTTTAGATTCCGGTTTGAGTCCTTTGCCAAAGTAAGCCGTTCTCCAAGCCAACGTCTTACGCAGTGGTACCCAAAGGGCCAACACACACACCGTTATCAGTACAGCTCGTTTCTTCCACTCCATAAGCGTTGTGTGGGTACGTCCCTTATAAAAAGAAGGAGAAGACGCAAGCCCTGCGATAAGAAAGAACAAAAAGGCATTCGCCGGTATAAAGAAATCAAAATCCACTGCGCTTCCAATACACATTACCACCAAAATACTAAGTAATCCGCTGTAAAGTATCTGTTTTTTGGTTTCCAACTCTTTCAACCGCTTCAAAAATACAATCCCCAACCCCACAAGCAATATAAGTACAGGGAGGATTCCCACATATCCCACTCCCAACAACAGTTCCAGCCAATCACAATGTAGATAATTCACATATTTTTTTACGGGCCATTCAAAATAGTTCGGGATAACTAACGGTGTTGTCGAAATACCCACGCCAAAGTAAGGATATTCTTTTAGCACACGAAATGTGGAGCGATAAAGCATCTTTCGTGTCATCTCCGATGTGCCCGTTGCACGATGCGCAAATGCATTAATCTGAGGAATGTGCGTGGCCACCCAACAGGAAACTAACCCCAAAGCGATTAAGGTAAAAAATACCCCTTTTAGTTTCTTTTTAAGTTGGGGGGGAATCACCCAGCAACATAAAAAAGCATATGTAAAAATTCCTACCGTGAGTGCCAACATCCCACCGCGTGAACGTGTAAAAATCACTCCGGCACAAAGGCATAGAAAAACTACGGCCAAGCAACATTGACGGATGTAAAAGGATGGTAGTTGATTTGTCATCACTTTTTTAGCATATTGGATGTGGGACGTAAAAAAGTAGGCCAACATTCCCACCGCACACATAGCCAGGAAAATACTGGCGTGGTTGCGGTTCATAAACGGACCGAAACCACCACGCACCCCAGCCAAGTGGAACAAATAAGCCCCTTTTGGCAAAGAAGCCGCACATAAAGCCACCGCACTACCACATAAAGCCACCAACAGTAACGTTCGTTTGGCATCTGCAAAAGAGGGGAACACCTGTACAGTTAGCCACACTAAAGCCAAATACGTCAAAAATAAAGAAGCCGTATGCAACGTATATAAGCGTACCAATGTAATGGGATGCCAGGAAACTTTTTCTAATAAGGTAGAAGGGAAACAACTTTGCAGCAGGGCAAACCCCAACAAAAACAACAAAATCGCCGTAATCCATTTAAGCGGGCGGGTTATATACCAATGACGGGAAGTATAAGCAGCCAAAACACACAATCCCATTACCCCACATTGTAAAACGGAAAAGGCCCATGCGGTGGTACAAGCAAAAGCAAAAGGAGCAAAAAACAGGAAAAAAATTACTCCGGATTTGAGCAATAAATTCATAAAGATATTTTATAAAATTTGCTATAGTATGTAGTGTGAAAATATTATTTATTTGCCATGCAAATATTTGCCGCAGTTTTATGGCGCAAGAAATTTGTAAAAATTTACTTCCTCAAGCGTCGGTATTTTCCCGTGGTTTGTATGCCAATAAAGAGTATGCGATCCCCACAAAAGTGTTGGACTTTTTATCTTCTCTAAATATCACGCCAACACCGCATATTTCTACGCAATTAACTGTTGACGATTTACGAGAGGCAGATTATATTTTTTGTATGGAAAAAGCACATTTGGAAAATTTGTTAGACCGCTACGCACAGTATAGCGATAAAATGTGGTTACTGAACGATTTTTCCTTTTCCAAAGACACGAATTTACAAGATCCCATTTTATTATCCGGAAGGAGTTTTATTAAACAAGCTACTTTACTGCAAGAAGCAGTTGAAACTGCCGTTAAAAGAATTAAACAAACTCAAGGAGTCATCCCATGAAAGGAATTATTTTAGCTGCCGGAGCCGGTACGCGTCTTTATCCTGCGTCTCTGCCTATTTCAAAAATTCTCCTACCCGTTTATAATAAACCCATGATTTATTATCCGTTGTCTGTACTCATGCAGGCAAGAATTCGAGACATTCTTATCATTACAAACCCGGAAGACAATGAAAATTTTAAACGCGTCTTGGGAGATGGACATCAATGGGGATTAAACCTTTCCTATGCTGTGCAACACGTTAAACGCGGGATTGCGGATGCCTTTATTATTGGAAAAGATTTTATCGGCAAAGAACGCTGCGCCCTCATCTTAGGTGACAATATTTTCTACGGTAACGGTTTTGAGAATATATTAAAAAAATCGTTACAAAACAAAACAGGGGCAACTGTTTTTGCCTACGAAGTAAGCGATCCGGAACGTTTCGGGGTAGTTGCTTTTGATAAAAAAGGAAAAGCGATTTCTTTGGATGAAAAACCAAGAAATCCAAAAAGCAATTTTGCGGTGACCGGCCTTTATTTCTATGACAACCAAGTGGTAAAATTAGCCCAAAGATTACAGCCCTCGTACCGGGGGGAATTGGAAATTACCGATTTGAACCGTCTTTATTTGCAAAAAGGACAATTGCATGTAAGCCGCCTAGACCGTGGATTTGCCTGGCTGGATACCGGTACGCACGAAACGGTATTGCAAGCATCCAATTTTGTCCATACGATGCAAATCAACCAAGGCGTGGAAATTGCCTGTTTAGAAGAAATTGCATTAGAAAAAGGATTTATCAGCCGTTCCCAATTACTAACACGCCTTAAAAAATCCCCTAAAAACAATTACTACGATTATTTAAAAGAACAACTTCAAAGGAAAAAATAATCTAACCCAAAAAAATTCAAACAAATGTTTGAATTTTTTCTTTTTGTTTTGTATAATTCTAGTAGGGTTATCATTATGCAAAACACGCGTCTTAAACTTCTCCGCACCGCCGCACGCTTATTTGCAAAGAATGGCTACACTTCTACCTCGGTACGAGATATCGTACAGGCAGCCGGGGAGAATGTATCTTCTATTTCGTACCATTTTGGCAACAAACGTAACCTTTATTTGGAAACACTCAAGTATTTGCTCTCTAAAAACAAAGATTATATTTTTGGCGGGAACCGACCCTTACCCACGCCCCAAGATATTGACAAGCTATCCCTTGCCCAAACGTGGAAGGCCCTGCACCGCATCGTCGACAAAGTGCTGGACATGAAATTTAATCGCATCAATGTACCGTTGGAACGTATCTTTACGTTTGCCGAATTAGAAGGATCCGCGGAAATGCTTACATCACTCAAAGCATTCTCTTCTCCTATCAATCTACTTGTACGACATACGTTGGCAAAGCTAACCGGGATAAAGGAAAACTCTTCGGAAATGGTACTATTGGCCCATTTAATTTTTTTGCAAATCAATCTGTCAGAATGCGACCGCTTTATGATTTTACGTGCCTTGGGAGAAAACCCCTCTCAACATACACCACCCGCCAAATTAAAACAAGCTATTTGGCAGTCAATTGAAACGATTTTGAGATCATATAAAAAGGGAAAAAAGAATGAAAAAATATCTGTTGCTTGTAATACTTTCTAGTATCACAATCGGAACCTGGGCTTTGGACCCACTGTTTGTCCATTCTTCCGCCCAACAACTGGAAAAATGTGCGGACAAAGATGTTTCCAATCAAGAACTGTCTCTCTTGGACTTAGTTCAAATTGGTGTTTGTAACAATCCTGCTTTAAAAGCGCAATACATGGGGGTCAAATCAGCCGAGGCAAATGTTGGGATTTCACGTGCGGAATATTTGCCTTCCGTCATATTATCTGGACAAGGAAACATTACGGGGGAACGTATCGAAGATCAAAATTACGTCCAAAACGAACCTTATTCCGGTACGGCAGCTGCTTCGTGGTTGTTATTTGACTGGGGAGGACGCACCTCTCGCGCCAAATTATCTCGGGCTCAAGCTGACATGGTGCGTTTCATGTATGATGCGCAACTACAGGATTTTATGCTGTCCGTTCAGACGGCCTACTTAAATGTATTGGCCGCAAAGGAATCTTTGGTCAGTGCTCAAGCCAGCTTGGATACCTATAACCAATCTTATAATGAAGCACAAAAGCGTTACAAATTGGGAATGGTATCGCTAAGCGATCAGCTACAAACAAAAACAAAATATGAACAAGCTTTGTTGGCTGTTGTACTGACAGAGAATTCATTAAACCAGGCGCAAGGTAATTTAGCCGTATTACTAAATTTATCACCCAATACCCCCTTGCAAATTGCAACGCCCGTTTTTAACGATGATTTCACAAAAATTGAAAACGACAATATTGAACAACTTATGCAAGAGGCCGTGAAAAACCGTCCGGAAATGCAAGCTCAAGAAAGTGCACAACAAGTAGCAAAATTCAATCTTTACAATACTCGGACACAATTTTTACCGTCCATTTATGCCAATGCTTCCGCTACGTACGGTGATAATTGGAAACACGCTTCTCCGTACAAAACGGATACAGCTGCGGGGCTGAGTGTGTCCATGCCTCTGTTTACCGGCTTCGCCAATACGTATGCCACGCAGAGTGCTTCTTATGCGTACAAACAAGCACAAGCTAATACACAAAGCACCCGTTTACAAATTCAAAACGATGTGTGGAACAAATATCAAAATTACAAAACGGCCGTTAAAGCGTACGAAATCAGCAAGACCGTTTTAGAAAGTGCGGAAGAAAACGAACGGGTCGCTTTCCGTTACTATAAAGTAGGGAAGAGTGACACCCTCAACTTACTTACCGCCGTGGCACAACTAGCCGATGCACGACAAAACAAAATTACGGCTTTTTACGATTTGTTATTAAGTAAGGCAAGTTTACAAAAAAGTATAGGAAAACAATTATGACAAAAAGAAAACTATTCCATTATCTGAAATACGTTACCCTATTCTTCATCGGGGTAATCATTGGGCTTTTCGCCAAAGGTAAGTTTGGTTCCAACGGGGCTATGCCAGGGATGGGGGGACAAACTACTGTGTTGGTCCAGACACTAAAAAAGGCACCCATGCTCCAAGGCAAAAAATTTATTGCCCGGGTAGAAGCTATTAACGCGGCCGATGTTGTCCCTCAAGTATCAGGGTACGTTGACAAAGTAATGTTTAAAGATGGCTCCTTAGTAAAGGAAGGGGATGTCTTATTTGTCATCGACCAAAAACGCTATAAAGCTGCGGTGTCTTCCGCACAAGCTGCGGTGGATAAAGCAAAAGCCAATTTAACGCAAGTGGAAAATGATTTTCACCGCGAACAAGAACTATACCGCGATCAGATGCTTTCCAAGGCGGATATGGAATTGGCCGAAAGCAACCTTGCCAATGCCAAAGCGAATGTAAAATCCGCCCAAGCCGCACTTGATTTGGCCAAACTGGATTTAAACTATACGGAAGTACGCTCGCCTATTACCGGATATGTGGGTAAAGCCCTCATTACCAAAGGGAATTTGGCGACGGCCGGAGCCAGTAAATTGGCGCGTGTTATCCAAATGGACCCGATTCGCGTTGTGTTCTCTATTACGGATAAAGAACGATTGTCCGGGATGGACCAATTAACCATCCAACACCCAGATTTACAAATTGCGCTCCCGAACGGAGACACTATCAACATGCCCTCTGCTACTGTATTTTCGGACAATGAAATTAATGCCCAAACTGCTACAATGGCCGTATACGCGAAAACAGACAATCCCGATAACCGTTTAGTTCCCGGCAATTATGTAAATGTTACGGTCAGCTTAGATAAATTACAACCGGTACTTTCTGTTCCGCAAACAGCCGTTTCACAGGATGCTACCGGACAGTATGTAATGACCGTAACACCGGATAATACCGTTGTACAAAAATACATTACTACCGGAGACATGGTCAACGGAAAATATATCGTTGCATCCGGTTTGGAAGAAGGAGATCGTGTTGTTACCATGGGACAACAACGTCTGCAAAACGGTATGAAAGTCAACGTAAGCGAAATTATCACGCCGGGCAACAAAACACCTCAAGATAACACACAAAAGGAAACGGAGGAAAGCAAGTAATGTTTTCTAAATTTTTCATTAACCGACCTCGTTTTGCTATCGTTATCTCTCTTGTTTTATGTTTAGCGGGTGCGATTGCGCTTAAAACGCTACCCATTGCGCTCTATCCAGAAATTACTCCGCCGGAAATCATTGTCCGCGCAATTTATCCGGGTGCTAGTGCGGATGTTATTGCTAAAACAATTGGGATTCCGCTCGAGGCCAATGTCAACGGGGTGGAAGACATGCTTTATATGTCCTCCGATTCTGCCGACGGTTCTTACATGCTTACCGTTACCTTCAAAACGGGGGTAGACCCGGATATTGCACAAGTAAAGGTACAGAACCGTGTTTCTCAAGCATCTCCTTTGTTACCGGCAGCTGTCACGCAACAAGGAATCAGTGTTTTTCGCCGTTCGTCTAATATTTTAGGATTACTTGCATTTAGTGATCCAACCGGAAAGATGAACACTATTGAGATCAGTGATTATCTCAACAATAATTTGCAAAAAAATTTAAGCCGTGTGAATGGGGTAGGGGAAGCCCGCGTATTCGGTGCCGCTAAAAGTATGCGCGTATGGCTCGATTCGGATAAAATGGCTGCTATGGATATTTCTGTGGCGGATGTTAAAAGTGCCATCGCTACCCAAAACTACCAACCTTCTTTAGGAAAAATCGGGGCGCGCCCCAGTGATGGATCCGTCCTGACCGTTTACCCGCTGCAAACACAAGGGCGTTTAAACAGTGCGGAGGAATTTGAAAAGATTATTATTCGCACAGACAGCAAAGGGGGTGAAGTACGGCTTTCCGAAATTGCCCGAGTAGAGGAAGGCCAAGAAACCTACAGTTTTGCCGGTTCATTCGACGGTCATCCTACAGTCCCCTTAATGATTAACCTTTCTTCCGGCGCTAACGCTTTGGAAACAATGAAAGGAGTCAAGGCCGAATTAAAACGTATGGAACAATTCTTCCCGGCAGGACTTACTTATGAATTTGCCATAGATACAACAAATTTTATTAATGCCTCTATTGAAGAAGTTATCTTCACGTTGCTTATCACTTTCATTTTGGTAGTTATCGTATGTTATGTTTTTTTGCAGGACTGGCGTGCCACGCTCGTTCCGGCAGCTACCATTCCGGTATCATTACTGGGCACATTTGCCATCATGTTGGCCTTGGGGTACTCTATTAACTTATTCACCCTTTTTGCCCTTGTACTGGCCATCGGGTTAGTAGTAGATGATGCTATCTGTGTCGTAGAACGTGTAATTGTGCTGATGAACCGAGAGAAACAAACAGCCAAGCACGCAGCTGAGCAAGCCATGGGGGAACTCTCTAGTGCGCTTATTGCCACAACGCTTGTGTTACTAGCCATCTTCGTACCGATTACGTTCATGGGTGGGATTACCGGGGAAATTTACAAACAGTTCGCAGTTACTATTTCCGTAGCGGTTTGTTTCTCCACCTTAAACGCACTATCCCTTTCACCGGCTATCTGCGCCACCTTGCTTAAACCTATTCCGGAAACAAGCATTTTTGCACTACGTTGGTTCAATTTAGCTGTTTTGCGTGGGGCAAAAGGGTACCGTACCATGGTACGTAAGTTAGCACGTAAATTTATCATCGTGCTTTTGTTTGTGGGTTTTGTATTTTTAGATTTTGTATTTCTCAAAACCATTCACACTTCTTTCATTCCGGTGGAAGACCAAGGGATTGTAATGATGAACATTGCCCTACCCGAAGGAGCTTCTTTTGCACGCACCCAGGAAGTACTTAATAAAATCACACCGGAAGTATTAAACACACCCGGCGTCAAACATTTTACATCCGTTATCGGTTTTAGTTTGATGTCCGGTTCCGGAGAAAACGTTGCAGTAGGGTTTGTAGCGTTGCAACCGTGGGATAAACGCAAAAAGAAAACCCTTAAACAGAGTTATATTGCGCAACTATTTAGCCAGAAATTTGCTGCGATAGATGATGCCACTATCCGCACCTTAGAAATGCCTTCTATTCCAGGATTAGGAACTTCGGGTGGGCTAGATTTACGTTTACAAACACTCAACGATTTTGACTATACCAAATTGGCTAATACATCAGCTGGTTTCGGTTATCAAATGATGAGTGATCCTTCCATGGCATTTGCCTATTCCACATTCAGGGCCGATACACCTAACATTTTTTTGGATGTCAACCGTGCCAAAGCCGAAGCTATGAAAGTTCCCGTTTCCAGTATTTTCTCTATTTTGGAAAATTACTTAGGTTCTTCCTACGTGGGAGATGTGAACTTTGGCACACAAATTAACAAAGTAATCATGCAGTCCGATAGTAAATACCGCATGACACCGGAAGACATTAACAAAATGTACGTCACCAGTGCCACCGGTGAACTTGTACCGTTAATGGCCTTGGTAGATTTAAAATACATTCTATCGCCGCGCCAAATCACGCGCTATAACCAGTATCCGGCGGCAACGATTATGGCTACTCCTAATGCAAATTCAAGCACCGGTGAGGCCATGGAAGTAACGGAAAAAATTATGCAAAACTTACCGCCCGGATACGCGTATGAATGGACCGGTATGAGTTATCAGGAAAAACAAAATAAGGGCCAAATCAATACGCTTATTTTCCTAGCCGTCTTGTTTGCGTACCTGTTCCTCGTCGCGCAATACGAAAGTTGGACAATCCCCGTACCGGTATTGATGTCCGTAGTAGCAGCTGTGTTTGGAGGATTATTTGGATTATGGATTACACATCTTCCCATGAGTATTTATGCACAGTTGGGTCTTGTATTGCTCGTTGGATTAGCGGCAAAGAACGCCATTTTAATTGTAGAATTCGCCAAAGGTGAGCAAGAACGCGGCACGAGTATTTATAATGCCGCCATGGACGGACTTACCCAACGCTTCCGTCCTGTACTCATGACAGCTTTTACCTTCATTTTGGGTATGGTACCTATGGTTGTTGCTACCGGGGCCGGAGCAGCTAGCCGCCGCGCGATTGGTACCCCTGTCTTCTGGGGGATGCTCATTGGTACGTTAGCCGGTCTTGTACTGATTCCTCTATTCTACATGCTTGTCCAAAACTATGTAGACAAATGGCAACGAAAACGTGCCCAGCCACGTCCGCTCCCACAGGAAGGAGAAATCCGCATTCGTTAATTTAAACCCCGCTATTGCGGGGTTTTTTATGCCTATATTTTGCTACAATGGAGAAGAGGGTCTCCTATGAAAAAAACTATTTTACTTACCGGCGGGAACGGATTTATCGGTAAAAACATTCAAGCAAGTTTTCTGGCCGAAAAATACGAAATTACGGCACCGCGCAGTGTCGAATTGGACCTTACGGATACCGCACAAGTAGATACTTTTTTTCGTACACATTCTTTCGATGTTGTCTTACATGCGGCGGCCAAACCCGGCCACCGCAACGCAAAAGATCCTACCCAGCTCTTTTATACCAATGTCCGTATATTTGAAAATTTGGTCCGTCACACGGATAAATTTGGGAAACTAATCAATTTGGGTAGCGGAGCCATCTACGACATAGCAGCCGATAACCGCCTTGTTAGCGAAGACCAAATCGGTCTACGCTGTGGCAAGGATGAGCATAGCTTTTGTAAATACGTAGTACACAAACGTATTGAGAATTTACCAAATGCAACAGACCTCAATATTTTTGGTATTTTTGGCCCGCACGAGGATTGGGAAATCCGCTTCATTTCCAATGCTATTTGTAAAACGTTATTTGATTTGCCCATTACGTTGCGGCAAAACCGCCGGTTCAGTTATCTGTATATCGATGATTTAATGCCTATTTTGGATTTTTTTATCACGCACAATACAAAATATAAAACATACAACATTACCCCAGATACAGAAACCGAATTATTAACGGCCGCTCAAACGGTGCAAAAAATAGGGGGGAGAAATAATCCCATTCGCGTAGCCAAAGAAGGATACGGGCTGAATTATTCCGGCAGTAACGCACGCTTAAAGGCGGAAATGCCCTCCGTTGTGTTTACCCCGCTTGAAACTGCGGTAGAAAAACTTTTTAATTATTATAGAACACGTCAAGACCAACTGGATAAGCAACTCCTCTTGACGGATAAATAAATCAAAGGAAAAACTCATGAAAAACAAAATATTTGAAGATTTATTCGTCTTAGAATTAGCCAATAATCACTGGGGCAAGCGGGAACGTGGCATTCGGATTATTGAAGATTTTGCAAAAATAGTCCGTTTTAACAATGTGCGTGCGGCTATCAAATTGCAATTTCGCAATGTTCCCACGTTTATTCACAAAGATTTTAAAGACCGACAAGATATCCGCTATATCAAAAAAACCGTTGCGACCCAAATGGATATTAAGGATTACCAAATCCTCGTAGATGCAATTCGGCAAAACGGCTGTATTCCCATGGCTACGCCGTTCGATGAGGTTTCTGTGGACAATTGTGTCAAACTGGGAATCGATATCATTAAAATTGCCAGTTCGGACTTAAACGATTGGATTCTCATCGAAAAAATCGCTACCACCCGTAAGCCGGTCATTGTCTCTACCGGTGGAAGTTCCCTCAAAGATATTGATGACCTCGTCACTTTCTTCGAGCACCGCAATATTCCGTTGGCCATCAACCATTGTGTCAGTATTTATCCTTCCGAAAAATGCGAATTAGAACTCAACCAAATTGATTTCTTAAAGAATCGTTACCCCGGACACATTATCGGGTTTTCCACCCATGAGTTCAATGATGATTTTGAATCTTCTATGCTTATTGCCTATGGCAAAGGGGCTCGCACTTTCGAGCGGCATATTGATATTGAGGCAGATGATATTCCGGTATCGGACTATTGTTCTCTGCCCGAAGACATTGATCGTTGGATCAAGGCGTATCAAAAAGCCGTTGTCCTTTGCGGACATAGCGCTACTTCTAAAAATATCGCGCCACGTAAAGAAATCACTTACTTGGATGCTTTGGTACGTGGGGTATATGCCCGTTGGGACCTACCCAAAGGACACCGATTGACCGATGAAGACGTTTACCTGGCCATTCCCTTACAAAAAGGACAAATTTCTTGCCGGGAACTTATGAGGGGAGAAGTGCTTTTGGAAGATATCAAAAAAGATGCCCCCATTAAAATATCACAGATTGATTGCCCCTACGCACATAACAAAGTGCTAAAAAAGCTAATTGAAGAACGTGGGTTATAAATGATGATTAAACTATCGGATTATGTAGTAAAAAAATTGGAATCTTACGGGGTGCGCCACGTATTTATGGTAACGGGCGGTGGGGCCATGCACCTCAACGATAGTTTTGGTCAAAGCAAAAAAATTACAAAAATTTTCCCGCACAATGAACAGGCCCTTTCAATCACTGCGGAAGGATATGCCCGGCACCACAATCAGTTGTCCGTTGCCTGCGTAACCACAGGGCCCGGCGGACTTAACTGTCTTAACGGTGTATTCGGTGCCTGGACGGACAGTGTCCCTGTTTTATTCATTTCCGGGCAAGTGAAAACCTCTACCACCCTATCCTATTGCCCGCAACTTCCCTTGCGCCAATTGGGAGATCAAGAAGCCCCTATTACCCGTGTGGTAGCCCCTCTTACCAAATATGCAAAAATGATCACAAATCCCGATGAGATAAGAGCCGTCTTGGAAGAAGCTATTTATCACGCCACTACCGGCCGTCCGGGACCTGTGTGGATTGATATTCCAATCAATGTACAAGCTGCCCTGATAAATCCTAAGAAACTCAAAAAATTTGCACCTAAAAAATCAAAAAAAGCGAATCTATCTGTTTCTCTTAAAAAGGGTGCCAAGTGGCTACAAAACGCGAAAAAACCACTCATTGTGGCGGGCCACGGTGTACGTTTAAGTCACACACAGAAATATTTAGAAAATTTACTTTCTCAAACCCACATTCCCGTTGTTACCACTTTTAACGGTATCGATTTGATAGATAATCAAAATCCACATTTTGTTGGACGTATCGGCACGGTGGGCCAGCGGGCGGGGAATTTTGCTCTTCAAAATGCCGACGTAATTTTATTTTTGGGCACCCGCAACAACATCCGCCAAATCAGCTACAATTGGGACCATTTTGCTAACAACGCAAAAAAAATCGTTGTGGATATTGATCCTGCCGAACTTAAAAAGCCGACCCTTCATCCTGATTTGTCAATTTGCGGGGATTTAAAAGAGGTTTTACCAGAACTGGTTCGTTTGTTACCCAAACCGTTGGGGACAAAAGGATGGTTACAACATTGCCAACATTTACGACGTCAATTTCCGCCTTTGCGGGAATTTAATATAAAAACAGGCGACAAGGTACACCCTTATTTCTTCATGCAAAAATTAGGGGAGATATTGCCCACCCCAGCTGTCCTTGTTACCTCAAACGGTACTTCCTGTGTGGCTTTTTTGCAAACTTTCCCTATCAAAAAGGGACAACGCACTTTCTCTAATTCCGGTAACGCTTCCATGGGCTATGGCTTACCTGCTGCCATCGGTGCCTGTTTGGCAAACAATAAAAAAGAAACCGTTTGTTTGGAAGGGGATGGAAGCATTATGATGAACATTCAGGAACTCCAAACACTTAAAACGCTCCAACTCCCTATTAAAGTTTTTATCATTAAAAACGGGGAATATATTTCCATTATTCAAACTCAACGCAACTTCTTTAACGGTCGTTTAACCGGATGCAATGCACGCAGCGGCGTGGAAGTACCCGATTTTGTAAAAGTAGCAAAAGCTTTTGGATTACCGGCAGTACGTATCCAAAAAAACAAAGATGTAGAAAAAGGCATTAAGAAAGTGCTATCAACAAAGGGCCCCATGGTGTGTGAACTTGACTGTACTTCCGATTACATCTTTTCTCCAAAGCTTTCTTCGCGTAAATTGCCAAACGGCACTTTAGCCAGTCCCAGTTTGGAAGATATGTTCCCGTTTTTAGACCGTAATGAATTTCGAAAAACCCAGTTTCATCCCTCAAAGGAAAAGGAGCCCAAATGAAGAAAAAAATATCCGTTGTTTCCAGTGCTTTCAATGAGCAGGACAATGTACGTGAACTTTACGAACGTGTCAAGGCAGAGATGTCCAAACATGCCGATAAATATGATTACGAACAGATCGTACTTGATAACGGTTCCACGGATCATACCCTTGAGGAACTGCGTAAGATTACCGGTGAAGATAAAAATTTTAAAGTAATTGTCAACGCACGCAATTTCGGCCATATCCGATCCCCTTATTACGGCATGATGCAATGCACGGGAGATGCAGTAATCTATTTGGCCTCTGATTTACAAGATCCGCCGGAATTAATTGGGCAATTCTTACAAAAATGGGAAGAAGGATTTAAAGTAGTTCTCGCTCAAAAAGAAAAAACGGAAGAGGGTTTTGTTTTTGCTACTGCACGCAAACTTTATTACAAACTTTTAGGATGGCTAAATGACTCCGGGGCAGAATTAACCAATAATTGTACGGGATTTGGATTATTTGACAAAGACGTAATCGATGAAATCCGCCGTTTAAACGACCCGTATCCCTACATTCGCGGACTGGTATGTGAATTGGGCTATTCCAAAGCCCTTATTCCGTTTGCGCAGCATTCCCGCAAGCACGGCATTACCAAAAACAATTTTTATACGCTCTATGATAATGCTATGATTGGTTTTACCAACCATACGAAAGTCCCACTGCGGGTGGCGGCAATGGGCGGATTCATCTTGGGCATTTTTAGTTTTATGCTCGCTCTTGTTTATTTAATTTTGAAATTATGCTACTGGGAACGTTTCCCTATGGGAACAGCGCCTTTGTTATTAGCCGTTTTATTTTTCGGATCCGTACAATTATTTTTCCTAGGTATTTTAGGTGAATATATCGGCGCAATTTTTACCCAGGTATTAAAACGTCCGGCCGTTATAGAAAAGGAACGTATTAATTTTTAAGTTTCCAGAGTGGCTGTATTTAGTAGAATAAGTTAAAGCTTATCGAAAGGAGAGAATGTCGATGAAAGTATTGATTTTAGCCGGAGGGCTGGGCTCGCGCTTAAGTGAAGAAACTATTTTAAAACCCAAACCCATGATAGAAATCGGTAACCGTCCAATTTTGTGGCATATCATGAAAGGGTATTCCCATTACGGATTCAACGATTTTATCATTCTTACAGGTTATAAATCGCACCTCATCAAAAACTATTTTGTAAATTATTATCAAGAATATTCCGATTTGACGGTAGATCTTTCTACCAACACGGTTACCATTCATAAAACACGTCAGGAACCGTGGAAAGTGACACTTCTTTATACCGGACAAACTACCATGACCGGCTCGCGCATCAAAAAAGCCAAAGATTATATCGGTAACGAACGTTTTCTCCTTACGTACGGGGACGGTGTAAGCGATGTCAATATTTTAGATTTAGTTCATTCTCATGAATCGGCCGGAAAACTTGCCACTGTAACCGTGGTAAAACCATCCGGTCGTTTCGGTGCCGTTACCGTAGATAAAAATGGGATTGTTTCCGCTTTCATGGAAAAACCCAAAGGGGACGGCGGATGGATTAATGGCGGATTCTTCGTTTGTGAACCTCAAGTATTGGACTATATCGGGGAAGGGGAAAATATTATTTTTGAGCAAGGCCCCCTTGAGAATTTAGCCAAAAACGGCCAGCTTCATGCCTTTAAACACGAAGGATTTTGGCAACCGATGGATACGTTGCGTGATAAAAACCAATTAACCAAACTGTGGCTGGAAGAAAAAGCTCCGTGGAAAAAATGGGATTAGCTATGTGGCAAGATACATACCAGGGGAAACGTGTTCTAGTGACTGGGCACACCGGTTTTAAGGGCAGTTGGTTAACGTTATGGCTCAAAAGCATGGGGGCAACCGTATGCGGTTATTCGTTAGCACCCAATACAACGCCTGCCCTCTTTGAAGTAGCCCGCGTAAAAGAAAACATCACTCACCACGAAGGGAACATCCTCGATACCAAGCGTCTTAATCAAGTTTTTACGGATTTTCAACCGGAAATTGTATTTCATTTAGCCGCACAACCGTTGGTACGTCTTTCCTACACGGAACCTTTACTTACATACGAAACAAATGTCATCGGCACCCTCAACGTGCTTGAGGCCGCCCGTCATTGCCCGAGTGTCAAAGCTTTTGTAAACGTTACTACCGATAAATGTTATGAAAATAAAGAAGTAACCCGCGGTTATACGGAAAATGACCCCATGGGCGGATATGATATGTATTCTTCCTCCAAAGGGTGTGTAGAAATTTTATCTTCTTCCTACCGTCGTTCTTTTTTACAAGAAGAAGGAACCTTTGCTTTAGCCACCGTACGTGCCGGTAACGTAATGGGTGGGGGGGACTGGGCAACTGATCGGCTAATTCCCGATTGTGTGCGTAGTATTGAAGCCGGAGAGGATATTGTCATTCGCTATCCGCAAGCTACTCGTCCATGGCAACATGTACTGGAACCTCTTTCGGGTTATTTACTGTTAGGCCACTTGCTCTGTGTCCAAGGGAAAAAATACGCGCAGAGTTTTAATTTAGGCCCACAACAAAGCAGTGTGCTGACGGTAGAAGATGTTACCCGCCTTGTCATTGCAGAATACGGCAAAGGAAACTTAAAAATTTTCCGCAAAGACAACCTACACGAAGCCAACTTGTTAATGTTAGACATCACCAAAGCGGAAAAAGTTTTAGGATGGGTCCCTACTTACACAGCCAAGGAAGCCATTGTAAAAACCGTTCTGTGGTACAAAAAATTCTATGAAGAAAAAACGGATATGGCATCTTTCTCTTTGCAACAAATTAAAGAATATACTGCGAGTTTAAAATGGAAAAAGAATTAAGAGAAACCGTCAAGCAGGCAGCCCGTAATTACTACAAAGAAATTTATGGTAAGAAACGGGAATTTAACTATATTCCACCCTCCGGCAAGCTGTTGGATGAAGAAGATTTGGTAAATATGATAGAAGCCAGCTTGGATATGTGGCTTACTGCAGGGCAATTTAACGCACAATTTGAAGAAAATTTATCGCGCTTTCTCGGTGTAAAATTTGCTTTATCTACAAACTCGGGTTCTTCGGCAAATTTACTGGCACTTGCTGCCTTAACATCCCCCAAGTTAGGGGAAAAACGTTTAAAAAAGGGGGATGAAGTAATTACGGTTGCCGCCGGATTTCCTACTACCGTCAATCCCATCCTACAACAAGGGCTCATCCCCGTGTTTGTAGATTGCGAAGTCGGCACCTACAACATCAATGCCTTCCAAATTGAAAAAGCCATCAGCCCTAAAACGAAAGCCATTTTTCTTGCCCACACGCTGGGTAATATGTTTGACGTAGCACAAATTTTAGACATTTGCCAAAAACATCATTTATGGCTCATTGAAGATTCTTGCGATGCATTGGGGGCCGAGTGGAACGGTAAAAAAGCCGGTACTATCGGGCATATAGGGACGTATAGTTTCTATCCGGCTCATCACATAACGATGGGGGAAGGAGGGGCCGTAGTAACCAATGATCCTCAACTTTATCGCATTCTTTTATCTTTCCGGGATTGGGGACGTGATTGCTGGTGCAAACCGGGCACGGACAACACCTGTAAAAACCGTTTTAATATGCAACTGGGTCACCTACCTTTCGGCTATGACCATAAATATACTTATTCCCATATCGGGTACAATTTAAAAATTACCGATTGGCAAGCTGCGCTCGGCGTGAGCCAATTGAAAAAGCTCCCACAGTTTTTAGAAAAACGTACGCAAAATGCGGCTTATTTAACGAAACATCTTTCTGATTTACAAGATTACCTTATTCTCCCGAAAATTGAAAAAGGCGTTACTCCGTCATGGTTTGGCTACTTGATTTCCGTGAAAGAGGAGGCGCCCTTTACCAAACAACAACTCGTGGAATATTTGGAAGAACACGGTATTGGCACCCGCCAACTTTTTGCCGGTAATCTGCTGCGGCAACCTGCATTTGTGGAGGATGATATTGCACTGCGTATAGGGGATTCGCCTATTTTCAATTCGCGTAATTTAACGGAAAAGGAATATGCTCTTTTGCCGCAAACGGATTTTATAATGGACCACACTTTTTGGGTGGGAACTTTCCCAGCACTTGGCGAAGAGGAATTATCCAAAACGGTTCAAACCATCCGCCAATTTATTGATAAAAACGGTAAAAAATCTGCAAAAAAATAGAGGAGGAAATCATGAAACTATCCAAGACAGTTTTAGAGAAACTTTTTCAAAAGGCCGGGCAGACAATGCAAAATTCCTACTCACCCTATTCCAAATTTAAAGTAGGCGCTGCCGTGCTTACCAAAAACGGTCATATTTACGGGGGCACTAATATTGAAAATGCCTCCTACGGTGTAACACTGTGTGCCGAACGCAACGCTATTTTTGCCGCCGTTTGTAACGGAGAAAGAGAATTTGAAGCCCTTGTTATTGTGTTTCAGCAAAAAGATCTTGGCCCGTTAAGCACTCCTTGTGGCGCGTGCCGCCAAGTAATGACGGAATTTTGCAAACCCGATATGCCCATCTATACTGCGGATTTATCCACGGGTAAGCCACAACGCATCGTAAAGAAAAAGCTAAAAGATTATATGCCCTACCCCTTCAGTCCGGATGCACTCATCAAAAAACCGGTCAAAAAGAAATAATATTTTTCAATAGCTCCCGACGGATTCGGGGGCTATTTTTTATGTATTCCCGCCATGCCCAAAAAATTGTAAAATATAGAGGTAAGTAAAAATATCCATGGAGGACGTACTGTATGATTAAAGTAGGTATTAACGGTTTTGGCCGCATTGGTCGTTTTGTATTCCGCGCGGCGCAAGAACGCAAAGATATTGAAATCGTTGGTATTAACGATTTGTGTCCGGTTGACTATTTGGCTTATATGCTCAAATACGACACGATGCACGGCCAATTTGAAGGAACGGTAGAAGCCGATGTAGAACACAGCCAGCTGATTGTAAACGGCAAAAAAATTCGCGTAACTGCTGAAAAAGATCCGGCCAACTTGGCGTGGGACAAAGTAGGGGCCGAATATGTAGTAGAATCTACCGGTTTATTTTTAACACAAGAAAAAGCAGAAGCACACATCAAAGCGGGTGCCAAATATGTAGTTATGTCTGCCCCGTCCAAAGATGCTACCCCGATGTTCGTGGTAGGCGTAAACGAAAAAACCTATGTAAAAGGAACCAAATTCGTTTCCAACGCTTCCTGCACCACCAACTGCTTGGCTCCTATCGCCAAAGTATTAAATGATAATTTCGGTATCGTGAACGGTTTGATGACCACTGTACACTCCACCACCGCCACCCAAAAAACGGTTGACGGACCTTCCATGAAGGACTGGAGAGGTGGCCGCGCCGCTTCCGGTAACATTATTCCTTCTTCCACCGGTGCTGCTAAAGCCGTGGGCAAGGTAATTCCGGAACTCAATGGGAAACTCACGGGTATTTCTATGCGCGTACCCACCTTGGACGTTTCCGTGGTAGATTTGACTGTCAACTTGGCAAAACCGGCCACCAAAGACGCCATCTGCGCTGCTATGAAGAAAGCTGCTGAAGGCGAACTCAAAGGTATTTTGGGTTACACCGAAGATGCCGTTGTATCTTCCGACTTCTTGGGCGATAAACGCACCTCTATCTTTGATGCCAATGCCGGCGTGTACTTGACCGATACTTTCGTAAAAGTCGTGTCTTGGTACGATAACGAAATCGGCTACTCCAACAAAGTACTCGATTTAATCGCCCACATGGCCAAAGTAAACAAATAAGTTTTCTAGACCCAAAAAAGCCCCAGGAAAAACCTGGGGCTTTTTTACTTATGTTTTAATCCAATATGCTTTTAATCTTCTGTATCTTCCTTGGCCTCTTCTTCGGTAGCTTCTGCCATTATTTCCTCAAAAAAATCAAAAATTTCAAGACCTCTTTCAGCATCTTCCGCGCTCATCCATTTTTTATCAATATACACGTTCATCAGTTGATTAAGTATATTCCTTCTCACGGTGAATTTGAGGTCTTCCTTCTTAAAAGAGCTTCGTTCTAATGCCCATAATCTTTGTTGACAAGTAAGTTCTGATATTTTACCATTGCGAAATTGAGTTTCAATCTCTTGTCTTCGAACGGTTTTGATAAACTGATCAGAATCTTCATCCGTGACTTCATTTTTTTTAAATTGTTGTTTGAGAAGATCTTCAGCCATTTCATCAAGTACTTTTGTTAAATCCGCGTGATACAAGAGTGCTTCTTTCGGGGTTGGTACACTTACCATAGAACGTACCGTGGTAAGGATATTTGAATCCCGCTCACTTGTGAAAACCTGTCCTTTATCATCTGGCGAAACAGCCGGTATAGCAAAAACGATACTGTTTAGAACTACTGCCACAAGCGAAACAAAACATTTTTTTAGTTTCATATTTTTTCTCTTTAGGGATATACCTACCATTAGTATAAGTTAATATCAGTACGCAGACCAGGGCCTTTGGGCCTAATTTTTTTTAAAAAAAGACCTATTTTGTTATAGGCCCTTTTTCTTTTTTTGGCTGGGCCTTTTAGCCCTGGTGCACCACAACTTTAATATGCATTAATAATAAGAGAAACACAAAAGATGAAACATAAAATGCCTGTACCGTTAGCCCACGGAGTCAAAACGCTGTACAACGGTATAACAGGCGTAAGGAGAAAGACATGCATTACTCAAAAAAAATATGTGCAATTGGCCTTGCTATAATCCTAGGCCCGCTTGCGTTTGGATATAACCCTGTCTACTTACCCAATCACCCGGGGTCTCGAAAAGCGCACAAACAACTAACTGCCAAGGTTTTTGAAATGTTACGCACTAAACAGTACACGGCAGCTAAAAAATTCCTTGACTCTATTCCTCCGTGCCCGAAAGGAATAATTAGAAAGGTCCAAATCCCCGCTTATTGTGCTGGCCAGAGCGATTATGGATTGGAGGAAGCAGATCTACAAGAGCCGAATTATATATACCGTAACTATAAGCTAAATACAGTATATCCTCCGAATATTCTAATCGATGCATTAGCTAAGCATTATCATTACCTCTATGGAAATAATCCTTACGATGCTGGTAAATTCGACAAAGAGAAATCGGTAAACTTCTATGATACTTATAAGTACAACACTTGGTTAGAACCCATTGTCAGAGAAAATTTGTTCAAGTGGCCACACGTCCTGAATATTGAGAACAAGCCGTGGAAGTATGAGTTCGGAGCTGAACTATATGACCGAATTACTCTTGCCAAAGCATTAGGACTTCCTTTAGCCACAGGATACACTCAGTGTTATGACCCAGATTTCGAAGAGGTGAAATTAATACTAGACGGAGCTTGGTCCAGAGCGGTAAAAATGGGTGACAAGAACCCCTTCCATTTCATTAAATATAGGATGTCAGAATATATCTTAGACCCTGCGAGACATGCAAGAAGCCGCGCAACATTTAGTCATGGTGCATTATACTTAGGACGACTTGGTTACTTGGTAAACTTGGTAAGCGCGTTAGGGGCAGAGGATGCCAATCAAGCAAAAAAAGCTTGGGATATTGTCCTTATCAAACCTTTTACAAAAAAAATGAAGGATAATGCCCAAAAACTATCTGACGTCTGTTTTAAACATCAAGGCAGCGCTTATGTAAAATCGATTTGGTGTATTAACTTTAAAAAACGCGCACAAGATTATGGCTTAATTGCGCCGGACATTAAAACAGTTAGGCAAGAGATTCGCGACCGCGTTAATACTCCCGGCATACCTTTTATCTTCCCCAAGTAAGATCCTACATAAAAAGGGGACTGCAACAACGGTCCCCTTCTCATTCCTCAACTAATTCTTATTTTGCTTCTCTAAAAATATGGCTAAACGACAAGGAAACACCTACATACACATTTTCCCCGCGTGCGCCAAATGCCTCTGCCTGGGCCGTATAATAGCTGATAAACGGCGCTACAAACAGGTTTTTATAGAGTTGCACATCTAAACGCGCATCAGCTTCAAATTCCCAATCAATGTTGGTATTGGGGGTAGGAGTGGCGGAATGGTCCAGATAATCACGGAATAACGCCCCGGCTTTAAAAGTAACGCCTTCGCGTACCGGGATCTCCGTTTTCACGCCGGCTTCCCACGCCAAATTAGTGGAATAGGGATGATACGTAAAATCGCGCTCATCCACTACTGCGGCATATAATTCTTTAAGGTATTTTCCTTCAAATAGTTTCCACCCGGCTTTTCCACGCAATACGCGGCGGCGGGGGGAACCGTTGGCTTTGGTAAATTCCGTTTCATAGCCGATGTTGGCAAACGGGCCCATTTCAAATCCTCCTAAGGTATCCTCTACTTTCCATAACCGTTGGGTATAGCCCGTAGTAAAAAGGATTTTATCGGCATTTTCGTTGGTCAGCGTATCGCCGTCCACCGGGCGGACTTTGGTGCGCCCATAATCCATGGTCAGTTCGTTATTCCACAAAAAATGCTCAGCATAATAGTCGGCAATAGAATCCCAACTGCCACGCACAGAGGTTTGAGAATCCGAGGTTAAACGCGCATCCGCAAATCCCTGGTAATCTTGTGCATTTTTTACTTCGGTAGAAGTCAAATCAAATGCAAGTTTTTTTAGTTCCACCTGCCATCCCAATTTATTATCTTGGGCAAAAGCAGGAGCCAATATGGCCAGCAACAGTGCTGTTACAATTATTTTTTTCATGAATACTCCTTAACAAGCAAAAAACAAGAAGCGGGAAATTTCCCGACGTTCTCTTTTATATTGTAGCGGATTTATGAAATCTTTTTCAAGGATAGCACATTGTCCCTTGATCCCCAACCCAACTAGGCAGTATCCTTCAAAAATAATAAAATATGTATAATAAGCTTAATAAAAAAGGATTTGAATATGACGTCACACACTACTTCTTGCAAAATTATTGCCACCATCGGGCCGGATACTTCGAATGCAAAAGCCATTGAACAACTGGTGCTGGCCGGGGTTTCTGTTTTCCGCTGCAACTGCAGTCACGGCTCGTTAGCCGAGTACCAGGAAAGGGTTAAAAACATCCGTAAAATGGAACAAAAATACAATGTCTCTTTGGGAATTTTGTTCGATTTGCAGGGTCCTAAACTTCGCATTGGGCCTTTTCAAGATAAAAAGGTTTTACTCAAAGAGGGGGATTCTTTTCAGCTGGACATGACCCCAACGCCCGGTGATAAAACTCGCGTTTGTTTACCTCATCCGGAAATTTTCAGTGCCCTGAAACCGGGCTCCACCCTTTTATTAAATGACGGCATTGTACATCTGCGGGTAGAGAAGTGTACACCCACCTCGGCCCAATGTACCGTAATTGCGGGGGGGGAACTTTCCAGTAAAAAAGGTGTCAACGTACCCGGTGTAAAATTACCCATATCCGCATTGACGGCCAAAGACAAAAAAGATTTAAAAATTGCGGAACAACTGGGGGCTGATTTTATCGGCTTATCTTTCGTGCAATCTCCCGACGATATTTCCGAACTTCGCCGTTTGATGAAATCAAAGGCCCATATTATCGCGAAAATCGAAAAACCTTCTGCCGTCAAACATTTACGAGAAATTATTGAACTTTCCGATGCGGTAATGGTGGCCCGCGGAGATTTGGGAGTAGAAACCAGCCCGGAATTGGTGCCTGTTTTACAAAAACAAATTGTATCGGGTTGCCGCCGCGCCGGGAAACCGGTAATTGTGGCCACGCAGATGTTGGAATCCATGGTCCACAACATTATGCCCACCCGCGCCGAAGCGTCCGACGTAGCCACCGCCGTTTATGACGGGGTAGATGCCGTCATGCTCTCCGCGGAAACGGCCCAAGGCCAATACCCGGTACAAGCCGTTGCTACTATGCGCCGCATTATTGAAACCGTGGAAAACGACCCTCGTTATCACAAAGGTCTGAGCGTTTTCGACCATACCGTAGCCACCACCAAGGAACGCGCCCTTACCATCGGGGCGGGCGTTGTAGCCGCCAATATTGATACGGCAAACCTCATCGTCACTTTTACCGAATCCGGCTCCACTACATTGCGTATGTCACAGCAACGCACGGGGGGAATTCCGATTTTGGCTTTAACCCCCAATATTACCACCGCACGCCACCTATCTCTTGCGTGGGGGGTAACACCTCTTGTTGTCGAAAATTTGGGGGACTTTGATGATATGTCCAACGAAACGCGCAAAGTCGTTTTGGCTCAGAAATTAGCGAAGAAAGGCGATTGCGTAGTCATTACGGCCGGGATTCCCTTTGGGCAACCCGGTAGCACTAACTTGTTGTATGTATTGACGGTTTAAGTATACCAACCTGCTTGTATCCCATAAAAAACCCCGCTACTTGAGCGGGGTTTTTAACGTTGTTTTTAAACTATTTTGCTTTGATATCTTGGTTTTCTTTCTTCCAAACCGTTAATACCAACAAGACCCCTACCACACACGCAACGATACAGGAGTTAAACACACCGGCCCATCCCCAAGTATCTTTGATGTAGGAAGCCCCGCTACCGGCCAAGAATCCGCCAATATAGCCGAAAAGCCCGCAGAAACCGCAAGCGGCCGCCACAGATTCTTTTGTGGTAAGCAAAGAAATTTGCACGTTAAGTAAGTTTTGCGGTCCGTCCACAAAGAAACCCAACGCCGCAATAAAGAAGCACGTAAGCGCCACATGGCTCGGCCCGGCAAACAGGTAGAAACAATAGGCGGAAATACCCAACAGCACAAAGTAAATAATGTTAGAAGGTGTGCAGCGCCCTTTGAATACTTTATCCGTTAAGATACCGGCCGTGATACCGCCCAAGGCACCCACCAACGGGTTAAGCGTAAAGATTAGCGGAATGCTGGCTTTGGAAAGTTCGCGCGAATCCAAGAAAATGGCCGCCCAAGACAAGGTAACGTAACGTACAAAGTACACACACAAAAACGCAACGGACAAAATCCAAATGTATTTGTTCGTCAATACATATTTGCGCAAGAGCGTCATGTAGCTGTCCCCTTCTTCTTTTTTCTTTTTGACAACCAATTGTTGAACGTTCATATATTCTTCTACGGAAGGCAATCCTACACATTCTGGCGTATCGGTAACGTTCTTCAAAATAAAAAAAGAGGTCGCAATTCCCAAGATACCGGAAAACACAAACACAAACTGCCATTGCATCCACGGCAATACATCCGTTAATTTGAGCACTACGGCTGCCACAATAGCGGCAATCGAGATACCGACGGTGTGCGCAGAAGCCCACAACGTCCATTTACTGGCTCTTTCTTTGGGGGAAAACCAATACGCAAAAATACGCGCAATCGGCGGGAATCCCATAGATTGAAACGCTTGGTTAAGTGTCCAAAACAAAACAAGCAGGAAAAACGAATGCAGATATCCAAAGAACAAATTGATTACGGAAGAGGCCAACAACCCGAAGGCCAAAAAAACGCGGATGTTGCTTTTGTCTGCCAACATACCGCTAATAAATTTACCTACCCCGTATGCAATCAAAGAAATGGACACCATCAACCCAAACTGGTGATCCGTCATACCAACGGCCGGTTTAAACACGTGGGCAATCGGATTTAAATTTTGGCGCGTTACGTAGTACATTGCATACCCGATATAAGCACTGATAAATAGTTTCCAACGCCAACGTTTATATTGTTTGTCAATTTCTGCAGGATCGGTTATTTTTTCCGCTGCCGGAGGAAGCGGCTTAAACCAATCTAAAAACTTTTGTAGCATAAGTCATCTCCTATTAAAATTATACGTATATACCTTCATTATAACACATTTTTTGATTATTTTTCCTTCAAAAGAATGTATTTCATTGACAACATTTTGCGAACCTATTTCACTTCACTTACTGACAAATATCCCCCGGCAAGTCCGGGGGATAAAATTTTTCCTTTTGCCTAGTTGACGGGTGCTGCATCTTGTAGGTTACCGGTTGCTCCGTTGTCAGGAGGAAGCTGTTCAACACCAGTACTTGCTCCGGCAACAGAGCCATCATTTCCGTTGGGACCTTCGGCAGGGCCGCCTTCATTGGTTCCTGTTTTCTTTCCAAGACCTATCCAACGTTTAAAGGTCGGCCACAACTCTTTGGTAATATTTTTATAGTTGATACCAAGCGATATGGTTCCCGCTAACAACGGCATGCTCAACGCATACAAAGCGGCCGTGGCGGGGGTTAATCCCAGAGAGGACTGTAACAAGTCCCCAAATCCACCCATTACACCGGTCAACATACCTGATGTACGCGCCAAGATGTACATGGTGGACACCACCTCTTTTCTGTCTGCATTTTCGGGGCGGTTAAGCTCAATGGATTGTAATACGTTTGCCCAGTTAGCAAACCCAAGCCCGGCGGCCGCAAAGAGGACACAACGAGTTGTAAAATCTAACCCCGGCAATATCGAAAGGCCTCCCATGGTTACACCGATTAAGGAAGATAACCCTGCCATGCCTTTATCCCCGATAAGACCCTTCTTTATGGCTTTGGCACCTAACTTCCGCCCTGCAAATACGGTCAGGTAGATAGCAGCAAAAGCGACCAGTTGGGCTAAACCGGGGTTAGCAATATTTTCTTTGATAAAGTTACCCGGTCCGCTGTTAAAACCTAAGCCCATAAAGTGGGCACCAGCTGTAGCAACAAGCAGACCAACCATGGAGAGTGTCTTAAAACCAATTCCCAGGTTGGTGCCGACGGTCTTAAGAACACTTGCATTGGCATCCTTATTGGGATTATTTTGAATACGCGATTTGGCTAACAGTAACTTAGCCACCAAAGGTGCGGCTGCAGCCACGCCAAACATACTCGCTATGATACCCAAAGAAGATGCTTCATTCCCACCCAAAAAGATCTTACTTACAAGCCATCCTACCACCGGCAAGAATAAGTAGCAGAACATTCCTCCTACGGATGCCCACGCATTTAAATCCGTAATAGTGGCGGTAGCGGAAATAGGATCAGGAGAGCGTTGTTTAGCAAGCAACGGGTTATCTTGTTTCAGGAAGGCACCCGCTACCCCGTTGATGGTAATACCGGCTACCATCGCGGCGAAAGCTGCCATCGGAGGCAAGATTCCTAATGCACCCAACCCTACACCGATTGCAGCCGTTGAGTGACCAATAGCCCCCGTCGTCAACCCCTTCTGTAATACTTTTAAAGTACCAAAGATTTTCGTCCACGCACCAATAAACGGTGCCCATGCAGGGCCAAACTGCCCGGCGGACGTAGGTAAATTACTCATCCACCCTTTCACAATGCCAAACGCTTTCAAAGCTGCCGTCATGGCCTGCCCCATGGTTCCAAGTGTTCCTTCAATAAATCCGATAAGAAGTTGTGCAATATGACCTATATCGTCTTTAAATACTGAAATGGGAGTGGCCAACACGCCGTTTAAATCAGCAACGATATCTTGCGCCAGTTCCATCGCCGGAACACTTTCCATGAGTGTACTTATCTCTTTTGTCACATCTTCTTTTTCCGTGTTTAAGTACTCTTTTAATGCCGGATACCTTTCAAGGAAATCGGACGACAGAACTTCTTTCAAAATTTTTCTATGCTGAGAGAGTAACGCCTGCACTTCTACTTCATTCGAAGCCGCTGCAAATAGAGGTGCCAGAATTGAGGCCTTATGTAATTTCACAGGCATCGCTTCCGCACCTTCAAAGAAGATTCTGTCAAATCCGCGATCTTGCGCTTTAACGCCTTCGGCTTTTTGCCCTTCTGTCAAACGTTTGCGAATAACAATGGCACCCGTACCGGGTTGGAAGATGAAATATTCGTCTTGCGCCAAATCCACACGTTTAAAAAACGCCTGTTTTGCCGCCTCGTTTTCAAACTTAAAAGTTACGGGGACCGTCCTACCGGCAACCTCATCCATAACGTCAGCAGTATATAATAACCCTTTAGAGGCAAGTCCTTCATCCCGGAATTTATGACGATCGGGTGAGGTGTCTTTGGCCGCTGCTCTTCTCGCGGCTGCTTTACGCAGTAAATAGGAGATTCCCCCAAAGGTAAAATCCATAGCGGCAATTCCGCTGGTTTGTTGGCTTAACGTAATCGGAGTAGCAACATTGCCTGCAGTTGCTTGCGTAGCAGTACCATGTGTGGCAACAACAACCGGTTCCTCTTCAGTAGTTGATTGAGTAGCATCTGCGCTCACAACAACTGTCATGGGGGCAGCTTGCGTCGCCGATTGTTGTAACCGGGCGCGCAACTGAGCCGTTACATGATCTTCTTCCTTGCGCATCCATTGTTGATATGCATTATCAATATTTACCTGTAAGGGGGTTTGTTGTTCATTTTCCGGTGCCCACCACGGCGATACTGCAAATACAGCCGGGGCTACCGTTTTCATTCCGGCATTTAACGCAGCTTTTAATATATTGAATAAAGAACGATTGGCTATTGGAACGGTTGTAGCTGTAGTTGCCGTAGCCGCGGCAGCTGATGTTTCTCCTACTGCAGAGGCAGCCACTTCGCTCACTTGCACAGCACTACGTGTAGCTTGTGCTTCCGCCATAATAGCAGTACTATTGTTGATGGCAGCAGTACCCGCATACATGGGGGATACACCGGAACCTATGGCTCCAACACCATATCGGCTTGTTCCCAATTGCCCCACACCTTTTAAGAAACCCGGTACCTGGATACGCAACCAATAATTTAACGAATCCCAACTTTGACGGGCAAAACTGGGGGTTGCACTATTTATGGGCCGCCAGTGAATGACGGTTTCATCTAACCATTTCCAGAAACTTTTCCCTTGTTTGGCAACTTGTGCCCCTTGATTGGCAGCCGTTGCAGCTGTGCTGGCACCTTCAGTAGCTTCTGCTGCGGCAGGAACAGGCATCGATTTTAACCCTTCTCCGCCCACTCTGGCACCTACGCCAACTGATACAGTTCCTTCATTTACACCTGCAGCACCGGCCGTATAACTCAAACCGGATTTAGTGCTTTGTGCAGTTAATTCTTCTAACAATTTTGCCGCTCTTCCTACGGCCTTTCCGTTTACTACACGGATGTCAACAACAGCGTCAAACACTACAGAAAATTGTTTAGCAATTTCGGCCCGTGTTAACCCCTCTTTTACTATTTGAACACTCCATCGTCCGTCAATATTCACCAACACATTGCGGAAACCTTTGGGTACAAAATAACTGATTCCATTGTGTGTAAATAAATTCTTCCCGACAGATTTTTTAACTTCCGCTTGTACGGCCTCTCTCAAAACTTGTCCAGCCGTTGTTTCTTCAGTCCTCATTATCTGCAAAGGAATGAAAAGTTGTCCATTGCGCACTTCAATATTTATCAATCTACCCACTTTTTCAGCGTTAAGAATACCTTTTCCCGTACGCGCCATGAGTGTACCCAACCGAATAGACCCAAGGAAAGAAGCTCCCAAGCGCACCAATCGCCCAAGCATTAAAAGCCCTACTTCCGGGGCAAACCAGCATAGGACGAGTTCTGCCACAAACTTTATAGCCTCATCCAGTATCGCAGCTTCTTTAATCCATTTATCCCATTTTTCGTAATTTTCTATATCTCCAGGACCCGGCCTATCCAAAGATTTCATCCCCAACCGCTCTGCCTTTTCCGGAGATGTTATTGCCGCATACAACATATTGCGTATATAACGCGCTGTGTTAGGTTCTATGTCCGAATACCCTTGATGGTACAACACAAAGGCCAAATATTCACTCTGCGTTAGCCCCATCGCATTTATTTCTTTTATAGCATGGATATTTCCTTCTACGCTCGGTGTAATGACTTGGCCTTGTTGTGTAAAAATATCTCTTGGATGAGTGTTCAACTTCACTTGAAATTTTGATGATAACAACCCCGTTAAGAATAAATTATTCCACGTTATTAATTGTGGATTTTCATCTCCTCTGCGAGGCGTTCGCACCGTTACCAACTCATTGACCACCTGGTTCAACATTCCTTGTAACGCAGGATCGTCTTTGGCGGCTTCGCCCAATTCTACCCCCAGATCAATCCATGCACTGCGGCTATTGGCGCAACGGCGTTCATGGCCCTTTTCTCCACACATGGCATCCGGATACTTATATATACTGTTGATGTAATTCTTTGTGGCAAATTCTC
>JAEEGL011816355.1_pt1 | contig 34168 bp, 21 predicted proteins | sample 9134231 | NCBI WGS metagenome assembly JAEEGL01 (sample SAMN16246548, study PRJNA631951) | gut metagenome | biome: gut microbiome; feature: rumen; material: fiber-attached | host: Bos | place: Iran: Karaj | collected 2018-10 | reverse complement strand
CAAGCGCCTTGATATCAATATTAGATAGGATATCTACATTACACGCCAGAACCGGACCATTGCCCATGAGACTTCCCGCTTTCCGCAGTCCTCCGCCGGTGTCCAAGAGGCAATCGCGTTCGTCCGAGATGGTGATATGTGTTCCCCAACCGTCATTGGCACGGATGGCATCGATAATCATGTCCGGAAAATGATGGACGTTCACAACGATATCGGTTATTCCCGCATCGCGCAGTTTCTCCACCTGCCATTGCAAAAGCGGCTTTCCGGCAAGCGGAACAAGTGCTTTGGGCATCGTATCAGTGAGCGGTTTGAGGCGTGTGCCCAGCCCCGCGGAAAAAATCAAGCCATGTACCATTTTATCATTTACCATTTGGACATTTATTTAGTCATTTGGGCATTTAGCCATTTGTCTATTCCTCTTTCTCTATGGATGAGATGGATGCGGACGGGGTATTTGTCCTTGAGGTGCTGCGCCAGATGCTCGGCGCAATAGACGGAGCGGTGCTGTCCCCCGGTGCAGCCGAAAGCGACCTGCAGATGTTCAAATCCGCGCTCCAGGAACCGCTCCACATGGTGGTCCACCAGTCTATCCACCGACTCCAGGAATGTGAGGATCTCGCCGTCTTTCTCCAGAAAATCAATCACCGGCTGATCAAGCCCCGTCAGGGTTTTATATTCCTCGTACTTACCGGGATTATGGGTACTGCGGCAATCGAAGACGTACCCTCCGCCGTTGCCGGATTCATCAACCGGGATACCACGTTTAAAAGAGAAGGAGTAGATGGTGACCGTGAGACCGTCCTTCGGACTGACAGAATACAGACCGCTACGCTGTACGACCGCTTGCGCTGTACGACCGCCCTGCGGGCTGTAAGACCGCTCCGCTGTAAGATTGCTGCGCTGTAAGAGTTCCGCAAGTTCACGGAGACAGGCGTACTCAGGAAGTTGGCTTAGTACGTCGCATAGGTTCCTAACCGCATGGGGAATAGACTCCAAGAAATGGGGTTTGCGTTCAAAATAGCCTCTGTAGCCATATGCCCCGAGCACCTGCAACGTGCGGAAAAGGACGAAATGCGGCAACGCCGCGCGCCAGGCGGATTTGAAGGTCTGAGGATCTGAAGACTCGAAGATTTGAGGATTTGAAGATTCGAGGACTTGCACCAGTTCGTCCAGATACGCATCAATCATCTGTTCACGCAAGGAAGGGGCGATATTGGCTTTCGCCTGCCACAGCAGAGATGCCACGTCGTATTGGGTAGGTCCTTTACGGCCTCCCTGGAAATCTATAAAATACGGCTGCCCGTCCTTGATCATTATATTACGGCTCTGGCAATCGCGATAGAGGAACCAACCCCTCTCCGGCTCTCCCCTCAAGGGAGAGAGTATCTTCGCCGTCAGAGTATCGAAATCGTCCTCCAGACGTGGTTCGGAGAACTCGATCCGTGTGCCCTTGAGGAAACAATACTTGAAATAATTGAGATCCCATCGGATAGAGCGCTCATCCATTTCCGGCACAGGAAAACACACCGACCAGTCAAACCCCTGCGCACCTATCACCTGTATGTGCGCAAGCGCGCGTATCGCGCGTTCCAATAAGGTAGGTGTGATATTGTCGAAAAGAAGCGTATCGCCCAGATCCTCCTGGGTATAAGTCATTTCGTCCTCGCTCACCCAATAGACCTCCGGGACCGGCAGTCCCAGCGAACGGAAATGCTTTGCCATATAGATGAAGGCGCGGTTCTCGTCCCGGTTGGTACCCTCTACCCGGATCACCGTACGGCCATTCTCGTCCGTTACGCGGGTGTAAATACGATTTGAGCCTTGTTGCTTGATCATGCTTTGAATTGGATTGCGTGGTGGATGCAGGTTACTTTGCAGGGCCCTATGAAATTCTCCAGAATTCCATCCGCCTCTATCAAGATATGCTTGCGGTAGTTGACCTCAACATCCCGTCCTATTATCGGATAGACAAACGGCAGTTCGGTGAGTTTGCCGTTATATAAGGTTGGCAGGGCTTTCATAATCTGTTTGAAAGTCGGCTTGCGGATAAACATACCATGGAAGATACCGTCGGCAGGATCGGCATCGGGATTCTGCTTGATACCTCCGCCCGAGAAGGGACCGTTACCTATATTCATGGTAAAGAGCAAGTCGTTGACCGTCTCTTTGCCGTCAACGGTGAGGACCATATGCTGGCTCTTATGCTGCGCAATAGCAGCTATCAAGCCAAAAAGATAGTTGACATGATGGGAACCGATATAGTATTTGAGCGTATCGGCTTTCTTGCAACACAACGGATCCACGCCAAAGCCTACAGAGTTGATGAAATAACGGTGGTGCTCGATACCGTTTCTCCAATAGGTGACACATCCTATATCTATCGGATGACCTTCTCCCTCAAAGAACCGGCGGAGACTTTGCTTGTGGTTCTTGGTCAGCGCCCAGAAGCGCCCCCAGTCGTTTCCCGTACCGCGCGGCATGAGCCCCACTTGGATTTTCTTCCTCTGCTCGCCGGTCAATTCCGCGCGCATGATACCGTTGATCACCTCCGACAGCGTACCGTCCCCTCCCAGGACAAGGATCTCATCATATCCTTTCTCTACCAGTTCACGAGCTAACTCTATCGCATGTCCCGCATATTTGGTAACACGATAAGCAAACGGCTGGTGACGCTTGCGCAGCAGTTTCCACAAATAGATACGTTGTGCCCGAAAAGCTCTTTTCCCTGATTTGGGATTAATGATAATGCCTAACATGATATCATTTACGATTTATTCATTTACCATTTGGTCATTTACCATTTGTCATTTGTAAACGCGAGTGCAAAGTTACACAAAAAAATCGACATACGCAAATGTATATCGATTTTTTTGTTTTTTGTCCCGAGTCTTTCGACTTTCGAGTTACTTGAAGAACTCCTGTACTTTCTCGTTGAGCACAATTTCTTCCTGGAAGATGTAAGCCCCTGTTTTAGGCGACTTAACCATCTTGATGCACTTAGAGTGCGCGCGTCCGGAGTTTCCGGTTTGAAGGGTTGCGACCGCTTTCTTTGCCATAGTTCTAAGCCTTTCTAATTAGGGGTTAATTACTTAATCCCTTTATGCTGCGTGTAACGCTTCAAATAGGGATTGTACTTCATGAGCTCCAAACGATCAGGAGTGTTCTTGCGGTTTTTGGTGGTAATGTAGCGAGACATACCGGGAACACCGCTGGCTTTCTGCTCAGTGCACTCAAGGATCACTTGAACGCGGGCTTCTTTAGTTTTCTTTGCCATTGTTTAGCTCCTTTCGTTAATATAGATAACCCTTCTCCGCAGCTTGTTTGAGGGCTGCATCAAGGCCTATCTTGTTAATAGTTCTCAGACCGGCTGCACTCACGTTCAGCTCGATCCATACATCACGTTCTACCCAGTAGAACTTGCGGCGGAAGAGGTTCACATCGACGGTACGCTTCGTACGGCGCTTCGAGTGGGATACATTGCATCCGCCCATGGCTTGCTTGCCTGTAATTTGACAAATTTTTGACATTGTAGTATATATTTTATATTTTTCTCGATTCCAGAGATTCTTCGCACTATTACACGAAAAATCGCGCAAAGGTACTGCTTTTTTTTGAGATAGCCAAATATTTTGTCAAAAAAATGAAAAAAATCTTTAAAATTTCCCGATTCGTTTATTTTCTGCGCACGAGAAAGAGGTAAACCAGGAGGATTATCAGGAGCAAGGTGGTACCTACAAGTCGGAAGCCGAAATAGCCGCTTGGGAAGAAGGTGTCATACCCGAAAGACTCATTGAGCAGGCTCGCGAAATCATAGATAGCAGAGAAGATGGTGAGGCAGGTGAGGAAGGTGAGGAAATTATTCGTTCGCTCCTCCGCACGATGACGCCGCACCTCGATTTCTTTGCTTATCATCTTATCGAGCTGGTCGTAGTCTTGCTGGGTATTGAGACTCTTCTCCATCGCCGAATTGATGATATTCGGCAGGAAATTATACGAGATAGAGGTATAGCTGTACCGCTGCTCGAATTCACTGAGGCGCGACTCGAGCACGGCTACATCCTCGCTCCGGCGACGGTAATGGAGATTAACCGAATAGAGGAATACCTTCCGAAATAGTTGGTAGATATAGATCTTCTCGAAATAGTCCTTTTCCCAGTTTTGGAGCACACGCTCAGGGGTATCGGCGGAGAGGAGGGTGAAGGTATCGAGCAGCGCAAGTCCCGTCCATCCGGCAAAGACGGATATCGTATGCTCCGCGAGGACATGGTCTATGTAAGCAGGGCTGTTGATTCCCGTGCTGAGAGGCGTATGCGGGGCGAGGGTGCCGGCGTCGTAGAGAAGAAGCTGTTCGTCCCCCTTCTCTATTCCTTCCTGCAGACGGACAATCTGGAATAGTTTGAATTTATTGCCGCTCTCCACCAGCCACGACATATCGAGGGATGTTTCTGCCCCATAGACTGCCGCTACGGGCGCAAGGGCGATATCGATAAACTCACGCTGGGCGGAGGTGTAATAGGCGCAGTTGCGGAGGATATTCAGCGCACGGGTGACGAGATTGAACTCCACGCCTTCGAACCGGATATTGACCGCATAGAGGACGATATGGAAAGGCGCTTCCCAGAGCCGGATATTCTCTATGAGGAAGGATACTTGCTCCTCGCCGAGATCGAGCGTACAGGTCCTGTTCAGAGGGAGGGTGTACATCGTGATCTCTGCCGTTATATACTGTGCGAACTCCGGGAAATAATAATTATTCAGGTTCGCGCGCTCCTCAGCCGTGCAGACGTTTTTTTGCCATCCCTGCTGCAAAGGTTGCAAGGAACGGGGGATCGAGAAATATCCGCATAAAAAACTATTATTCGTGATCAGCATACCGGATGGTGTTAAAAATTCGGGGCAAAATTACTATTTTTTTTGTATATATGCAAATTTTTTACTATCTTTGCACCCAAAATGTAGTATTATGACCGGTTCTCTTCCTATCTCTCTGGCTCACCCTCTGGAGCAATACCGCCGTTCTCGCGAAGCGGGCGTCTATTCCAAAGCGATGAATTATGCCCTGGATTTCTTCGAAGTATCGGCTCAGTATCTCTCTATCGTGCTGCTGGGTTTGGTGCGCGATGCGGAGCAAAAGCCTCATCCTCAGGCTGTTTTGGCGGTGAACAAGATCGACACCAAGCGTCCGCTCTCGTTCGGAGACTGGACCAATGATATCCTGCCGAGGATCGTAGCGGCGGCGAAGGATGTGCTCCCGGACGAGCCGCTGACGAAGGCGATGCTGAAGATCGCGACGCCCAAACGCAACGTTTGGCTCGGCAGCAAGAAAGAGCAGAGTATCGTCCAGATCCGCAATGAATACAAAGGACACGGCACGACCCTGGCAGAGAGTATCTACGAAGAGGTAGTAGGTCAGATAGAGGGGCGGGTGGACGAACTGGCTGATATCCTGAGCGTGCTCGCGCAGTATAAGGAAGAGCCGGAAGATAATTTCTATTGGTTCACCGCGCCCGACGGACGGCAGATAGATCTCTATCCGCTGATTCACCGCTCCGGGAAAGGATATATCTATGTCTTCCAGACCCTCAAAGAGGAAGAGATCAGTTTCATCTCCTCCGACGAGCATGCCGTCACCGTTATCACCGACGCGCTGAATACTCCTTTCGACGCCTGGATGCAAGGTATCGTGCCTACCTTCGACATCGCGAAGGACCTCAACTGGAGCGAGTTGCGGCAGTGCATGGCGGGGTACTCGCAGGAATACCTCAGCCATATGTATGCGGAGAAGAAATACAACCGCGAGTTATTCGTAGAGCGGGATAATCTAGCGGCTATCTTCCGCGCTTTCGGCGAGTCGGACGACCGCTTGCTGCCGCTGTTGGGCGAAGCGGGTCAAGGCAAGACGACGCAGTTATGCCACTGGACAGAGCAGCTGATCGAGAGCGAAGATGCGGTTGTCACCTTCGCCAGTTCGGAGTTCGCGGAGCAGACGCTGGAGCAGCGGTTAAGGACGCTTTTCGATCTCTCGCGCAAGAAAGACATCCATGCTTTTCTGCAGCTGACGAGCGACAAGGCGGTGAAGGCGGGGAGGCGTATTTTCATTCTTTTCGACGCCATCAACGAGGTGCTGACCTATCCCAATACGGAGGCGGGCGACAGCGGAGCACTCGCGCTGTACAAAGACATATACGCGCTGTTCGGGCGGCATGAGTTATCCGCCTTCCGCGTTATTTTCACTTGCCGCAACTACACCTGGCAGAACGAACTGAGGCCGCAGCAGAAGCAGCAGGACATGTCCCTTTTCAGCCGGTTAGGGGAAGAGGCGACCGTTCGCTCCTTCACGGACAGCGAGCTCACGCGCGCTTACGCTATCTATCAGGACCTCTACCAGATGGCGACGCGATACGAAGACATCGCGCGGAAGAACATCATCCGCATCAAGAACCCGCTGATTCTCAAGATCGTCTGCACCAATTATCTGGGTTACAGCCTGCCGGACGACAACGCCCGATATACCTCCATCGCGCTGTTCGCCAAGATGGTGCATGATATCAACCACTCTTATGCCGGCAACAGGCAGGTGGAGATCCTGCGCGAGATAGCAGCCTGTCTGTTAGCTTCCTACGAAGGAGGTACAGCGCAGGACTCCGTGATGACAGCGTGGCTGGGAGAGAAAGCCGACACGATTGCATTCAAAGAACTGCTCAACAAACCCGAGCGACCGATCTTACGCCTCGTCAAGGGAGAGAAAGTGCAGTTTATCTACGAGCGTTTTCTGGAGTACATGCTCGCCGTAACCTATTTCGATCGAGAGACGAAGGATCTGGCCGACGACACGCCTGTTCCGGCGGAGGTGTATGTCCGTACGATAGAGAAAGCCGCTACGAACGAAGTATTCATCAGTACTCTGCGCAATGTGCTGATCATGGATTATATGCGTACCTCTAATCCCCGGACCATCATCCGCCTGGCGAGCGACCATAGCGATAATTTCACGATCATGACCCTCGTCACGGATGTGATGAACACCCTCGTGACGGAGAACTACGAAATCCCGCTCTTCTCGCTGTTGCACGAACTGCTGACCTACACCGAGGACGACCTGCGCGACACGATCACCGAGTACAACAACGTGACGAAGATCATCGAGAAGAACAAAGCGGACAATGAGACTATTGCTCAGTTCAAAGGGCTGAGCGCAAGACTCGCGCCCCTGATGAACCGCAAGCGGCTGGCTTCCGGCACGCTGATCAACGGCGTTTTCATGACCGATTACCACAACGAGGGGTTATACGACCGGGATCCGTTCGAACTGCTGGATATCGTCCTGGACGACGCCATTACCGAGATCAAGGACAATATATGCCTGATGATCTACTATGCTTCGAACAAGAGCCATACGATGTCCTATACGCCGCTGAAGCAGAATATCACGCGCCAGATAGTGGCGCATATGTACAATTATATCCATCATACGCCGCTCGTCGGTCTGGCTCAAGGTGCCCGCCGCAAGAGGGTGATGACGTTCCTGGAGACGGGTACGCGGATCAATATCCTGCTGATCATCGACCGCGTGCTCGCGGGAGACGAAGGAGGGCAAGCCGGGTATCAGGTAGGCGATATCTTCGACGAGATCACCGCTGTAGCCAAACATCTGACGGCTAACTTCACCCTCTTCCGGATCGTGCTGCCTTTCGTGCAACTCGTCATGCGGCGTCAGGTGCTCTTCCAGTCCGACTATGTCAACAATGTGATCGAATATGCGACCTATTGGGATACGCACGCCATCGACCTGGCTGCCATAGCACCCTTTGCCTATTTCTATTCCAGAAAAGGCCGGCCGGATGCACCGAGCGAAACGGAATGGCAAGCCTGGATACCGAAGATCATCGAGGCGTACAAGTCCGGCGACAGCCTCAGCTATTTCGCCATGGAGCGGCTGCTCATCATTGCCGCCATGGCGGGTTATCAGCATGTAGAGCCGATCGTGCAGGCCCTGCGGGCAGGCAGCAACAGAGACTCCGAATGGTTCGATTATTCGCAGATGTCTTTTATCTACGTGCTGTACCAGTTAGGACTCAAACTGCCGGAACTGCCGCAGGAGGTGGAAGAGATGCTCACCGAATGGTGCGTGGACTGGACGCTGAGATGCCGGGGATGGTTTAAGGGGCGGAACAGTTACAAAGCCAACCCGATGCAGCTCTACAAACGCAATGTGATGACCTGGTATGCGATGGTTTACTGCGTGCGGTATGGCGATAACAGAGACCCGGAGGGCAAGTCCGTACCGGCGTTCCGGGAGCTGATCCGAAGCGCCGTTGAGACGCGAGACAAGGAGCTGCTCGTGCATCTGCTCAATAATATATCCGAACTCGTCTCCGACTCGGGGTATATTTACACCTCGCTCGACCTGCTCTATTCCGTGATGGAGCAGATCCCGAACCGGCAGGTGCTGGAGGAGTTTGAGGCGAACGCCAACCCGCGCTATCCGGATACGAAGGAGTCCGTCATCAATCTGATAGGCAAGATCCTCGGCACGGCGAAGAACTATTTCCCGGCGCAGGTAAACGCCTTCCTCACCAAAGATATCATCTCCCTCTCTTTCCCCGGAATAGGAGACTACAAGGATGAGATATTAGGATACACGCCGGGCGGCGAAAGGCTTTCCGACCTGTTCACCCATAAGTTCGGAAACGCATTGATTTACACACTGATACACGAAGAGACGATCGACGATGTGGTCGTGCAGTCCCTGCAGGCGACGAGCACAGCGAAGGATAGTTTCGAGTGGTTCGAATCGGTGGTAAAAATAGTATTTAACAAAATGTTCAACCTTCATTTGTAATGAATAAACTACTGATTTGTATGTCTGTTTTGGCATCCATGATTATTGCGCACCGCGGAGGTGCATTGTTAGGAACGGAGAACAGCCTCTCCTGTATCGAGAAAGGCATCGCTACCGGAGCGGATATGGTGGAGGTGGATCTTCACCTTACCGCCGACAGGCAGATTGTTGTCTGCCATGACCGGAAAGTGAACCGCACGACGAACGGCAAAGGCAAGATCGAAGAGATGACTCTGGCGCAGATTAGGGAACTGAGGCTGCTTAACCGGGACGGAACGGTTTCCAACGAGACCATACCGACGCTGGAGCAGGTGCTGCAATTATGCAAAGGCAAGTGCCGTTTGCTGCTGGAGATCAAGAAGAAACGTGACGACCAATACCCGGGTATCGAGGCACTCGCAGACAGTATTGTGAAAGCGCACGGGATGGAGAGAGATGTGATTTTTCAGTCTTTCAACGACGATGTGTTGTTCAAACTGCATGCTATTGATCCGACGCTTCGGCTGGAGAAACTGTTGGTTGTGCGAATAGGGAATCTATTGATTGACAATAGTTTTGCTAAATTCAGCTGGGAGAAATACGATTTCGTGGCGTCCTTCAATATATTCCGTCTTTTCGCCACCGGCCATTTTATCCGGGATATGCATGCGCATGGGAAAGAGGTGAAGGTATGGACGGTCGATGATCCCGCCAAAGCACCGGTGGGGGTGGAGGGAATCATCACTGACCGGCCGGATTTGTTTGTAGGGGAGCGGCAGCGATAATTTTTTTCGCATAAGCGATAATTTTTTTCGCAAAAAAGTTTGTGTATATAGAAAAAAAGCAGTACCTTTGCGGCGAAAACAGGTCCCCCCAGCCCCCTAAATGGGGAGAAAAATTATGCAATACTCCATCAAAGAGGTCTTTTCTCCGAAGTTATTCACCACCCTCCGCTCGTACAGCGCAACTCAGTTAGGTCAGGATACGTTAGCGGGCATCATAGTAGGAATCGTAGCTATCCCGCTCGCCATTGCGTTCGGAATCTCATCGGGTGTAGGTCCGACAGAAGGTCTGGTGACCGCCATCATAGCCGGTCTGCTGATCTCCCTATTCGGTGGGAGCAAGGTACAGATAGGCGGTCCGACCGGTGCGTTCATCGTGATCATATACGGTATCATCCAGGAGTTCGGTTTGGGCGGATTGATGATCGCGACGGTGATGGCGGGTATCCTGCTGGTCATCATGGGTCTGACGAAATTAGGATCGGTGATCAAGTTCGTACCTTATCCTGTTATCGTCGGATTCACGGCAGGTATCGCGCTGACCATCTTCAGCACGCAGATGAATGACTTCTTCGGTCTGGGGCTAAGCGATGTTCCGGCAAACTTCATAGACAAATGGATCTTCTACGCGAAGCATTTTCATGTGCACTGGTGGAGCTTAGGCGTAGGTGTGTTCTCATTAGGTATCTGTATCGGAATGCCGTATATCACAAAGAAGATCCCGGGGAGTCTGACCGCTATCATATTAGCCACCCTTGCCGTATGGCTATTGAAGAGATATGCTCCTGCGGAATGGGGCGTAGCCGGTCTGCAGACCATCAGCGACCTGTACACCCTGCCTCACGGTATTCCGGCTCCGCATATGCCGGGTATAGAGATAGCAGAAGGCGAGACGGTGCTCACGACGATGCAGAAGCTCTTTCCCTCAGCTTTCACGATAGCGATGTTAGGAGCCATCGAGTCGCTGCTATCAGCGATGGTGGCAGACGGCGTGATAGGCGACAAACACAACTCGAACACGGAGCTGATTGCGCAAGGAATGGCGAACATAGTGGTTCCTTTCTTCGGAGGTATCCCCGCAACAGGCGCGATCGCGCGCACGATGACGAACATCAACAACGGGGGCCGCAGTCCAATAGCCGGTGTTGTGCATGCCGCAGTGCTGATGATGGTACTGCTGTTCATGGGCAAACTGGTAGGCCTGATACCTATGCCGTGTCTGGCAGCAGTGCTGATCATGGTAGCCTATTCAATGAGCGGATGGAAGACGATAGTAGGTCTGATCAAGCATCCCAACCGCGATCTATGGGTACTATTGATCACGTTCTTCCTGACCGTCATATTCGATCTGACCGTAGCTATCGAAGTAGGTATCCTGCTGGCAATGGTTCTATTCCTGATGCGTACGAACGAGGAGACACATATCCGTACCTTCCACGACGAGATCGACCCGAACGAGGATACGGAGAGCGCACTGAACTTAGAGCACCTGACGATCCCCGAAGGAGTAGAGGTATATGAGATCGACGGTCCGTATTTCTTCGGTATAGCAAATAAGTTTGACGACGTAATGGGACACGTAAGCAGCGAGAAATATCCGGTCCGCATCATCCGCATGCGTAAAGTGCCTTTTGTCGATTCAACCGCAATGCACAACCTCAGCATGCTCATCCAGCGGTCACACAAAGAGGGTATGACCATAATCCTCTCCGGCGTGAACGACCACGTACACAAGCAGCTGTTACAAGGCGGTATAGAGCAACAGATGGATCCGCATAACATATGCGCAAACATCCACTTTGCGCTCCGCCGCGCCCAGGACCTGATCGACCGGATGAACAAGAAAGAAAAATGACCAAATGGATAATAAACCAAATGGTAAATATATTAACCCTTTAACAATTTAACACTATGGTAAAGAAATTTATTTGCCCGATTTGCGGGTATGTACACGAAGGCACCGAGGCACCGGAGCGTTGTCCGCAGTGCAAACAGATCGTTGAGTGGAAAGTAGCAGACGAGAGCAAAGGTTTAACTTTCGCATGCGAACATGTAGTAGGTGTAGGAAAAGACGTTGAAGATCCTATTATTCATGACGGTCTTCGCGCTCATTTCATGGGCGAATGTACCGAGGTAGGTCAGTACCTGGCAATGGCTCGTCAGGCCGACCGCGAGGGTTATCCCGAGATCGCTGCAGCCTTCCGCAAGTATGCATACGAAGAGGCGGACCACGCTTCCTTGTTTGCTGAAATGCTTGGCGAGATCGTATGGGACACGAAGACGAACCTGGAGAAACGCATGATGGCGGAAGCCGGTGCATGCGAAGACAAACTCAACATCGCCAAGCGCGCAAAACAACTGGATCTTGATCCTATCCACGACGCCGTACACGAGATGGCACGCGACGAAGCACGCCACGGGAAAGGATTCGAAGGGCTATATAAGCGTTATTTTGAAAAATAACGCGTTAAATAGTTAAATAGTTAAAATGGTTTTCTTTCCAAGAAAACGTTAAACTATCAGACTATTATACCGCCACCGATAACAAGGCTATCCTGGTAGAAGACGACAGACTGACCCGGTGTAACGCCCCATACAGGCTCGCTGAAAGTCAAGGACAAGACTTCTCCCCCAGCCCCTCCCTTGTGGGGAGGGGTTTCTGTTTGTATGACCACTTCGACCGGCGTCGTTCGATAGCGTATCTTCGCGACAAGAGGCAGGTCGTTCCGGAAAGGACGCAGGGGCGTGACAAGGCGGAAACGGAGCGACGAAGCGTACATATCATCGTTCGTGCCGAGCGTTACGCGGTTGGTCTCTGCGTCGATGTGTGTGACATAGGCGGGATGACCGAGAGCGATACCAAGTCCTTTCCGCTGGCCAATAGTATAGTTGACGAACCCCGAATGGGAGCCTAATACGTTTCCCTTCCGGTCTATATACTCGCCTGCGCGCACGCGTTCATTATAATCGGGCACGTTCGCGCGCAGGAAAGAGCGGTAGTCGTCATCGGGTACAAAACATATCTCCTGGCTCTCCCGTTTGGTAGCGAGTGCCTCAAATCCATGCGACCGCGCTATCTCACGCACCCTGTCCTTGGTCAGTCCGCCTAACGGGAAGAGGGTGCGGCGCAACTGTTCCTCTGTAAGCATCCAGAGGAAATAGGTCTGGTCCTTATGGGTGTCAGCCGCAGCCGTAAGATAGAGATGTCCGTCGCGTTCTGCAATCCGGGCATAATGCCCCGTTGCAATATAATCGCAACACATTTCATCCGCCAGACGGAGCATCTCACCCCATTTGATGGTAAAGTTGCACAACACGCATGGATTCGGTGTGCGGCCCGACATATATTCGTCGATAAAATTACTAATCACACATTGCTTGAAAGACTCCCGGAAATCCACAATATGGTGTTCGAACCCCATGCGTTCCGCATTCCGTTTCGCCTCCATAATTGATTCGATTGTACAGCATCCTTTCTCCTTGGCGAGACAGGAGTCCTTCATTGAGTCATAGGTACGGAAAGTAACTCCCACCAGTTCATAGCCTTGCTCCTGCAGAAGCATAGCCGAGACAGTAGAGTCTATCCCCCCGGACATACCGAGCAAAACCTTTGGTTTTGCCATTGATGATTGATGATTTATAATTGATAATTGCTCCATCTTTTGTCTTTGAGCACCATAGGTGCGGTCTTTTGTCTTTGAGCGCAGCGGTCTTTTTTCTTACTGTTGCATATCAACGAGTTTGGTATAATAGCCGCCAAGGGCATAGAGCTGTTCATGCGTTCCCCGCTCGACGATGCGTCCTTCATGCAAGACGCATATCATATCAGCATGCCGGATCGTAGAGAGACGATGGGCAACGACCAGCGTCGTACGATCCTTCATCAGATGCTCCAGCGCCTCTTGTACCAGCCGTTCAGACTCCGAATCAAGAGCTGAGGTAGCTTCATCAAGGATGAGTACCGGCGGATTCTTTAAAATCGCCCGCGCGATGCTAAGTCTCTGTCTCTGCCCGCCGGAGAGACGCGATCCTCTATCCCCAATGACCGTATCATATCCATCCGGCATATCTGCGATAAACTCATGAGCATTGGCAATGCGTGCGGCGTTCTCTACCGCCTGACGCCATGTCATACCCTCCGGCGCCGGAAGCGAAGTATCCACCCCGAAGGTGATATTATTATAGACCGTGTCATTGAACAGCACCGGCTCTTGGCAAACAATCCCCATCAGTGCGCGCAAGTCGTGCGTAGCAAAACGGCGTATGTCCACACCGTCCATCGTGACTGCACCTGCAACGGGATCATAGAAACGCGGCACAAGGTCCGTCAGGGTTGTTTTACCGCTCCCGGACTGCCCCACCAAGGCTATCATCTTTCCTTTCGGCACTTCCAGATTGATATCCGAAAGCACTTCGCGCCCCGGGACATAAGAAAAGGACACATGCTCAAAAGCGATGGACCGGCAGAACGAAACAGGAAGCGGTTTTTCAGGCTCGTGTATATTGGAAGAGGTAGCAAGAATCTCGTCTATGCGCTCCAACGAAGCCATTCCGCGACGGATACCATAGGTAGCTTTGGAGAGGTCTTTCGAGGGGTTTATGATCGAATAGAAGATCACCAGATAGTAGATAAACGTCGATGCATCTATCGTAGCATGGTCTCCCAGGATCAGCAAGCCTCCGAACCATAGGATGATTGCTATAAGCGCCGTCCCCAAGAACTCCGAAAGCGGATGCGCCAGATAGTAACGGCGATTGATACGGTTAAAGGTCGCTCTCGTAGCGTTGATAAGCGACAGGAAGCGCACATGAAGTTTGTATTGGGCATTGAAGCCCTTGATCACCCGTAACCCCAGCAAGGTCTCGTCAACAGAAGAAAGGATCTCGGCGTTCTGCTCCTGACCCTGTTTGGACGAGCGTTTAAGGGACCTTCCTATCCTACCGATCAAAAAGACAGAGAGCGGCATCAGCAGTAATACAAACAGCGTCAGTTGCCATGAGATAACAAAGAGCGTGACAAGATAGACAAGTATCATGATCGGATCCTTGAACAATATATCCAAAGCGGACATGATAGACGCTTCCACCTCATTCACATCGTTAGTCATTCGTGAAATCACGTCCCCGCGCTTCGCCTCCGTGAAATAACCCATGGGCAGAGAGAGTATCTTATCGTATAACTGCTGCCTCAGGTCCCGCAGCACTCCTGTCCGAATAGGCACCATGAAATAGTTAGCCAGCCATGCTGCGCCGCATTTGAGCCCCGTCATGACGACCAGAAAGAGCCCCAGAAGGAAAAGCACATAGCCGGCTCCGTGGAGCGCAATCTGTTCATTGAGAAGAAAATACATATTCGTCCGCAGCGCTGCAATGGTCTCCTGCATGCCATAGACCTGACCCAGATCCACCCATTGCACATCTATCTCCGTCAGTCCGAAGAGAATACGCAACACCGGTATTATCGCTGCAAAAGAGAACAACGAAAGGATCGTGGAGAGCAAATTGAACAGGATGTTCAACGCCATCTGCCCCCGGTAAGGAGGCACAAAACGATGCAGGATATTATTTGCGGACATTTTCATGGACATAATTGAGTATCTGTCGGTCAAAATTTTCTTTCGGAGTACAGAAACGCACCGAGACAGGCAGCGCTATGAGGCGTTTGTTCTGCGCTTGCAGCAGTTCCACCAAAGGAGTTGTACGGAGGCGCTGTATATCTTTCTCCGTAGTGAGCACAAAATCAAAATTCCGTGCCTTAGCCATGATATGCTCTATATCGGAAGCAGTATAATGGTGATGATCAGGGAAAGCCATGAGTTGCGCCTGCGGATAAATCGAGCGTACGTACTCATACATATACTGCGGCTGCGCTATCCCGCATAGGACGAGCGGAGTGCCTTCCTGCTCCATCGGGGCATAGCTGATTCCGGTAAAATGGAGTTGCTGGTAAGTAGGCAGATGCAGCCTGTTGTCCACTACACGCATGTCTATCGGGCGGATGTTATCCGGGCATTTCGTTACCACGACAGCATCGGCTTTGAGTGCCCTTGAGGGCAGGTCCCGCAATGTTCCCCACGGTAACATATGATCGTCTATATAAAGATTATCGTACGACGTGAGCAGCACCGTAAAGCCGCAGCGGATAGCACGGTGTTGCATAGCGTCGTCCAACACGACCACATCCAACTGCTCCAGTTGCCGTTTGAGTTGTTTCACGCCCCGCACTCTGTTTTCACACACCGCTATCGGTACATCGGGGAAAGCCCGGTGAAGCTGCATCGCTTCGTCACCGATAGTTTCCACCGTGGAAGAGTGATCCGCCATAACGAAGCCGCGCGTTGACCGCTTGTAGCCTCGTGAAAGAACAGCCGGGTGGTAGCCATGCTCCAGCAACAGCCGTACGATATACGCCGTCATAGGGGTCTTGCCCGTTCCTCCTACTGCCAGATTTCCCACACAGATAGTAGGTACCGGAACGGAGAAGGAGGGCAAGATATGCTGTTCGAACAGCAAGTGCCGGAAGGCTACACCCGCCGTATAAAAGCCGCTCAATAATATGTACAGCGCTTTACGCATTGATTATTGTATTTTCACCTCCGGCATGAGCGCCATTACACGCGGTTTGGAGCAGAAATCACGCATTTTGAGCACCAGTTTCTCTTCCTCTGTGGTGTTATCCAGCATCTTCAGTAATTCCTCATACGGGTCGGCCTTCTCCGGATAATAAGTCAACCGATAGTTCTCCAGCCCGGCGAGTTCAACGGCTTTGGCGATGGCGTCGTCGATGTTGCCGAGCTTGTCCACGATACCTATCTCTACGCCTTTGTTGCCCAGCCATACACGGCCTTCACCAATTGATTTGATATAATCCTGCTCCACGTGACGGCCTTCTGCGCACCGGGAGGTGAACAGGTCATAACCACGCTCGACCATGGTCTGCATCAGTTGGCGTTCCTCGGCATTCATACCTTTATAAATCATATTGCCTTCCAGGTCTGAATGTTTGTTGGTGCTTACGCCGTCAATGTCCAGACCCACTTTGTCGCGTAGCTTGGACACGTTGGGCACGGTACCGAAGATACCAATAGAGCCTGTCAGAGTCGTCGGCTCGGCGAAGATAAAATCGGCGCCGCATGAGATATAATATCCACCGGAAGCGGCAAAGTCACCCATCGAAACGACAACAGGGATGCTGTCTGCTTTGATATTCTGGATGGCGTGCCAGATGTCCTCGCTCGCGTTGGCGGAACCGCCCGGGCTGTTCACACGCAGAACAAGAGCCTTCACATCTTTGTCCTTGCGGATTTTCTTGAACATCTTCACCACGTCTTTACCCACTATACCGTCACCTGTTTCATCGGTAATCTCACCTTCCAGATAGACAACCGCCACTTTGTCTTTGGCTTTGGACTCCGGGCGTTTGACGAGTGCCAGTTTGGAGGTTGTGATGGTGTTATAGTCTTTTGTACCGGTATAGATACGGAGAAGGCTGTCCATATCCTGGGTATAGACGATCGTATCCACCAAGCCGGCTTTCACCTGCTCTTCTGCTTCCTGCAGCCCCATATAACGGTCGGCAAGGGCTTCCAGCTCTGCTACAGACAGATGACGGGAAGCACCTACTGCGCTCTTGAACTCGTCCCAGATACCGCCCATATATTCCTCCGTCTGCTTGCGGTCGGCGTCAGACATCGACGTGCGGAAGAACGGCTCCACCGCACTCTTGAACGTGCCCACTTTGAGGATTTGCATCTCCACGCCCAGTTTCTCTAACAGACGGGTATAATACATCCTCTGTGCGGCAAGACCGTTCCAGTTGACAGCGCCCGTCGGGTCGAGGCATATGCGGTCGGCTACGGAAGCGATGTAATAGTTGATCTGGCTATAGCCCTTGGCGGAAGCGAGCACCCATTTGCCGCTCTGTTTGAAGTCCAGCAGCGCGTCACGGATCACTTTGGCGTTGGCGGGTTGCACACTCAGTTCGGCTCCGTCGAGCCATATACCTAAAATCTTATCATCGTTCTTCGCCAGACGGATGTTACTCAAGATGTCGTCCAGTCCGACTGTTTCCTGCTGCGCATAGTTGCCGTAAGGAACAGACCCCATCAGAGAGGCAAAAGGATTCTGCTCTTGCGCCTGCTCCACCAAGGTACCTTTGAGTTGCAAACGATAGACCGACTTATCCTGCAGCGTGACGGTAGAAGAAGAAAACATGTCTCCCATAATCCATCCGAGGATAGCACTGCAGAGGAAATACACTGCGAAGAAAATCAGGCAGCCGCCAAGGCAGCCTACTCTACGGCGCGGACGAGTCTGACCGTCCTGCGACCGGGTGTTTTGATTAAAGATCAACATAAGCCTTTGGGTTTAAAAGTTATTTATTATCGTTTAGTTTCAAATTAAAGGTCATCCTATGGTAAGGTGTAGGGCCGTATTTCTTAAGAGCAGCATAGTGCGCTGCCGTCGGGTAACCCTTGTTGGAATCCCATCCGTACTGGGGGTATTTCTCATGGAGCCGCATCATATAATCGTCCCGGTAGGTCTTCGCAAGCACGCTTGCCGCCGCTATCGACATATAGGTAGCGTCACCATGAACCACGGTGTCTGCCGGTATCTCCAATATCTCTCCTTCCGGCACGTAGGGTTTCCATTTATTGCCATCCACCAGTATGTGTTGCGGCCGGACGGACAGTTGGTCCAAAGCACGCTGCATACCGAGGATGGAGCATTGCAGAATATTGCGTTTGTCTATTTCTTCCGCCGTCACTTCCGCCACCGCCCAGGCTACCGCTTCGCGTTCGATCACAGGTCGCAATACGGACCTCTGTTTGTCGGTCAGTTGCTTCGAGTCGTTCAGCCATTCAAACTCCGGCACATCCGCTATCCGTTCGGGATCCAGGACTACCGCCGCAGCAAACACACTGCCCGCCAACGGTCCTCGTCCCGCTTCGTCGCATCCGGCTTCAATGAGCCCCGATATCATGTGGGTTTTCAGCATTCAGTATTTATTTCTTCTTGTTAGGGTCCCCGACGTAAACCTTGGTTTGCGGTGGGGAACGCGAGCACATCCGAGTAACTACCCTTAAAACGTAGTTTTGAGGCGCTTACGAGGATAGTGAGCGCGTTAGAAGGGGTACCCTATTGCAAAATGGAATGTCATATCGTCCTTCCAGCCCAACCCGTTGCCTGCTGTACGCCACTGCTTGCCCTCTGCAATACGGCTCGGGTCGTGCAGCTTGACTCCGAAATCAACACGGAAGATAAAGATCGAGAGGTCGAACCGCACTCCCACACCATAACTCCACGCTATCTGTTTATAGAAATCTGCGCCGAAGACTCCTCCGGGTTGCGACTTATAATCGCGGATCGTCCATATATTACCTGCGTCAAGGAAAGCCGCCAACTCCAGAAAACTGACTACCTTGAACCGGTATTCGATATTCATATCCAGTTTGATATCCCCCACCTGGAGGTCGTACACCATGGAGTTTCCTGTTCCGCGGAAGGTACCCGGTCCCAGCGTGCGTGCCTGCCATCCGCGTACACTGTTAGCCCCTCCTCCGAAATAGCGTTTCTCGAAAGGCAGGACAGAAGCATTCAGATAGGGTACAGCCACGCCTATGCCTATGTGCCCCACCAGATGATGCGCCGGCGTGATAACACCATGATAAGTGAAGTTCACATCCCCTTTGGCGTACTGGGCAAAAGGTATTTTCCAAAGCATATGCTGGCCTTCTGCGTTCTGCGGCAGAGAAGCGGCTTTCGCCAGCCCGTACAGGACGTTGCCTGCCGTCTCGGCACGCACAGCAAACTGCAGATAAGAGCGGTTGGGGAAACGCTGGTTATAAGTAGTATAGGAGCCTGTATAGCTCCAGTCAAGAATAAAATGGTCTTCGTAACTGGCTTTCAAGACAGAGGCTTTTTCTATAAACTGCGTGCGGAATTTGTCTGACATCCAAGGTACGTAGATATAATTGATGTCTATGAGGTTGAACTGGTGCGTCCACCGGCTCCCGGGTCTGCGCGGTATGGTATAGCCGAGACCCGCGTTAGCAATCGTGCGCGTATACTCCTCCGGCCGCTGCTGGTAGTTGTACGCCACATTGACCTTCACGTTCGACGCAAACAACAGCCCTGCCTCCGCTTTCGCTTCGATAGCCCGTCCTCCGTTGGCGCGCCACTCATACGAAGCGCGTCCTCCGAGAGTCAGGACTTCTGCTCCATGGAAGATATTTTTATTCGAATAGTTTACTCCGGCGGCCACTCCCCAGTCGCCTGCGCTATACGTTCCTTCCACCTCCACGGCGAAAGAGTTCAGCCTGCCGCGGGAGATCGTCACATAGCAATCCAGCAGACTGTCTCCGACCGGGGTGAAAGCAACATCCACATATTTGACCGGAGCCAAGGCATTCATTCGCGCATAGGTTCTCTCCACCCTCCACTCGGCGTACCTGTCACCGCTTCGCAAGCGACTGGCACTTCGCAAAGCGTTCTTTCTCAGGAAACGACGACCGGTCCAACTGTACTCGTTGCCATACCGGTCGCTGTCACGTTTCAGCACCACCGAGTCCGGCAAATGACTCGGGTCGTAGTCTATCTGATAGTATATCTTGCGGAGCGAGTACTGCGTCCTGAGGCGTTTTAGTTCAGAGGAATCCAGTTGCGTCACATACGGCGCAAAATGGATGCGGAGATCTACCTCATGGGAAGCGAGCGAACTGTCGGCGGTAAACTCCAGCATCGATTTCTCGAAATAGAAATACCCTCTGTTGCGCAACGTAGTCGTTATACGTTCGCGTTCTTCGTCCAGGGTCTTGGTGGAGAACTGCTCTCCCTCCTGTATCTTGCACCGTTCGTCCTGAGCGATGCGCCGCACCGCCTCTTCCGGCAGATCGACCGTATAACGGCGGATTGTATAGGGTTTATGGGCTGTGATAAGATAAGTGAGATCGATCTTGCGGTTCTTGATTATTTTCTGCGTGTCCACCTCGGCATGGAAATAACCCATGTTGTTCATCTGCTGGCGGAGCTGCTGCATACTGATGGCAGTCAGTTCCTCGTCGTAGATGACGGGTGCTTCGCCCATCTTATGGGCATTCCGTGCCAGCCGTTTGTTGGCTTTCGTCGTCGTGTCCGAAGGAGCGGTGTTATAGACATGGAGCTGCAACTTCCAGAAGCCGAAGATCTCGGTGTTCTGCTTTTGCCGCAGATAACTGCGCAACTCTCCGGTGGAGACGGATTTATCGTCCACACATTTCACCTTTGCTTTGTTCAACAGATAGTGCCCTTCCGGCACGAACTTGGTCGTGTTACAAGAAGCCAGCACTAATCCCAGCATCAGCATCCATACTATGTATCTCCTTTCACCTTTCAACTATCAACTTTTCAACTTTCCATACGGCTTCAGCCGATCGTTCGAGGCTTAGCCGAGATAAGAACTTTAAACTCCAAAACTTCTTTTAACTTTCAACTTTCAACTATTTACTTTCACCTTTCACCTTTCCTGAACTCCGCCAGAACGATAGCGGTAGCAATAGAAACATTCAGGCTCTCGGATGTCTCGGCGTCCTTGGGATAGGAGGGGATCCGTATCGGGTGGGTCACCATGGCGCGCACCTTCTCCGAGATCCCGTTTCCCTCGTTACCCATGATAACTACCTTTCTTCCCCCCTTTATGGGGGGACCGAGGGGGGCTTTGAGCTCCTCATACATGTCCTTGCCTTCCAGAAGCGTACCGTAAATTCTGACATCTGAATGCTGACTGTTGACGGCTTTCAGCCATTCCGCCAAATCCGTGTATTGCACGCGCACGCGTACAAGCGCCCCCATAGTAGCCTGAACGACCTTAGGGTTATAACAGTCTGCCGTGTCGTGCGAGCACACGATATCGTGTACCCCGAACCAGTCGCAGGTACGGATGATCGTCCCTAAGTTACCGGGGTTCTGCACTCCGTCCAAGGCGAGAATCAGATTCTCCTTCGTACTTCGTACTTGGTCACTTGGTACTTTGTCCCTTCGTACTTTCCTAAACACTCCTATCGTGCCCTGCGGAGTCTGCAGACCGCTCATTTGCTCGATCTCGGTACGCGTAGCGTTCTCCCCTTCGCGGTAGAGGGAGACCAGTTCAAAACCTTTGCGCAGTTCTTCTACGCATTTGTCTCCCTCCGCCACAAAGAGTCCGAGCTCGTCGCGGAATTTCTTCATCTGCAGCGACCGAACCTCTTTTATCTGCGCTTTACTGACGCCCAATTCTTAATTGTGAATTGTGAATTGTACATTGTACATCGTCCCTTTAATACGCATTCATCTGCTCCTTGACGGTGTTATTGACGAAGTCGGCGAACTCCTGAATGGTCATGGAGCCCTTCTCCTCTGCGCCCTGCTGACGGACAGAAACGAGTCCTTGTTCCGCTTCTTTCTCACCGACGATAAGCATATACGGAATACGTTTCAGTTCGTTGTCGCGGATCTTACGTCCGAGTTTCTCGTTGCGGTCATCGACGATCACACGGACGTCCTGAGCCTCCAGCATCTCTTTCACTTTCCATGCGTAGTCGTTGGATTTCTCGGAGATCGGCAGTACGACCGCCTGGTCCGGCGTCAGCCACAACGGGAACTTACCCGCCGTATGCTCGATGAGGACGGCTACGAAACGCTCCATGGAGCCGAACGGCGCACGGTGGATCATCACCGGACGGTGTTTCTGGTTATCCTCGCCCGTGTATTCGAGTTCGAACCGCTCCGGCAGGTTGTAATCGACTTGGATGGTACCTAACTGCCAACGGCGGCCAAGCGCGTCTTTCACCATGAAATCGAGTTTCGGTCCGTAGAAAGCAGCCTCGCCGGTCTCTTCGCGTGCCGGCAGGTTCATCTCCTTGCATGCCTCGCGAATGGCGTTCTCTGCGTGCTCCCATATCTCGTCCGAACCCACGTATTTCTCGTGGTTGTTGGGGTCGCGGAGGGATATCTGCGCCTCGTAGTTCTCGAAATTGAGCGCCTTGAAGATGATATTGATGATCTCCATCACGCGGATGAACTCCTGCTTCACCTGGTCGGGACGGCAGAAGATATGCGCGTCGTCCTGCGTGAACGAACGCACGCGGGGCAAGCCGTGCAGCTCGCCGCTCTGCTCAGAACGATAGACGGTACCGAACTCCGCGCAGCGGAAAGGCAGATCCTTGTAGCTCTTCGGGCTGTTCTTGTATATCGCGCAGTGGTGCGGGCAGTTCATCGGCTTGAGCATATACACCTCGCCTTCCTCCGGCGTCGTGATCGGCTGGAACGAGTCCTTGCCGTAGTGGTCCCAGTGACCCGAAGTCATATACAGCTGCTTGGAACCGATATGCGGCGTGATAACCTGCTGGTAGCCGTAGCGTTTCTGGATCTTCTTGAGGAAATCCTCTAACCGCAGCCGCAGCGCCGTTCCTTTCGGCAGCCAGATCGGCAGACCTTTGCCTACCATGTCGCTGAACATAAACAGGTCCAGTTCCTTACCTATCTTGCGGTGGTCGCGTTTCTTCGCCTCCTCCAGGAGCGCCAAGTATTCGTCCAGCATCGCTTTCTTCGGGAACGAGATACCGTAGATACGGGTCATCATCGGGCGTTTCTCGTCGCCGCGCCAGTAGGCTGCCGAGCAACTCAGCACTTTGACTGCCTTGATCGGCTCCGTACTCAGCAGGTGCGGACCCTTGCACAGGTCGGTAAACGCACCCTGCGTATAGGTGCTGATATGGCCGTCCTCCAACTCGCTGATCAACTCGCATTTATAGCTCTGCCCCTTCTCGCCGAAGGACTTCAGCGCATCGGCTTTGGAGATCATGCGTTTCTCCAGATGCTCTTTCCTGCCGCGCAGCTCCAGCATCTTGTTCTCAATCGCGGCGAAACAGGTGTCGTTGATCACCACGCCCTCGGGCGGCATCACGTCGTAGTAGAACCCGTTCTCGATGGCGGGACCAATACCGAACTGAATGCCCGGATACAACTCCTGCAACGCTTCCGCCATCAGATGGCTGGACGTGTGCCAGAAAGCGTGTTTCGCCTCCTCGTCCTCCCATTTGTGCAACTTGATACTGCTATCAGCCAAAATTGGCTGATTCAGCTCCACAATCCGCCACTCGGCTTTGAGCGGCTCTGCCGCGGTCTTTCGACTTTCGACTTTCGACTCTAATACACTGGCGCACAAGACATCTTGTGCCAAACGGCTGCTGATACTCTCAGCTACTTGCAGCGGCGTCACGCCGCTTTCGTACTCACGGACGCTTCCGTCCGGAAATGTAATTTTAATCATACTTTTTTTTAAAAAGCTTTCAGCATTCAGTATTCAGTTTTCAGACCTTTTTTCTGATTTCTGACGGCTGATGGCTGACGGCTTGTTTATAAACCTACAAATGTTTACGGCTTGAGGCTGACAAATGCCCTTTCGCCAAATCGGCTACAAAGGTACAACAAAAATTGCACATACGCAAGTTTTTGAGCGGAATTTTTGAAAAAGTAGAGGTTCTCTACTTCTTTTAGGGATAGATAGCAGGCACTATGTTTGCATAAGGGACGGCTATTTTATGGGTAATTTTCAAAAAAATCCCTCCCAAATTTGCATATTCCGCGAAAAAGGAGTACCTTTGCAGCAAATTTATAACAAACCACCCATGAAAAAGATTCTGTACTTCTGTTTTGTTTGCCTTCTGTTGGGGGCTTGCACCTCATCCAAGGAACTTACTTCACCGGACGGACACTTATCCCTCTTCTTTGATTGCGATGCTGATAATGGGACTATCTGGTATGCGGTAGCGCGGGACAGCGAACTCATTATCGACCCTTCCGAACTGGGCATTATCGCCCGGGAAGCGGTTCTGACCGACCGTTTCCGGGTAACCGGCATTGACCACCATTCGGCGGACGCCACATGGGAGACGGTATGGGGGGAAGAGCGGTTGATACGCGATTGCCATAAGGCCATGACCGTACATCTGCTCCATCAATCCGGAATAAACATGGATATAGAGTTCCGGCTTTTCAATGACGGTTTCGCGTTCCGGTACATCTTCCCGGAGCAGGACACCAAGACACTGACTATTACTGACGAAACTTCCGCTTACCGCTTCACCCAAAATGCAGAAGCATGGTCTATCCCCTGGCGCACCGAGTACTACGAGGGTCTCTGGCAGAAAAGAACCATAAATGGTCGAATGGTAAATGGTCAAATGACAAATACCCCTGACACGCTCTGTTCGCCCATTACGATTGAGTTTGCGGACGGCACTTACGGCTTCGTCCACGAAGCGGCGCTGAGCGACTATCCCGCGCAAAATTTATTTGTACGCGAGGGTGCGCTGCGCACGTACCTTACGCCGTGGCTCGATTCATTGCAGACACTGGATGTGAAAGCCTGTATCCCGACTCCCTTCTCCACCCCTTGGCGGATGGTTATTTTGACGAAGACGCTGCCGGAACTGGTGGCTTCGCGCATCATGCTGAATCTCAACGAGCCTTGTAAGATAGAAGACACCTCCTGGATCCGGCCGATGAAGTTTATAGGTATCTGGTGGGGTATGCATATCAAGACCATGACATGGGAGCAGGGTCCTATCCACGGTGCTACCACCGCAAACATGGTCCGTTACCTGCATTTCGCCAAGGACCATGGTTTCGATGCCGTGCTGGCGGAAGGATGGAACTTGGGATGGGAGGACTGGAAGCATTTCAATTTTACCACGCCTTACCCCGACTGGGACATGGACTATCTGAGCCGTCTGGCGGACAGCCTCGGCGTGCAGATCGTCGGACATAACGAGACAGGAGGCAACGCGGCGGACTATGAGAAGGATCTGGACACGATATACAGCTACCATGCGGGGCACGGCATCCATGCTATCAAGACCGGATACGTATCGCCTATCATCCGCACTTCGGACGGACTCCAGTGGAACAAAGGGCAGTCCGGTGTGCGCCATTACCGCAAGGTCATTGAGACGGCTGCCAAATATCAGATCATGATTGACAACCACGAGCCGGTGATGCCGACGGGTCTGCAGCGCACCTATCCCAACTTACTCACGCAGGAAGGCGTACGGGGGCAGGAATGGAATGCCTGGAGCACGGACGGAGGCAGCCCGTGCGAGCATGTGACGGTACTCCCCTTCACCCGTATTATGGCGGGTCCCGTGGACTACACACCGGGGGTCTTCCATTTCGAGAATACGGTTATTCCTACCACCCGTGTCCATTCCACACTCATGAACCAGCTAGGGCTCTTCGTATGCTTCTATTCGCCGCTGCAGATGGCTTGCGACCTGCCGGAGCACTATATGGAGCACCCCGATGCCTTCCGTTTCATCGAGACTGTACCCTGCGACTGGGAGCGATCCCTCCTCCTCGACGGCAAGATCGGAGATTTCTGCGTCTTCGCGCGGCAGGAACGCGGTTCGGACAACTGGTATGTAGGCGGTATAACCGACGAACAGGCACGCGAGATCGACATTCCTCTGAGTTTCTTAAATGACCAAATGGTAAATGACAAAATGGTAAATGACCAGATGGTACATTACACAGCCGTGCTTTATCTCGATGCGGAGGATGCCGACTGGCAGACACGCCCGTACGCATATAATATTGAGGAACGCCAAGTGACGACCGCTGATACGCTCCATATCCGTATGGCACCGGGCGGAGGATTCGCTATGGAGTTTAAAATCACCCGACAATAATTCATGGATCAGGTCGCGGTGGAGGCTGCGCAGTTAAAAAGAAAGCGCTCAACAGCATGCCCCACCATCTCTCGAAAACGGTTCGATAATGGTTCGGTAATGGTTCGATAATGACCGCTAAACGAGTCGTAAATGAGTCGTAAATGACCCGTGAGTAAATCATCGATTTAATATCGACTCGGCAACGCGACCATCACGGGATCACCCTAGGACGACGTCGGCCCCACGCCGCCCTCACGCCGGCTCAAAGAAGAAAAAACAATGCCTAAATTGTAAATAACCACGAGTTGCCCCTTACTTGCCCCTTATTTAAGTCTTATTTGCCTCTTGTTTGGCTCTTGCATAAATTTTGATGGGTTGTTTACAAAAAAAACAGACCAGCGATTTTTGTTCGCCGGTCTGTTTTTGACAATTTAACGTTTTGCGTACTGCAAAACCATTTTAACTATTTAACGTGCCGCAGGCACATTTTAACGTGCGCATCAGCGCACCTCTGCGCCTTGAGCGGTATATATCTTGCCGTCACGGACGATATAGAGCACACCATCGCGGCATTCCTTGGTACTTGGTACTTGGTCACCTGGTACTTGCTCCACATCTTGCGTGTCCTGCACGAAGAATGCGGTGAAAGTGATGTGTCCGTCTTCGGGTTCGTAGAGGAAGAGGTAGTCGTAGAACGTCTCGGCATCAAACGACGCGTTGGCTTGGAGCAGTTGCTCATAGACGCTGCTGCGTGGGTCAGCGGCTTGTAATTCCGGCCATGTCGCCTTCATCATCGCAATCACTTCCTCCGGCGTATCCAGATCCGGGTCGTCGCTCTTGACCATGTTGGTTACATCGACCCATCCGAGGAACTTGTAATGCGCTGCGGGTGTCGCCGCGAGGTTGAAGTTCAGCGTCTCGAACATCATATCCCCGCCGGAAAAATGGTATATCTGGCTTTCGGAGAAAGTGGTCATGCCGTTTGCCTCCGCGTTGCCCTGTGCAGGGTCGCAGGAAGCCAGGATCTCGTACTGCATCTCGGGCGCGGGAGCGACCATCTGCAGACGGTCGGTAAGTGCTTGACCTTGGTACTGGAACGTATGAAGCGTGTTTGCCCAAGAAGTGCCTTCCGGCAGGAGGGTGATGCCGCCGAGTATGGACACGGAGGTAAAGCCGTTGTCCGCAGAGACGATAGTCTGATTAGCCGGTGCCTTGATATCCGCATTGATGTTGTAGAACTCCAGTTCCACATCGGCGGAACTAAGCGAAGCGAACGGCGAGAGTTTGGTATTACTCAGCGGCGTGACATTCAGCGTCATGGGGTTGCCACCCTGACCGATACTGATTTTTCCCGTGCCTGCCATATAGAAAGCATGGGCTCGCGGCTGGATGTTGAGCGTACTGCCTTCGCCGGTGATCTCCACCGTACCGCCGTTGGCAAACTGGAAGGCGGAAGCCGAGTAGGAGGTGAAGGAGTTCGTGCCCTGACAACTGATGTTCAGCGTCTTGTAACTGTCGGAAGCGTCAAACCGCACGGCGTATTTGTCGGCGCCGGAGATCTCGATATTGGCATTGTTGAACATCAGTGTGATGGTAGTCTTACGGACGGACACCACGGTGGTACCGTCGCCAAGCACGTCGTTCTTGTTGTCATCCGTCACTTGCACGTTCGCCACCCAAAGCGGGTATTCTGCGGCGTGAAGAGCGCAGGCTGCACTCAGCAGCCATGCGCTTATCAAAAATATCTTTTTCATTTTACTCGTTGTCCTTGAATGGTATAAATTGCATTTCCTCGGCGGATATACATCTGTCCGCTGTGGATGAACTTGGTACTGATGGCGTCTGCCTGCACATCCTCAATATCCTCCGTACCTTCTTTAATATACGATGCATAGAGGTCGAGATCACAGGTTACATCGAACCATCCTGCGCCCCATCCGGTGAACATGTATCCCTCGCGTACGGGGTCTTCCGGTGCGGTGGCACTATGACCATGGAGCACCTGCTCTTCTTTGAGAAGGGTGTTGTCCCAGTCGAAGAAGCGGACGGTGTACATATTCTCATAATACTCAGCCCGAACGGTCATGTCGGCTTGAATATTGCTGAGACTGTTCTCGCTCCATCCCTTGAAGACATATCCTTGACGGACAGGATCAGCAGGGAATGCTACGTGTCCGCCCCATTCTACCGTCTCCTGAGCAATCATGCGGTCATCCCAGTCGAGGAACGTAACGGTTACCAGTTGCGGAGCGCCCGAAGGAGCCAGATTGCGGATGATATTGAAGTAATGGTAGTAAGGAGCATGGATGTAACGGTCGTACACAGCATCGTCATCAATGATGTAGAGGTTTACTTTCTCGCGCTCCTTGATACCGTAGTCGCCTACTTTCTCGTTCATAAGGTCCATATTGAACGACGTACCTACCAGCGTCGGCGGAACGGGAGCGTAGCAATCAATATAGAAGTTGTCTCCGTTCCAGTAATTGTTGTAGAAGGCATATCCTCCGATGGACTTCACGTTGGCGCCTATCTGGAGGTACTCACTGGCGGTGACATGGGATGTCATGTTGGTCGTTGAGGAAGCGGACGGAATCTCCGTTACATTGTCGCTGATGACGATTGCACGCTCGTTGAGCGGCATGTAGCGGTCGATCAGTTTATGAGCCTCCGCGGGCAGCGGACCTTCGTAATCAATCGTCATCGGCTTGCCATCGTTATAATCATAGATTATCGCCATACCCTTTCCTCCGCCTAACGGGATATAGATAGGATAACTCATGTCGGCATAAACGGGACGGGTGTCCATGGTGAGGTTCATATCCTCCCATACCGGAGCACTCAGGTACGTACGCCAGTACACATCGGGAACAATCAGACGGATAGGCTGCAATGCCAGACCGGAGAAACCATGATAGTCCACGTCCACATTATTCTCTTTCCATGTCTCTGTAGGGACAGCCGGTGCCGTCGGGCATTGGATATAGATGGTATCCAGCGCCGTACATCCCTCGAAGGCACGCGACAGAACGGTCTCTAAGTTGGAGCCGAGATCCACTTTCTGCAATGCCGTACAGTCCATGAAGATCTTCTGCGGCAGCACAGTTCCGTTATATGCAACGTACTTGAGGTTGGTGCAGTTGTCAAACGCTCCGGTGGCGTTGGTAAGGTCTGCGCTGGAGAGGTCAATCATCTGAATAGCGGAGTTCTTGAACGCCTGATAATTGATGACGCAGCCTTCGCCGGTCTTGGCTACTTCCAGAGAAGAAGTGTTCTCAAACGCATTCTGACCGATTTCCTTCAAACGAGGCATGATAGCCTTGGTCAGGCCGGTACAGCCGGAGAAGCACTTGAAGCCCACGCTCTCCACATTGTCCAGAATGATACTTTCAAGTTTGGTACAATTGGTGAAGGTGGAGTTCAGTTTCTTGACGTTTCCGCTGAGCGAAACAAATTCCAAATTAGATAGGTTCTGGAAGACACCGCTGAGTTCGGTCAGGTCACCGATTACCTCAATACGTTTCACGCTATTCTTCCATAACGTACGTTGTGCCCCGGAGAGCGTGACATTGCTTCCTTCGCTGGAAGAGCATACGAGTGTGCCGTCCGACCAGAGGATATAATGTCCGTTACCGAACACACCGTTATCCACGATGGTGCCGTGCTCCGTGGTATTGCCGAAGTTGAAATCTTTCCATCCGTTAGCCACCAGATAGTTACAGAGCGCAGCGTCTTGTACATACAGAGTAGGCATGTTGGGGTTAACCTGCTTTTGTTGCGGCGCGCGTGCCGGTGCTGCGGTGAGAGCCGTACGGATGCCGGTGAGGAAGTCGTCTCCTACTGTGGCTGCCTGAAGGGTATAGTCATATACCTTCTCCAGCTTGACACAGCCTTGGAATACATAGTTTCCTGCCTGCATGAGGTTCTCGCCCAGTTCGATAACTTCCAATTCGGAACAGCCGTAGAAAGCACGGTCGCCTAAGTTCTCCACCGAAGAGATATAAATCGTCTTGAGCTGGTCGTTGTTACGGAAGGCGTTTGCACGAATACTCTTGCAGGAACGCGGAATGCTGACCGAGGTGACATGGCTCTCGCCAGCCGTCGGGAAGGAGAACTCATTCTCGCTGATAAAGGTTACACCGTTGTCAATGATGATATTGTTGATGAACTCGCGATAGGAATACCACGGTTGTTCTGTACATGAGCTGTAATTGCCGGTCATCTTATATACCACTAACGTACCATCGGAAGAAATGCTCCATCCTTGTCCGGGGCCTCCGACCGGAAGAACTTTGTTCTTGTCCACCTTCATCTGGCCCCAAATAGCATGTTTACCATAGTCGGCATAGGTGGAACCATTGGCATGCAATGTAATGTTCGATAGCGTCACGCCGGAGAAAGCATCGCTGGCTGTAGTGGGCACATTGGCCGATTCTACGTAGATATCAGAGAGACGGCTGCAGCCCTTGAAAGCTTTTGTGCCGATAGAAGTCAAGCCTTTGCCAAACTTCATCTCTTTGAAGTAGCTGTAGCTGCAGCCCTCAAATGCCTGTGCGCCAATAGTGTTTACACAGGAGAAATCAATATCTTTGCTGTTCAAATTGCTACAGCCTCTGAATGCATTTTCCGGAATATCATTGACTTTGATGGTAGGTACTATGTTAAGCTTCGGACAACTCTCAAAGGCCGACTTGCCGAGGCTGGTAGCAGTGAAGTACCTACTGACAGCTTCCAGGTTCGGGCAGTTAAAGAATGCTTTTTCTCCTATGGATAATTTTGCTTCTCCGTGATAGCGATCTACATATTTCAGCGTGCTATGCCCGCTAAAGGCGTTCTTGCCTATTTCGCACTCTTTGGCGGCTATTTCTACATAGGTTACACCATTGAGTGCTCCGTTGCTGAAAGCATTATCTGCAATCTTATTCATATGGAGTATCACGCGCGACGCCTGCCCTAAGAAAGCTCTCCAAGGAGCATTGCTGGCGGTGTAGGCGGGAAGCGTATAAGACGGATCTGTTGTACCGATATGCAGATAATTTTTCTCGGAATCAAAATACCACCATCCGATAAATTCTCCGCTGTTGCTATAAATCGTTTTTCCTGCTACCAATCTACCGCAAGATCTCTTCCCTAATGAACTACCATTGTGATCTCCGTCTGCGTAATATGCACACATATAACCTTCTGACACTTCGGGATGATGGCTGGGATAGAAATCGATATAGGTCTGCAGATACTCTGGCGGGACTACAACGATTACCTCACAGGCTTCGTCGCTATAGTTTGCCATTGAAGCATAGCCCTCTGCATTATAATAGCGTTTCGTACCCGGCTTGTCGCCAAAAGGATATTCGTATTCATGACCAAGACCCAGTCCAATCGCGTTCCAAAAAGCCTCCCCTGTAGATTCTTCATATAGGCGCGACCATTCCGGGGGGGTGGGATTGGAAATAAAGACACTCGGCGTTTCATCGTATTTCCATAGCGACTCAGCAGCCAAGGCGCCGGCTTTGATGGTCTGGATGCCGGCACCAAGGTCAATGTATTCCACGTAAGATTGCTGCCGTATTTTATATGAGGTGTTGTTTTTTGACTTAAAGGCATCCTCTTCCAACGTCCGGACATTCAACAAATCGATCGTTTTGATATTGGTGTGCATGAAAGCCGCTTCTCCCACGCGCGTCACATTGGGGAAGGATACACTCTTTGGCAAACGCGCTTGTAAGAAAGCACGGGCATTGATATAATTAATGGAATTGAAAGCATTCACTCCGTTATTGCCCGGCTGGAGAATCGTGTCCATATCCAATCCGGCAAAAGCGGAGGAACCGAAGTCCGTAATTGTGTTTCCGGCATCGGAATATACCTCAACACCCTTGATGTATTCGAAATAGGCCCCCCAAGGCGCAGTAGTCGCATAGCGGCGATCAACACTACTATTACCTTCTAAGGTCTCCCATTCATCATAATCGCACAGGCTGTGCTTGCCTTGATTAATATACACCTCAAGCAGACCTCTGGGCTTATCAGCGGTGGCTTCCTTGTAGATTTTCCACGTACCGCGTGGATGTTCTCCTGTAATCAGTGTGCTGCTCTCTTCTACGTCCGAGCGCGGCGCTTGCTGAGGAGAGGTGTCCTCGGCATAGAGGTTTACACTTGCTGCGGCGGCAATCAGCATCCCGCTCATCAGCGTTAGTAATCGTTTTTTCATAAGTATTGTTGGCGGTTATATCCCATCGCCCCATCGGTTTTAAAGATTGTTTGTTAATATGGTTGGTTAGTTGTTGTTTTGTTCACAAAGTGTATAAATAAGCTTCACTATCTGATAAAAATGCGTATTTACGCAAAAATATCACATAAATTCTTGTGTATTCCAAATATTTGTTGTACCTTCGGACGCCGCCTGCCTTTGGCATTCCCCCGAAAGTACGTTCGCACGTTTGTGCGAGTACTCAAGTCTTTTAGCTAAAAAACAAATAAATTTACTTTTTTCAGCCAAAATTCTTGTGTATTCCAAATATTTGTTGTACCTTTGCAGCCGAATAGAGTTCACCAATTGGTGGACCACCGTTTAGTAAACCACCTAATTGTTTGTAAATTAAAAGATTAATACGATGAAAAAAGAAGCGAAGCCGTCATTTTTGTATGGAGTGTCTGTAGGAGGTGATAATTTTACAGACCGAGTTCGTGAGACACGCCGTCTGAAAATGAATTTCGAGAACGGACTGAATGTTATTCTGATTTCTCCCCGACGAATGGGGAAGACATCGCTTGTCAAACATGTAGCCCAAGAGGTGGATAAAGAGATCGTCCAAACTGTGTATATGGACATCTATGACTGCCGCTCGGAATATGATTTCTATAACAAGTTTGCTGAAGCCATTATGATGCAGACCGGTTCAAAGATAGAACACACTTTGGATAATATACGTCAATTCTTAACACGTATTTCTCCTAAGCTATCTATTAATCCCGACCCAAGCACAGAATATTCCATATCGTTAGGAATTACCCCAAAAGAATATTCCCCTGAGGAAATCCTATCCCTGCCTGAACGGATGGCGAATCACATAGGTAAGCATATCGTGGTCTGCATAGATGAGTTTCAGCAGGTAGGCGAGTGGCCAGATAGTCTGTTAGTACAGAAACGTATGCGCGGAGTATGGCAGCATCACACACATGCTTCCTATTGCCTGTTCGGTAGCCGCCAGCACATGATGAACCAACTATTTCAGAACAAGCGCATGCCATTCTATCAGTTCGGAGAACCTAACTACCTGCAACCTATTCCCACAGAAGACTGGATACCCTTCATTCAGTCCAAATTCGAAAAGAAAGACCTGACTATCAGCGATACCTATGTCCGGCAGATATGTGACATCGTAGGAAACCAGTCTTCCTATGTACAACAATTGTCATGGGATGTGATGCTCAATACGGAGAAAACTGTAGATGACGAAGCGTTAGAAGCCGGCATCAATGATCTGCTCATGCAATGCACTCCGCTATTTATGGAGCAGACAGGTGGTCTGACATCGTATCAGCTCAATCTGCTGCGAGCCATTGTAGATGGTCAGCATACGCAATGGACCTCCCAAGAAGTGCTCTCCAAATATGGTTTGGGCACTAAATCCAATGTAACGAAGATGCAAAAAGTAATGCTTGAGCGGGATTTCATTGTTTCTACAGAACAAGGACTTTTTCTTGCAGACCCCGTTATGAAGCTGTGGCTCCAGCATCGGTAATCCAATATGTCAAAGAACACATTTTTGCCGGAGGATTTATCCGGCAATATGGTTTCGCAGAATAATAAAAGGATGCTTGCATACAATTAGTATTCGGCGAAAGTATATATTCAGGCGTCAGCCTTGCAAAAATGT
>JAEEGL010252691.1_pt1 | contig 34171 bp, 32 predicted proteins | sample 9134231 | NCBI WGS metagenome assembly JAEEGL01 (sample SAMN16246548, study PRJNA631951) | gut metagenome | biome: gut microbiome; feature: rumen; material: fiber-attached | host: Bos | place: Iran: Karaj | collected 2018-10 | reverse complement strand
TTTACTGTTATATGTTGCAATGATTCTAAATATGATCATTACAAGGTTTGTGCGAATGGTCACATCTAACAAGCAAGCTCCAAGAGCTGCATTTGTTGGAATGTTTGAGGAATATGAAAAATTCAACTATTTCCTTAATAAGACAAGTGTAAAGGTAGAAAGCATAGGCTATATCCTTGAATCAGGAGAGATGAAGAACAAAGTCTTTAATGTCCTTGGAAATCTCTCAGAATTGGAAAGCATTATTAGACGCTATGAACTTGACCAAATATTCTTTATCCAACATGCTGATGACACACTTGTTCAGATTCAGGAATACATTGATCTGTGTCTGGAAATGGGTGTAACAGTCAAGGTTGTAATGGATGTCAATGATGCACATCAGATGCAAAGGTCAAATAGTTTCGTCAGTTCAGTGGGAACTTATCCACTGATCACCTATCACACAATTACATTAAATACATATGAGCAGTTCATTAAAAGGATTGTTGACGTATGCATAAGCCTCATTGGCCTGATAGTAACATCTCCAATAATGCTTATTACTGCAATTGCAATCAAGATTGATTCTCCGGGACCTGTTTTATTTAAACAGATCAGGGTCGGTCAGAATGGAAGAACATTCTACATGTATAAATTCCGTAGCATGTGTAAGGATGCGGAGTCGATGCAGGAAGAACTGCAATCAAAAAATGAGATGCATGGAGCAATGTTTAAGATTGTTGATGACCCAAGAATAACAAAGGTTGGAAAGTTTATTAGAAAAACCAGCATTGATGAACTACCGCAATTCTTCAACGTTCTTAAAGGTGATATGAGTGTAGTGGGTACCAGACCACCGACAGTTGATGAAGTACTTCAATATAAAAGAGGTCAATGGCGCAGAATAAGCATAAAGCCGGGCATAACAGGTGCATGGCAGATAAGCGGAAGAAATGACATTACTGACTTTGATAAGGTAGTAGACCTTGATCTCAAGTACATTGATAACTGGACCCTTTACGGGGATTTAGTAATTATCTTTAAAACTTTTGGTGCATTATTTAAGCAAAAGGGAGCATATTAAGGAGTTATGAAAATGAACAGAAACGAAGTAATCAAATTAAAGAAGACACTGAATGTAACAGATTTGTCAGGTGAGAAAGTTATGATTGACTTTGATTCCGGCAAGTATTTTATGATAAAAGGTTCCGGTAACGATATATGGGATCTTATTCAAGAAGATATAACAGTTGATGAAATTATTAAGAAACTTCTGGCTGAATATGATGTTTCAGAGGAAGAGTGCGAGAAATCTGTTGATGAGTTTCTTTCAAAGCTTAAGGACTACGATTTTATCTAAGGAAGGTAACCAGTAATGCTTAAAACAATTTTACAAAACTTCCATTTGGAGAAGATATTCTGGATCATTAAGAGTAAGCTGAAATACATGATTTTAATTGGGCTAATATTTGGTGCGTTAGCTGGTGGTTTTACTTACCTTACGAGGGTAGATACATATGCGGCTCAGATATCGCTTTATGTATACAGCAAACCGGATTATGTAAATGACAATGGAATAAACCTTTCAAGTTCTGATCTTAGTGAAGCTAGTTCACTCTTAAACTCATATATGCAGATTCTTAAGAGCAGAAGTTTTTTGACTTCAATTATTGAGGAAGCGGAGTTGGATCCCAGGGAGTATACCCCAAATTATCTTGCAAGAAATATTCAGGCAAATGCTGTAGGTGGTACGGCTGTATTTAAGGTAACCGTTTATGATGAAAATCCTTATAATGCTATGATAATTGCTAATACCATTGGCAAACTTGCACCTGAAAAGATCATAAGTATTGTTAAATCGGGCGGTATTGAAATTCTTGATGAGGCTATTTTACCAACCAGTCCATATCAAAGAACAAGCGTAACGCTGATGTCACTTGTTGGTGTATTTGCCGGCGGAGTTATGGCGGCATTATTCTTCCTTATCAGAGGTCTTTTAGATACAAGATACAGAAGAATCTATGAGATTGAAAATATGTTCAATATTCCGATTTTGGGAATGGTCCCTCTTATTGACAAGAAAAATGAAGATGGCAAACCTGATGTATTGCTGGGACCGGACAGTGAGTTTGTGCTCAAAGAAGCCTATAACGATATCAGAACAAATCTCTTATTTCTTGGACAGGCTGATTGTCCTGTATTTGCAGTAACAGGAGCTGATTACTCTGAGGGTAAGACCACTAATAGTATCAATGTGGCTGTAAGTTTCTCTATGATGGGCAAGAAAACGTTGCTTATTGATGCAGACCTGAGAAACGGTAATATTGCGGATGAGTTCAAGATAACAGAAAAGAAAGGACTTAGTGATTATCTTGCAAAGCTCTCAGACCTTAAGATCAGCAAAAATGTAGTTGAGAACCTTGATGTTATCACCACAGGAACAATACCACCGAACCCTACAGATCTACTTTTAAGTGCTAGATGGAAAGAAATGATAGAGAAATTTAAGGGTGAGTACGATGTGATCATTATTGATACACCTTCAATCGGCGTTGTCGCAGACGGTGTAGAGATTAACACCGTAGCTGATGCATTCATAATTGTCATCAGAGAATTTGTGACCAGATTTGAGAGAGAAGAACTTATTGTAAGAAGACTTGAGGCTGTAGATGCCAATATTTGTGGATTTATTTACAATGGAATTTCTGTTAAGTCAGAAGACTTTAATCACAAAGAGTATGTGAACGGTGGAGAATATGGTAAGCGTAGTAGTACCCGTGTACAACACAGAAAACTATTTAAGAAGAAGTCTTGATTCACTGGTAAATCAAACAATTTCAAAGTCCGAATTCGAGATTATTGTTGTAAATGATGGATCAACCGATGCTTCACCAACGATACTTGAGGAATATAAAGAAAAATATCCATCGTTCTTTAAAGTATACAACAAAGAGAATGGTGGACAGGCAACAGCCAGAAATCTTGGAATTCAACTTTCGACAGGTGATTATATAGGTTTTGTGGATTCTGATGATTATGTGGATCTTACCATGTATGAAAAGATGAATAACATTGCTATTAAAGAAGATGCAGATCTGGTTGAATGCCACTACCACAGTATGTTGGAGCTTGCAGAGAAGGATGCCGACGGAAATCCTTTATACAAAGAAATACGAACTAGGGGAACAATATCAGAAAAGAATGATTTAAGAGAACTTATTCTTGATCCTCAGGTGTCACCTTGGAACAAGTTATACAGACGAAGCATTCTCGTTGATAACAATATAAGATTTCCGGAAGGTGTAATTTATGAGGATACATCCTTTTATATTAAGTCAGTTCCTTTTATCAAAAAGCAGTCTTACCTTGATGAAAAACTTGTTTATTACAGTGTAAGACAGAAATCAACCATGACTTCAAATCTTGGGAAGAAAGTTGGAGATATCTTTTCTGTTCTGAAAGATATACTGGATTTTTATAAGAAGAACAATCTTTACGAAGAATATAGGGATGAACTTGAATACTTCTGTGTGAAGATAGCATATTGCAGCAACTTAAGTCGTATAGGGAGAGTTGGCGATCCTGTTTTAAAACGCCAGTTGCTGGATAAAACATTTGAATTTGTAGAAGCAGAATTTCCTGATTATAAAGAAAACAAATATTTCAAAGGAAAAATTGGGATGTACATAAGGTCAGTAAACAGAGTCAGTAGTGGGTTTTATGCTAAAGCTTTATCCAAGGTAATGATAGGATGAAATATTCCATTTCGGTAGCCATGGCTACATACAACGGTGAAAGATTCATAGAAGAGCAGCTGGATTCAATACTGAATCAGACTCTGCCTGTCAGCGAGATCATAATTAGGGATGATATTTCCAGTGACAGCACTGCTTCAATAATCCAGGCATATATAAAAAACAAAGGTCATGAGAATAAGATTGATTTTAAGGTCAATGAAAAAAATCTCGGCTATGCTTCAAATTTCATGAAAGCCTTGAGAGAAACAAAAGGTGACTATGTTTTCTTTTGTGATCAGGATGATATATGGCCTACGGACAGAGTTGAGTTAATGATAAAAGCATTAGAGGAAAACTCTGATGCAATGATGATTGGTTCGGAATTTGAACCGTTTAAGTGTGATGAAGATGCTCCGGATGTTCCACCGTGGGAATTGGCAAAGTTCAAAAATGACGGTTCGATGGAAAAATTGTCTTTTAATTCAATGAATATTTTCATTGGATGCCAGGGATGTACCATGGCTATGAAAAGAAGTTTTCTCGAGGCTGTTGATAAGTATTGGTATGAGGGCTGGGCCCACGATGAATATGTCTGGAAGATGGCATTGTCGATGGGAGGATTGTATTTTTTCCACAAAGTAACACTAAGAAGACGCCTCCATTCAAATAATGTCACACTTCACAAAGAACATCAGAAGGAAAAAAGGCTTAAGTATCTTGAAAATCTTAAGAAGAGTCACGAAAAAACGCTTGAGTTTATATGTGATACAGAGGGATTTAATAATGAAAAGGCCAGACTTATCAGAAGACATATAAAGGCTACAGACCTTCGGATAGATTTGATACAAAACAGAAGAATTTTCAATTCTCTGATTTTATTGGGATATGGGGATTGTTATCACAAAAAAAGATCGATGCCTGTAGAGTTTTTGATGGCATTCAAGTAAGGATAATCAATGCAAGCATTAAGTCAAAGTAAAGGAATGATCTCAAGTAAATATTTAAAAGATCCTGCAGAGAAGGTTGCTTTTTATAAGTGCTCAGTCTTCTTTATTTTTGCACTTTATGTTATGCCACAGTACTTCGGAATCCCTAATCCGATTTTTGACCTCACGATTGTAAGAATAGGTATTGTTATTCTTCTCATTTTCATCATCACTGATTATACGAGATTAAGGGATTTTATAGATTGTATAAAAAATGAGCAACTTTCAAAGGTTTTGCTTCCGTATATTATCGTTCTGTTATATACAATGCTCCTTAGGCGCGACATTAACGCACTTTTGAATCCCTTTATTGAACTTTTGGAATTGTATTTAATGATATATGTCATTAAAGACAGTATCGGATCTGAGAAAACTATCAAGATGATACAGGGATTCATTTATTTGCTTGTTATCCTTGGATTTGTTGAGATGGTAACAAAGGTAACACCTTTTTCATATCTCATTACAATAAAAGGTCTATATCAAGGAAGATTCATAAGAGGTGGACATTACAGAATAATGAGCAGCACAATTCATTCAATTGCGTATGGGATGTTGCTTATCACTGCATTACCTTTTGCCGGCCTTGATGTAGATAATAAATCATACAATTTTTTTGCAAAACCTTTTCTTCTATTTGGACTAATAGTAAACATATTTGCCACAGGCTCAAGATCAAGCCTTGGAATAATGTTTGTTGAGCTTTTTCTTATGTTGATATTTTCAGATTCAAAATATCTTAGGAAAAATATTTTGATCTTAGTATCATCGCTTACTGCATTTACCATCATGATTGTTCTTTTGCAGAAGACTTCATTCGGAGAGTATATTTTATTACAGATTACAAGCCTTATCGATTCCTTCTTTCATACGGAACTATCAGCGAAATACGGAGGTGATGTAACTCAGCTCGGGCAAAGTGCTTCCTACAGAAAGCTTCTTAAGCAGATTTTTAAAGTAAGCTGGCTGAATCCGATTCTTGGTATCGGACGAAAGAGAGCTTTTTCAAGTGTGATTAACGGATTGGTAGTACAGTCAATTGACAATTTTTATATCGCTGAATATGTTCGCTATGCATATCCCGGGATGTTTGCATACATTTTCTTCCTGGGGTATGTGGTAGTAAAAGCTTTTAAAGATGTATTTATAACAAGATCTGCTGAGATACGAATGCTTTTTATTGCAATTGCATGCTATTACATGCATCTGTATATTGCAGATTCACTTCAGACACTTAAGTACCTTTACGTATTATTTGCACTGTACATATGTTGTGATAAGACTCCATATGTACCTGAGGACAAAGGCAGATATTTTAGAAAAAGAGAGTCAAAATATGTCAGGAAATGACAATAAGCTTCTTAACCGAATAAAGGATAGAATGCTACTTGGAACAATATATGATCAGTTTATTCTAAAATTGAAATATACAGATGAAAAGACTCATTTTCTGTATAGTGTCATGGTCGGTCAGAAACATAGGATGATTTTCTACAGGCGATTCAAGAAAAAGTATCTTGAAAAGTGTACTATGCAAAGGCCATGGGAGGAATTGCCCAAGACAAATAACTGCGATACTGTTTGGGGCATGTGGCTTCAGGGAATCGAGAATGCTCCTGAGATTGTTAAAAAATGTATTGATAGCCAAAAGAAGTATATGCCCGGCAAGAAGTTTGTGTTTCTTGATAAAGACAATATCAGTGACTATGTCAAATTGCCTGATTATATAGAGGAAAAATGGAAAAAGGGCATTATCGGAAATGCACAGTACAGTGATCTTGTTAGAAATGAACTGCTAATTAAGTACGGTGGTTACTGGATTGATTCAACTGTTCTTTTTACCGATGGCAATCTGATCAGTGATACAGATGAAATGCCACTGTTCATGTTCAGCTATTACTATTTTGGATTTAACCCTGAAATCATGGAACTGAACAACTGGTTTATTCACAGCTGTACTAATAACAATATGCTGTGCCTTCTTCAGAAGATGCTCCTGGAATATTGGAAAGACTATGACTATGCAGCAAACTATTATATCTACCACATTTTTGAGTCAATTGTAAATGATTACTACGATAAAGAATACAATGCAATGCCAATTATAAGTCAGACTCAGAGCCATGTGCTTGCTACATATATTTATGATGACTTTGATCAAAAGAAATATGACATTTTGAAAAAGACAACAGGAATTCATAAATTAAGTACAAGATTTGAAACTGATAAACTCAGCAAGAAAGGAATATTTTACGATGTCGTTATCAAACAGGCAAACTACTGATATCAATGATATAGTAGGAATCCTTCCTGAAGAAGGAAACAGAATACCTAAGATAATCCATTACTGCTGGTTCGGAGGAAAGCCTCTACCCGAAGATCTTCAGAAGTGTCTTGACTCCTGGGAAAAGCTTGAAGGCTTTACCATAATGAGATGGGATGAGAGCAATTGCAGCTTTGATGAGAATGACTTTGTGAGAAATACTTACAGAGATAAACAGCTTGGTTTTATCGGCGATTATTACAGATTAAAGGCCGTTTATGAATACGGCGGAATTTATCTGGATACAGATGTCAAGATAAACAGGAGTTTTGAACCGCTCCTTAAACATCGGATGTTCTTAAACTTTATTTTTGACTGTTCCGTTGGATCTGCAATTATCGGCGGAGAAAAGGGAAATCCTTTGGTTAAAGGGCTTCTTGATATGTACGACAAGACTGTTTTTGTTCCTAATAATGAAAATGGATCAGGAAAGGTGTTTGAATGGAAAGATGATAAGCTACTGGTTCATGGATACGCCACCAGTAATTATTACTACACCTATTACATTTTGAACCATTATTCGGAATTTAAATTAAATAATAAATATCAGGATCTTGGCGATTTTGTCATCTATCCTAAGGAATACTTTGAGATAGGAAACCTTCTGGGGACGCATTTTGCGGTACATCTTTGTGCAGGAGAGTGGAGAATAAAGACAGATGACACCAAAGGATTTAAAAACAAAGTTAAGAGAGCTTTGAAAAAGAATCAGACTTTGTTTGACCTGATTCAGATTATTATAAGAAAAAGAAGATATAACGCGTTAAAGAAGAGTATACCTTTTTATGCATATTCTGTGGCGCAAAAAAAGGGAAGTCCATTACCGGAGTTGTGATAAATGTTTGGTATTAACTGGGGGCAGTTCAAGTTTATTTTTCTTGAACAGATAAATGGCATATATTTCAGTGATCTGCTGATGATTGCGATTGTTGCAGCGCTTGTGTCTTTTGTTCCGGGATATATACTCCACATAAAAAAAAGAGTGACGGTACAAAGAATAATTCTTGCCTTTTTGACGATAGCATATGCGGGGGTAATACTTATGCTGACTCTTTTCAGAAGGCAGCCGGGATCAAGATCATCAACAATCACGCTTTGGCTCGATTTTGGATTCGCCGGAGGTCATGTATATTCCTTAAGACAGGCGATGTATAGTCTTTTGAATGTAGCGCTGTTTGTGCCCTGGGGAATACTGTTGGGGCTTTTTAGAACAAAGCAGCGTGTTCCAAGAATCATTATTATGACAACTCTTCTGGGGTTTATATCAAGTTTTTCTATAGAGCTGATTCAACTTATGACAGGAATGGGTAAATTTGAGTTAACGGATCTTGTGACTAATATCACAGGGACTTTCATTGGGGTTTTTCTTGTTGGGGTAGTAATAATCATCAAGAGGATGGCTAAAAATGAGCAATTTAAAAAACAACAACAATACTGAGAAAAGCAAGCTCAATAAAAAAGATCTTGCCATAGTTATACTTAGTGTACTTTTACTGGCAATGCTGATTTTGATTGTATTTCAGTCCAGAAGAAGAGATCAGATGATAAGTCAAAGGCTGCAAAATGATAGTGAAGTATCTACAGATGATGCTATTGCAGCTGTTAACAGCAATACATTTGATTATATTGAAATTACTGAAATCTCAGCAGAAAATTGGATTGAAATTCACAATAAATCATCAGAGACAATTGATATTTCGGGTCTTATAGTAAAGGTTTCTGATAAACAAGTCGCAACAGCAGATGCGGGAACAAGGATCGAAAAAGATGGCTATTATGTAATTGACCTTTCTTCGAATCCCTGGACAAAAAATCAGAATGTCATGACTCTTTGTGATGCAGATGGAAATGCAATAAAGTCACTTCTTGTACCCAATCTTAATGGTACAAACAGCTATGGACTTGCTGATGCAGAAAAGAATATATGGGGCTTCATGAAGGGAACAAGAGGCAAAGCCAACCTCAGCGATAATGTTAAATATCTCCAAAGCGGCGGAATAACCATGTCAGCTCCGGGGGGATTCTATGACAGTAGTTTCCAGCTTGAACTTGGATGCGATGAGGGAGAAAAGATATATTACACTACTGACGGAAATAAGCCTACGACAGAATCAGATCTATATGAGGAACCAATATATATAAAAAATAACTCCGGATCACATTATGTTTATGCATTGATGGCAGTCTACAGTAGACTGAGCTCTAACTATGTTCCCGGATCAGTAGATGTCGGAACAACTGTCAGAGCAATCAGAGTAGATGCATCAGGAAGTGTAGTGGGAGAGTTTAGTCAGACTTATTTTGTAGGACTTTCAAAAGACAGTGATTATCTTAATCTCCCAGTCATTTCAATTACAACTGATCCTGAAAATCTATTTGATTATGAAAATGGAATCTATGTTGCAGGTAAAGTGAAGGAAGATGCACTTATTCAGGGACTTCAGTCAGAATTTTTTGCCAATTATTTAAATTATTGGACAAAACCTGTCAAAATCGACTATTACGAACCTACCAAAAGCAAGACATTTGTTTCGGAAGCAATAATCAATATCAACAATGATTCAAGCATTGCAGGAAGGCAGAAGGGATTTGAAATAAGCATCAATGGCAGTGACTATTCTGATATTGCCGGATCAACTATTGCAGATTTTATTTCATCGGAAGGAAAAATAAGACTTACAACCAATTACAGTGACGATACCTGTAAAATAAGAAATCTGCTTGTTGAATCCCTTATAAAAGATACTGATCTGGTTGGAACCGGATGTAGTCCCTGTGTAGTATTTCTGGAAGGTGAGTATTGGGGATTGTATATGTTAAGACCATATGTTGATTCAAAGTATATTGAGCAGAAATATGGTCTTAAGAATCAAGAGATAATTACACATTCTGGTAATGCGTACAACGAGAGTTTTAGAAGGTTGACTGACTTTGCCACATCAAATGATCTTTCGCAACCGGAGAACTACAGGCAGATCCAAACTATGATGGATGTGGATAATTTTATCAATTATGTTTGCTTCAATATGTTTGTAGGTAATTCATCATTTATTCCTCAAAATGGATTGGCATGGAGAACCTCAACATCAGAAGGACAGGGATTGGCCGACGGAAGATGGAGATTTATTCTTGGAGATATGGCTAGCACAATGTATATTTCCGGAAAGGAAACGCCGACAATAAATTCATTCCTTCAGCCGGGAGTACAAGGGGATATATTATTCCAGTCTCTGCTTATGAATGAAGAGTTCTGTAAAAAACTGGAAAGCAGAATGACTCAGATGGTAGAAAATGAGTACACTTCAGATATGGTAAGCGAAAAGCTTGATGAAGTAGTCGCGCTTATAAAAAAGCCTGCTATTGCGTCACATGTAAGATTTACCGGAACAGTCTCCGACGGATCATACATGATGGGAATTGAGAATATAAGAGCATACTTTACAGAAAGATCAGAATGGATTATTAAGTATACACAAGAACTTGCAGAAAAGGGCGGCGACCTTGAGAGAGCAAAAGAGATCATGGCTCAGAACGTCGCCAATGATGAATCGGCTGACGAAGAGACAGAAAATGCAGAAAATGATAATCCTGAAGAGGGTTCAGAAAATAACGAAGTAACAGATAAAACTGAGGGGCAAACAAATGGCTGATTATGAAGCTATAAGAAAATACACAAGTGAGCTTGTAAAGGCTACCTTTGAAGGCAGAAAGCCTTCTGATATTCCGGAAGGAATTCTGGTTTCCGAACTGATTGATATTGCAACCAAGGGGCAAATGCCGTATCTTCTCCTGAATTCATTGCTTAAGGTAACAGGGGAATGTGAAGAGGCTGCCACAATTAAGAATAAACTTGTCTTTAGTACAATCAAGACTTTCAGACAGGTTTTTTCAGCAAGAGAGATAACCAAAGCCTTTGAAGAAAAGGGGATAAGATATCAGATATTAAAGGGAACCCTCATGAAAGAATTGTATCCTTCACCTGAGATGAGAGAGATGAGCGATATAGATCTTGTGGTATATGATGAGTCTCTTGACAGGGCAGCTGCGTTAATGGAAGAACTTGGCTATACAAATCACGGACTTGAAAAACATCACATGATTTTCACGAAAGAAAATATTCTGTTGGTTGAAGTTCATTGGTGCCTGTTTGATGCCAATGCCGGTAAAAAGCAGCATTTATACTTCAAAGATAACTTCAGGGCAAAACTTAAAGAGGGAACAAGATATTCATACGAGTTTAGCAACGAAGATTTCTATATATATATGATCTCACATATGGCAAAGCACTTCTTTGAAACGGGTTGCGGAATAAGAAATCTGGTTGATATCTATGTATATATCAATAAATTCGGGGACTCGCTGAATTGGGAATATTTAAATCAGGAACTGGATATCCTTGGAATTAAAGACTTTGAAAAGAACGTAAGAGAGCTGGCATATATCTGGCTTGATAACAAAGAAAGTGATCCGTTTTTCGAGAACCTTTTCGAATACATGGTAGAAAGCGGAATATACGGAAAAAGAGAGAACGGTATCTGGAGTCAGCTTGCAAAAGAGACAACCGATAACAAATCCGGTGTTAAGATGCATTTTTATTTTCCATCCATTGCTTTCATGAAGGAAAAGTATCCCTGGCTTGAAAAGGCTCCGTTCTTACTTCCTATGGCCTGGGTTATCCGAGGAATCACCGGAGTATCCAGTAAACAGGCCAGAGATCACAGGCAAAATTTGGAAAGCAGTGATAAAAAAGAAGTAGAGAAAATGCTTGAGATCTATCACAAACTTAATCTTCAATTCAGAAGATAGAAAGGCAATCGATATGTCTTTTCCCGAGATAAGCGTAGTTGTACCAGTATATAAGGTGGAAAATTACATAAGAAGATGCATTGACAGTATTCGGGTTCAGACTTTTACAGACTTTGAACTGCTCCTTATTGATGACGGATCTCCTGATGGATGTTATGAGATATGTGAATCCTATGCTCGCGGTGATAACAGAATCAAGGTATTTCGCAAAGAAAACGGCGGTTTATCCGATGCGAGAAATTACGGCGTCAACAAGGCAGGAGGTAAGTACATTACATTTATAGATTCCGATGACTACGTATCTAACGATTACCTGGAAACATTACATAACCTTATCATTGAGAATGATGCAGATATTGCAGTGGGCAATTACGAGACTGTGACGGACAAAGAGAACTCTGATCATAAACAGGATGTTTCATCCCCGGAAATACTTGTTATGAATAGTGATGAAGCTCTTCATAAGCTTCTGGGATCATCTAAGTATCTTCAGATGGAAACGGCATGGGGCAAACTCATAAAGACAGGCATTGTCAGAAAACATCCATTCCCAAGAGGAAGATATCACGAAGACGAGGCAACCACATATCTGTATTATCTGGATGCTGCAAAAACTGTACTGACTTCAAAGAGTATTTATATGTACTATCAGAATTCATCGAGCATCATGCATTCCGATAGAGATGGAAAGAGAATTGAGGATGCACTCTGGGCACTGACGGAAAGAGCATCAAATCTGGATGATCTTGATAAAAAGGATGCAGCACAATTGGCATGGCTCTTTGTCTTCGGATGGCTGTACGATGAAGTTTCAAAACATCCAAAAGAGCGCTGGAAGTATAAAGAAATATATAAAAAACTTCAGAATGCCGCATACACCAAGGATAATGTTAAGACAAAATCTTTTATCTACATGAGTTTTCCATATATTTATAAAAGCATTCAGAAGATCAGAGGAAAGTCATAATGAGCGAGATGATATCGGTAATAGTTCCCGTGTATAATACCGCGGATTATTTGAATACATGTTTTTCTTCTGTGGCATGTCAGGAAGAGGTGGACTTTGAGGTCATCATTATTGACGATGGTTCAACAGATGACAGTCCGGGAATATGCGATGAGTGGCAAAAGAAAGACCGAAGATTCAGAGTTATTCATCAGAAGAACAGTGGCCAGGCAGCTGCCAGAAATCATGGGATTGACGCGGCAACCGGTGATTACGTGGCATTTGTTGACAGTGATGATTATATATCCTCTGATTATCTGAAGGAACAATTAGGTGCACTAAAAAAGAATAATGCCGACATTGTTCTTTGCGGATATATGGAGCATAAACCAAACGGAGAAAGAACTCTAGGACCCATAGAAGATGAAGTTCTTGATAGAAACAGCGCTCTTGAGAAACTCATCAGAGATGATACTTTCAAGTCCCTTTGCTGCGCCAGAATGTTTAAAAAGACGTTGTTTGATGGGATACGCTTTCCTGAAGGCAGGAATTATGAAGACCTGGCAACGAATTACAGGTTATTTGATAAGGCCGACAGAGTATGCGCCATCTCTAAGACGCTCTATCACTATCAGATAAGAGAAGGAAGCATGTCATATAATGACCATTCAGCAGCAGGATGGCATAACAAGTGCCACTCCAATGTAGCAAGTCAGATCGAGAGAACAGACTTTTTCAGGAAAAAGATGGACAATAACCTGGCAGAGCGCTCACTGGCTGAATCAATTCCTTACATTTATTCGGATATAATGACAGGACATCAGGTTGGCAACAAAGATGATGTAATGGAATGCCGCAGATACTTGAGATCCAATAGAAAGCAGATACTAGACAACAGGTTTGTTTCTAAAAAGGACAAGACCCTTTACTACGTATATAGCTCCAATGATTTAGTGTTTAAGCTTTTCAAGCATATCAAGAAATAATAGGCTTCAGGTATGGACATTATGAAAATTGGGATTTTAACCATGCATAGGATTGTAAACTACGGTTCCTTCATGCAGGCATATGGACTAAAAACAATGATAGAGAGCCTGGGACATGATGTTGAGTTTGTAGATTATGTCAAAGGCCCATTATACTGCCAGAGATCTGACATTAAAAAGTGTTTCAAAGTCTGGTTTATACAGACCCGGTTTTGGAAGAGGCTCAGGAAATACGTAAGAAAGCCAGTTCGACTTTCTGAGAAGGAGACTCTATACAGAGAAGATCTGAAGAGATACTTAAATGTTGATGATTACAGATATCACGCAAAAGAAGATATTCTTGTGATCGGAAGCGATGAGATATTTAACTGCCTTCAGCTTAATGAGGATGTTGGATACTCAACAAGTTTATTTGGTAAGAAAATAAAAGCAGGTAAGAAGATTTCATATGCAGCTTCTTTTGGAAATACTACTCTTGAAGGGCTCAACAAGAATGGCTGTACCGGCGAGATTGGAAAATGTCTTAAAGGATTTGATTCAATATCTGTAAGAGATGAAAACTCACATGAGATCGTTAAGTCGCTGTGTGGCCTGGATACTCCGGTACACCTTGATCCCGTGCTTGTAAGCGGAGTGGAAAAGCTCAAATGGAATGAAACAGACAAAAAGAGATTTGTTCTTGTTTACGGCTACAGCCTCAGATTTACCGAGGAAGAAGGAAAAGCAATCAATGAATTTGCCCACAAAAAAGGCCTTAATACAATTGCACTCGGCGATAAACAGGTCTTTTGCGATGAAACAATAATCTGCAGGCCTTCTGAAGTTATGGGATATTTCAAAAGAGCAGACTATGTTGTAACAGATACCTTCCATGGATCAATATTCGCAATTATAAATCATAAACCCTTTGCTACATTTATAAGGAAAAAGCACCACAGCGGAGCAACCAATTCCGAGAAGCTCATTGATATGCTGGGAAGGCTTAACCTTCAGAACAAGATAGTAGAAGACATAGATAAAATGGACAGTATTCTTGAAACTCCGATCGATTACGGCGCTGTTGACGAAATAAGGGAAACAGAGTCGAAAAGGAGTATTGAATACCTTCGGGATAATCTTGGATTTTAGGAGATTCCTATGGATTTTATTTGCAAACATGAGGACTGCACCGGCTGTTTTGCCTGCATGAATGCCTGCAGCAAAAAAGCAATTACCGTAAGCTATGATGAAAAAAGGAAAACCATCCCTGCTATAGACAGTGATCTTTGTGTTGACTGTGGATTATGTAAAAAGGTATGTCCGGTCAACAATAAACCGGAATTTAAAAAGGCTGCGAAAGCAATTGCAGCTTGGAGTAGAAATGAAAGTGATGTAGAGCTTTCATCTTCCGGAGGTGCAGCATCAGTATTTGCAAGACATGTTATTGAGAATAACGGAGTTGTATTTGGAGCTTCAAGTATTGATCATCAGGTCAGACAAATCAAAATAGTTAGTGCTGGTGAGCTTGAATTATTAAGAGGGTCCAAATATGTTCAGAGCTTTACAGGGGATACGTTTAATGAGGTAAAAGTCATTCTGGCGACAGGCCAAAGAGTTCTGTATATCGGTACACCATGTCAGATAGCAGGCCTTAGATCATATCTGCAAAAAGAGTATAACAACCTTATTACTGTGGATCTCATATGCCATGGAACACCGCCTTTTGGATATCTGGATGAATATCTCAAGGAATGCGGTGTAAATGAATGGGACAGCGTTTCCTTCAGAGGAAAACATGACTGGTTTCTGACCGCATTTAAAGATAATAAAATTGTTTTTCAAAATTATAAAAGTAAGGACTATTATTTCGAAGCATTCTTACAAGGGCTTACATATAGAGACAACTGTTATAACTGCAGTTATGCACGGCCTGAAAGAATCAGTGACTTCACTATAGGGGATTTCTGGGGACTTAACAGGAAAGAACTTGCTAACAGGTACGACGGCAGGATATCGGTGATCCTCCCCAACAGTGAGAAGGCATTGGAGTTTTGGGAAGAATGTAGCAATGAGTTTGTCTGGGAAGAGAGAGAGTTATCTGAAGCAATAAATGAATACCAGACAAATCTCAAAAACCCCTCAAAAACACCTGAAGATAGAGATAGATTTCTTTCATATATTGATAGGGGATTTACAAAAGCAGTAAAAAAGACATCCATCGGTAAAGAACTGTTTTGGCCGAGGCTTAAGGGGAAAGTAAAGATGTTAATAAGGCATCAGTAGGAGAATATAGGTAATGAAAATCAATAGATCGCAGAATGCCTCGCGAAATATTATTGTTGGTGGACTTTTAAAACTATATCAGATACTTGTTCCGTTTGTTATGAGAACTCTTATGATCTATTTCATGGGGGTTCAGTATCTTGGACTAAACAGTCTGTTTACATCTGTTCTTTCTGTTTTGAACCTTGCAGAGCTTGGGGTTGGAAGTGCGATGGTATATAGCATGTATAAGCCCATAGCCGAAGACGACAAGGTTACGATATGCGCACTTATGAATCTGTATAAGATATATTACAGGATCATAGGTATCATTATCGGTGTTGCAGGTCTTGTAATTACTCCATTTGTTCCCAAGCTTATTAAAGGTACTGTCCCTGACGGTATAAGTGTGTATGCGCTTTATCTGCTTAATCTTGGAGCAACGGTATTGTCTTACTGGATGTTCGCATACAAGAATTCACTTCTCAGTGCGCATCAAAGAACCGATGTGGCAAGTAAAGTAGCCATGCTGACCAGTACCGTGCAGTATATTTTACAGGCATTTGTTTTATGCTTCTTGAAGAACTATTACATGTACGTTATATGTGTTCTGATCTGTCAGGTTACATATAACATAATAATCGCCATTATCACCACAAGGATGTATCCGGAGTATGATGCAAAGGGCAGTATTTCTTCGGAAGAGAAAGCAGTTATCAATCAGAGAATAAAGGACCTTTTTACATCCAGACTGGGAATGGTCATTTTAAATTCCGGTGATACGCTTGTAATTTCTGGCTATATGGGACTCATATCTTTGGCGGTATATCAAAATTATTTTTTTATTGTGAGCTCGGTAACCGGTTTTATCACTGTGATTTTCGGCTCTGTAACTGCCGGAATCGGCAACAGCATTGTCACGGAAACCGAAGAGAAAAACTATAACGATCTTGTTAAGTTTACATTCATGATTTCATGGCTTTGTACATTTTGCGTTTGCTGTTTCCTGTGTATGTTCCAGCCCTTCATGAGATTATGGGTGGGAGCGGATCTGCTTCTTCCTTTTAGTATCGTAATATGCCTATGCATATATTTTTATATGTGGCAGATCAACCAGCTCATCAATGTATTTAAAGATGCTGCTGGAATGTGGCATGAAGACAGATTCAGACCCATGACAACAGCCTTTACAAATCTGATTGCCAATTTGATACTGGTTCAATTCTGGGGACTTTATGGAATTGTTTTTTCAACAATAATCTCATGGATCATTGTCGGATGGCCATGGTTGTTTCATAATCTGTTTAATTATCTGTTTGATCATGCTCATCTTAAACATTATCTCACTAAGTTGGGAACCTTTACTGCTGTTGCAGTGGTAGTTTCGGCAATAACAGCCAGGATAGGACACTTTATAAATTATAACGATGTGACTACGCTTATACTCAGGTTTTTATTATGCCTTGTATTGCCCAACGTTATGATGTTGCTGATTTACTTAAGATCAAAGGAATTAAGGGAGAGCATACTCCTGGTAGATAAAATGACAAAAGGAAAACTGAAACTAAACAGGATTTTTGCTAAGGTTTTAGATTGAGGAAAATGATGCTGTATCGGTTATATGATCTGACTGTACAATCTAATATTGAATTTCCACAGCTCTTTTCATATGAGAGTAACGCAGAAGATGAGATAAAGCCTGATATTGAGATTTCTGTGATAGAAGGCGACAAGCTTCAAAAGAGATTTTCCGATACTCTCAAAAGGGGTGGGAACTGGGGATTTACCGAAAATGGTCTCTGGTTCAGTAACAATGCCGGAGTATTTCTTCTTGAGACAGCGGAAGGTCTATCATCAATGGTGTGCGAGAGGTTTGAAGACGTTCCCGATACTGTGATCAGATCGTTCTTTTTGGGGAATTGCATTGCAGTGATCATGACCCAGAGGAAAAAACTTGTCCTTCACGGAAGCTCTATCCTGATGGGCAATACAACTGCTCTTGTATGCGGAGACAGTGGCAGTGGAAAGTCAACTTTGTCAATGGCTCTTTTGGATAAAGGCGGTAAGCTCATGGCCGATGACATATCGGTTCTTGATGTAATTGACGGTCAGGTTTATTCATTCCCAGGCTTTCCGGAGCAAAAGCTGTGCAGAGATGCTGCCCAAGACAACGGATTTGATCTTGATGAGCTTACATATATCGATGAGGACAGGGACAAATTCTCTGTTGATCGAAGAGAAATATTCATAAATGAAAAACATAAAGCGGATATTATGTTTTCGTTGAATACTGTCATTTCAGAGGATGTAGATGACAGTTTTGAAAACGGTGTCAGAATCAGAGAAATTACCGGTGCTGAAAAAGTAAATGCCATAACGGACAGATTCTTTTTGGAGTGGTTATATGGCAAGGACTTTGTTCTGGAACCTTTGGAAATGATGAAGGTTTTTATACTGGCAGGTCAGATCCGAGTATTTGACATTACAAGAATAGAGGGCGCCGACACTAAGGAATATCTTATAAAGAAAGTATCAGAACTTTTAGGGTGAGGAGAATATGTCAGCTATTTGGGGAGCGATAAGTCTTGAAAAAGACGTGGAAAAGCGAAAAAAAAGAATTGAAGAATTAAAAGCAGTAATGAAGCAGCCCTATGAGGAGTGCAGAATAGACAGGTTTGAAGAAAAAAGCTTTGATAATGGTTTCTTTGCCTGCGGAATTCAGTACTTTAATAAACGTGCCAGAAATGAGGAACTTCCTTTTTACGATAAGGATAATAACACAGTATTCACTGCAGATGTCGTGCTTAATGGAAGAGAAAAGCTGATAAAAGAGCTTAAGGATGCAGGATGTTCTTTGACATCGCCGGAAACTCCCGATGGGGAGCTTGCATTCATGGCATGGAGAGAGTGGGGGTGCGATTTCACAAAGCATGTAATCGGCCTTTTTGCTATAGCTGTTTATGAAAAAGATAAGAATGAATTCTATCTTTTTACGGATCATACAGGATGTCGCTGCGCTGATTACAGTATTTGCGGGAATGAGCTGTACTTTTCAACTCTTTCAAGCCCAATCGTGAATGCTATGCCAAAGGAGTACAAAGGTATTGATGAGCAGTTCTTGGCAGGTTGTGAATCCTCTATGACAGCTTATATGTATGTATTTCCTGATCGCACTCCTTTCAAGGGTGTGTTCCATACAGTCAGAGGTAATTATACAAGAGCAGAAGCTGCGGAAGATACTTTCAGTTTTACTTCAGTTGAATACTATAATCCCAGTATGGCAAGGGATACCACAAGAACATGGCCAAGTGATCCTAAGGATCCGGCGTACAGAGATGCATTCAGAGAGGTGTTTTCCGAGTGTATAAGGGATGCCATAGATACTGATGGAGAGGTTGCTGCAACTATCAGCAGTGGACTTGACTCATCATCGGTTGCTACAGTAGCGGCGAGACTCTTACAGAATGAAAGAAAAAAACTCCATGGCTATACGTCGGTACCGTTAAAAGATTTTGAATTTAATAATCCCGGACATGATCTGCCCGATGAAAGTAACGGTGTAAAACATATCGTAGCCGGTTATCCAAACATTGAACAGGAATTTTGCAGATGTGAAGGGATGAGTCCTTTTACCGAGATGGATGAGCTTGTTCATATGTTTGAAATTCCCGGAAAGGCATTTGTCAATCAGGTATGGATAAAGTACATTGTTGATTCGGCTTCAAAAAAAGGCTGTAAGGTTCTTTTGAATGGACAATATGGAAATTTCACCATATCAAGAGGGGAGATGAGGAAGTATTTTTTCCAAAAGCTGTTAGGAGGAAATATCCTTGAAGCCAAGAATCAATTGGCGAAATTTGGAGAGATACATGGCGTGCCCAGAAAGCTCCTTTTTGATGGTGTTATTAAGGAAATGAAAACTGAAGCCAAGTTCAGGCTCGGAATAAGCAAAAACTATGAAGTGATCTTTGACAAAAAGCTATTAAAGCCTGAACTTATGAATAAGTATGAAATCAAGAATGTGTTGAAAAAACGCTTTAAGTACTATGGAATTACAGATGTTGAAACAATAAACAGGATGTATAGAAATCTTGGAGATATCAACATCCTTCAGACTCAGGGGCTTTATGATACAAAATACAGTCTCTATTATGGAGTTTTATTCAGGGATCCTACAAAGGATATAAGGCTGATGGAGCTTTGCGCATCATTTCCTCCTGAACAGTATGTATACGATGGAACCGAGAGAAGACTTGTAAGAGAATACCTTGATGATTATCTTCCGGAATATGAAAGACTTCAGGTTATGTATAAGGGAAGACAGTCTGCAGATAAAGTTACAAGACTTAAGTCCTTTGGCGATAACCATAAGACACTGAATTTGAATAGTAAGGTATATGATTATTTGGATAAGAAAAATGTAACTGAATTGATGAAAGAGGATATCAATGAGATAAATGCTCTTGATATTGTGAGAGTAGTTTCACTTAGCAGATTTCTTGAAGAATATGGCTAAAGAAGTATGTTTTGGAATAGTCATTGATGAGAGGAAAAAAAGGCAAAAAAAAAGGAGTCATTCTAAATGACTCCTTGGAAAAAACTAATTAGTTCTCTCCTTCGATAGTAACTTTACCTTTTGTATCAACTGGCTTAGCCTTTCCGCTGAATGTGTACCAGTTCTCGTCACGCTCAGGATCGTAAATAGCACCGTCAACTGGCATATGAGGTGCTCCGTGCTGCATAGTTGAGCTGATGTTGAGTTCTTTGATCTCAGGTGTATTCCACTGCTTCATATTGTCTCCTCCTTCATAAGATCAATTAGTATGATATAAAGATAACAATGTGGTTATTGGATGTAAAGAAATCTATCAAAACTGTAACTAATTAATAAAAATTTAATAAATAAGGTATAATTTTGAAGATGGAATTTTGCAAAACAGGTAATTAAGTATGGGTATACTGGGAAGAGTTTATAGATTTATAAGATATAATGAGCACAAGGCAATTACGCTAAAAGCCTGGGTGCTATCTGCCAGATACAGGCATCAGATGCTTGGCAGGGATACGAGCAAGTTCAGGCACAAATGGGGCATTCCGGGAGAGGAATCATCTCCGAATGCAACATTGGATGAATACAGGTTTGCCAAGAAAGTCGCGTATTCAGTAAATCAGGTATGTAATAAGACAAGATGGGAAAGTAAATGCCTTGTAAGAGCACTGACAGCACAAAAACTCCTTTCTGAGAAAGGCATAGATTCGACTTTGTACCTCGGGTGTAAGGAAGAGAATGGAAAGATGGTAGCACATGCTTGGATTAGGTGTGGACAAGCGTATGTTACCGGCGGAAATGGCGCAGCTGAAGGCTACGCAATAGTAGAGAAATTTAAGGCAAGGGTTTGATTATGAGTAAGATTGCAAAATTAAAGCATTATTGGAGTCGAAGAAAAGACGCTGTCGAGTATTCGAAATGGATATTTGATTATACCAAACCATATATTCCACAGCTCTTTCTTCTGATGTTATTTGATCTGGCATCAACTCTGTTGTCAGTTGGAATGGCAATTATCGGTAAAGAGCTTATCGATAAAGCAACTCAGGGAAATCTTTCAGAGTTAGGATCAATAGTGATCATGTATGTTATTGTCATCCTTGCTGCACAGGGACTGTCGATCATCAGTAATCTGGTTTCTGTAGTTGTCTATGAGAAATTCGGATTTGGAATAAGGAAAAAAGTTTACAGAAGAATCCTTGATACGACATGGCTTGATATATCTAAGTATCACACAGGAGATCTGATGACGAGGCTTACAAGTGATGTTGGTTCGGTTTCCGACGGAATATCTACTACAATACCTACCATAATAAGACTTGTAGTTGAGCTTATAGTGACGTTCTGTACATTGGCTTATTACGACTTGAGACTTGCACTTTTTGCACTGATGGTAGCACCAATAGCAATGCTGGCAAGCCTATGGCTTGGAAGAAAGCTCAGGTATCTGACAGTTAAGGTGCAGGAGACTGAATCCAAGTATCGTTCCTTTATGCAGGAATCACTTGCAAACATACTTATTGAGAAGTCATTTTGTCTGGAAGATTATTCAGAAGAGAAACTTACAAAACTCAGAGATGAGAGAATTTATTGGGTATTTAAGAGAAATCGTACCAATATGTTTGCCTCTGCTGCCATGGGTCTTTCATTCCAGACCGGTTATATCGTAGCTTTTGTGTGGGGTGCTATTTGTATTGCAAATAAGACAATTACATATGGTACCATGACAGTTTTCCTTCAGCTGGTCAACAGGATCCAGTCGCCGATAATAAGCCTTGCACAGCTTGTGCCAAAGCTTATCTATATGATGGCTTCTGCAGGACGTATTATTGAAATTCAGAAACTTCCAAAAGAGGAATACTTAGGAAAGAGCATTTGTCCGGAACACATCGGAGTAAGTGTAAAGAATGTATCCTTTGGTTATACTGATGAAAATGTCTTGGAAGATGCAAGTATTGAGTTTAAACCCGGAGAATTTACAGCTATTGTTGGTAAATCCGGAATAGGAAAAACGACTCTGGTAAGACTTATGATGGCGTTTACTAAGAATATGAATGGTAACATAGACTTCTATAATGATAAGGGCGAGAGCATGGAGGCTTGTCCTGATGCAAGAAACTTTATTGCATATGTTCCTCAGGGAAATACTCTTTTTAGTGGTACCATTAAAGAGAACATTTTAATGGGAAGAATGGATGCTACCGATGAAGAAATCATGGAAGCTCTTGAAAGTGCATCAGCAACAAGCTTCATAAAAGAACTTCCCAATGGTATCGATACTGTAATAGGAGAGAAAGGTGTTGGAATTTCAGAGGGTCAGGCTCAAAGAATTTCAATTGCCAGAGCACTTGTAAGGAAGGCACCGGTTCTTATTCTGGATGAGGCTACTTCTTCTCTCGACGAAAAGACTGAGCTTAGTGTGCTTGAGGGAATAAGAAACTGGACTCCTACACCTACATGTCTTTTGATAACCCATAGGCGTTCTGTTCTTCAGTATTGTGATAAGGAAGTGCAGATTATTAATAAAAAGATGGAGTATGCGTCATGACCAGAATTCTTATGATTGATGATGACACTGAAGTTCTTGAAATCAATAAAAAATTCTTCGAAGAGAATAACTGTGTGGTTGAGATTTCCGACAAGGCTAAAGAGGGAATAAAACTGGTAAAGAGCTTCAAGCCGGATTGCATTCTACTGGATGTAATGATGCCTGAAATAGATGGACTGACACTATGTCGAGAGATTAGAACAATAACCAGCGTGCCGGTTTTGTTTCTTTCCGGTAAGGTTTCGGAAAGTGATAAGATAGAAGGTTTTGAGGCCGGTGGAGATGATTATATCGAAAAACCTTACAGCCTTAGGGAGGTCTATGCCAGAATTCTGGTTCACGTAAGACGGCACTCAGCAAGTAAAACAACTAAGAGCTCAAAGATGACTATTGATCTGAATCCTTTCACGATCAACCTAGAGAGTCACAAGCTCTTTTACAATGATGAAGAAATAATCATTTCAAACAAGGAATATGATCTGATCCTTTTCCTTGCACAGAATCCTAATAAACTTATAACTTTTGAAGAAATAGGAATGAAGTTATGGGGAACATATGTAGAAACAGACCGAAGGAACGTAATGGTCAATGTATCAAGGTTAAGAAAAAAGATAGAATCTCAGACAGGCGTTGATAATCTTATAGAAACGGTCTGGTCAAAAGGCTATAAGCTGGTGAAAAATGGAGAATAAGAAAACATTCGAGCAGCCTGGGATGTATTCCGATACGGTTGCAGAGCTATCCAAAAAACTGATTGAAGTAAATTCCAAACTTCAGCAAACAGAATATGAACGCACCGAGATGATAGAGAATATTTCACATGATCTTCGGGCTCCACTTACAGCAATTCGCAGCACTATTGATTATTGCATAGAAAGGTGTGGAGTAGATCGGCAGGGATTATCGTCTGATGAAATGAGAACAATGCTAGGCATTTTAGACAATAGAGTAAAAACACTTGAAATGCTTATACAAGATCTTTATCTAATGACTTGCATTGACAGCGGAAGAGAAGAATTTAAGTTTGAAGAAGTACCTCTGTTTCAATTTCTTGAAGAATATTATTTTGCAGTGGAGATAGACCAGAAGTATGAAGAATATGAGTTGGCACTGGAGGTACCGGAAGATTCTGATGCATTAGTTCAGATGGATGTTGGGAAAATTAGCAGAGTTTTGGACAATCTATTTACAAATGCACGAAAATATTCGGAAAAGGGGGCTCATATAACTTTGGGAGCGGGTAAGACCGATGACTATTTGTTTTTTTATGTAGAAGATACCGGACATGGAATCCCGCAGGAAGCGGTTCCGCATGTTTTTGACAGGACTTATAAAGTTGCAAATGCAAGGACTCCTTCAGGAGATTCAAGCAGTGGTCTTGGACTTGCCATTGCAAAAAGCATTGTCACACAACACAAAGGTGATATAAAATGTGATAGTATGCTCGGAAAAGGAAGCAGGTTTACAGTTTATCTTCCAAGACTAAATTGAATGGACAAAAGCTATGAATGAAAAAGTAAGTATTGTTGTTCCTATATACAATGGGGAAAGGTATATAGACAAATGCGTTAAGAATCTACTTTCTCAGACTTATGCCAACGTTGAGTTTGTTCTTGTTGATGACGGCAGCACAGATAAGACTGCAGAAATGTGTGATCGATATGCCAGCAGGGATTCCAGATTTGTTGTAGTCCACAAAGAAAACGGTGGACTTAGCTCTGCCAGGAATGCCGGTACAGAGGCAGCTTCGGGAGACTATATTGTCTATTACGATGTAGATGATGATATTACGAATACTTTGGTTGAAGACAACCTGAGACTTGCTACCGAAAATAATGCTGATGTTGTAATGTTCTGCTTCTGGTATTACAACGCTGATAATGGTTCCAGAAAAGACAACCTAATAGGCGAAGATTTTGTCGGCAATAAAGAGCAGTTTTTTCGTGATTTACTCGGTAAAGCCATTGATCATGAAGTATTCAATGCGCCTTGGAATAAACTGTATAAACGCAGTTTTATAAAAGAAAACAAATTAGAATTTCTCACAGAATATCCAATTTATGAAGATATAATTTTCGCATCTAAAATGTTTCAGTATGCGGACAGAATAGTTGTAAATAACAATATGTATTACACATATTACGTCAGAAGCTCAGGAAGTCTTATCACAAAGTATGTGGATGGATATTTTGATTCGATTACCAAGTTCTACAATAATGCGATGGACTATTGCAGTCAGTTTGATGACAATGAGCTACAGATTTTTAAATTCAGTAATTTATATGTAAAGCTTATAAACACTAATCTTAAGCAAATAAGCCTAAACGAAAAAATGAATCTTGGTGAGAAACGAAAAAAGATCAAGTCAATATGCAGTAATGAAACATTTAGAAAAGCTGAAAAGATTTCAAGGCTTGAACAGACAAGAAAGAAGATTATTAAGCATCTTGTTCTTATGAAGAATGCTACTGCGATTGTTTTAATGTACAACATTCGAGAGAACTTGAAGAAATAGGTCAAAATGGAAACTGATAAAATAAGTGTCATTGTTCCGATTTATAATATTGAACAGTATCTTGGTGAATGCATTCAAAGTATTGTAAATCAGACATATACAAATCTAGAGATATTACTTGTTGATGATGAATCACCGGATAAATGTGGAGCCATAGTTGATGAATGGGCTCTAAAGGATTCAAGAATTCGAGCTTTACATAAAAAAAATGGAGGGCTTGGGGATTCACGTAATTTCGGTTTTGCTAATTCTACGGGAGAGCTTATTGCGTTTATTGATGGTGATGATTATATAGACGAGACATATTTTGAGAAACTATATAAGGCATTAAAACAAAACGATTCAGATATTGCAGGATGTAGATTTTTTAGAAACAATACCGATGGAAAAGGCCTTAGATATCCTGACCCTGATGAAGCATATAGGTTTACAGCTACAACTGAGCAGTTCATGGAGAGAGTATATAACAACTTTGGCGTTTTTTGTGTGGCGTGGGGAAAACTATACAAAAGAGAAATAATTGAAAAAGACATGTATCCAATAGTAAAATGCGCCGAAGATGCAATGGTGATAAGAAAGATAGCATATAAATGCAGAAAAATTTCTTACATACCGGATCCGCTTTATATGTATAGGGATAGACCCGGAAGTATAATGACGGCAAAACGAGTTTACTCCTTGGAAAATCAGAAAGAAAGAATGCTTTGGCTTGAGAATGATATTTCTTTTTACAGAAGCATTGGTAATAACAAGCTCCAGGCATTGGCTGAGAAGGCATATTGTTTTAATATTTTAAGCGACTGGAACAGCTTTGACAAAGAATGCAAAGAGTATTACAAACCAAAGTATTATACTGCCTTAAGGCATATGGTTAGTAATGAAGGAAACAGTATAGGTTCAAAGTGTAAATATATTGCCTTTGGCCTCAAAATGATGCTCAGATAAGGTAAGGCAGATTATGAAAAATGACAAGATTGACATTGTTGTTACCTGGGTTGACGGGAATGATCCGGATTGGAAAAAAGAGAGAGCCAATTATAAGGTTCAGTCAGGAGATGAGATAGGAAATAATTTTAACTGCTACAGGGATTTTGATCTCATGGAGTATTTTTTTAGAGGAATTGAGAAAAATGCGCCCTGGGTTAACAATATCTTTTTTGTTACATGGGGGCATCTTCCAAAGTTTCTTAATGTTAATCATCCCAAGTTAAAGATAATAAGACATGAGGATTTTATTCCTACAAAATATCTTCCTACATTTAATTCCAACGTAATCGAGCTTAATTTACATAGAATAAAGGATCTTTCAGAAAACTTTGTTTTATTTAATGATGATATGTTTTTGATAGATCAAACCAGAGAAGAGGATTTCTTTTACAAGAATCTTCCATGCGATACCCTGGCATCTCGTACTATGGTTAATTATGTCGTTGGATTTACAATTTACTATATTGCCTTTAACAATATGGGAATGATTAATAAATATTTCTATGGAAATAAGTATTTTGATAAATGGATAAATCCAAGATATAAACTTAAAGATAATATTACCAATGCTGTAAATATGCTTTCGAGGCGATATTCTGCTTTTGAAAATAACCATTTACCTATCGCTCATAAGAAGAGCATATTTGAAGAAATATGGTCAAAAGAGTATGAAGCTCTTGATCACATGTGCCATAACAGATTTAGATCTCCATATGATTACAGTCATTGGTTGATGCGATATTGGAGATTCGCCACTGGACATTTTTATCCCACAGATGTTACCAGACTTGGGTTTTATACAGATATATCATATGACATTAACTATCTTATAGATATCGTTGAGAACAAAAAAGAGAAGATATTTCTGCTAAATGACTGGGATGGCGAGACTGATGAAATGTTTGCCATACATAAGCCAAAACTTCAGGAAGCATTTAACAAAATACTTCCTGAAAAATCAAGTTTTGAGATATAAAACAATCAGTAGAAATTTATCATAAGGCAAAGCTTTCCTTTGGAAAGAGCTTCTTTGTAAGCTTTCTTTGAAGTTCTGGAGTAGGAACTATTAATTCCAATTCTGGCATATACGGTATCTGCAGGAATATCTACTGCCTTTTCAGTAAAACCGGCAGCATCGTTAACCATTCCGGTGATATTGTCATTGGCATCAAAGAAGTATATGTAATGGATCCGCTGTTCCGACATGTTATCATTGGCTACAAGACCAACATAGATAGATGATTTTCCTGCAGGAATATCATAGCCACCTTTTCCGTTGGTATTGACCATAATAGTGCCCCAGTGCTTGTCATCACGCAGATGACCGGTTGTCTGATTTATTGACATATACACAAATTTATCAATGTCGTTAAGCGTACTTGCTGCATTTGATACATGTTCAGACGGATTCATTATTGCAGTTATCAGAGCGGTGTTAGATGTGAGGCTTTTGCGGTCAATTATTCCGTAATTACTTCCATTATCCCAATAAATACACTTCAGGCCGTACTTACTTGCTCTTGCTATGTAATTAGAAGCGTGGACCGACCTGTAACTAGTGGGAGAGAATGAGTTTGTCGTTCCCCATTCACCTATGATAACAGGAGCACCAGTAGATTTTGAGAGCGCAGAAATGTTTATAAATACATTTTCTATCGTTTGATCAAAACGCTCGGTATAGTCATGAACTGTTACAATCAGTTTTCCTTTAGTGATGTCTTTGGGTAGAACAAAGGACTTCTGAAATTTTATTGAATAAGCATCAAGTAATGTGGGCACCATAAGAAGGCGGCTATCATTATTTGCACCGGTAGCTCTTACTGTATCTACAAATATCTGATTTAGCTCGTTCATCTGTGACGCGGCTTTATCGCCGTAGGCCCACGGTTTGTCCAAATTATCTACTTCGTTGTAGGCTTCAAAGATTAGGCGCTGATCATATGATGCAAATGATGATGCAATTTCATTCCAGATTGATACAGCATCTGCCTTAACCTGTTTAAAATCATTGTCTGAAACACCGCAGTGAAACAGCGTTCCGTCATGGTGAGTATTTATAATGACGTACAAGTTGTCACTTATGCAGTAATCCACGACTTCATGGACTCTGTTCATCCACTCCGGAGAGATGTGAATAGTACCATTTGCGTCACGATATGTATGTGTGTACCATGACACGGGGACTCTGATTACATCAAACCCCTGGGATTTAACATAATCTATCAATTCTTTTGTTACTTTTGGGTTGCCCCATATTGTTTCCTGAGAAAGGTTTGCATCACCTGTCGGATCTCCATAATGTGAATCCAGTGAATTACCTAGATTCCAACCGGCCTTCATCTGGTTAACAAATTCTATGGCGTTTAATTCTTGTGCCTGTGTCGCTGATGAATGCACTGTGATACTATTTAAGGCAATGACAAAAGAACATATTGAAATAATAAGAAATCTTAGAATGCGGTTTTTCATTTTTTGACCTCATGGTTGACTATAAATTACAGCTTTATTATCACATTATTAGGTTTGTTTATCAAACAATTATTAAAGAGGCAATTATGACAATAGAAGATCTATTCATTCCTTTACGAGATCTTAAATGCAAAATAAACAAAGCAAGACTAAAGAATAAAGACTTTTCAATCATTTCCAGCAACTGCAACGGCGGGGTAATATTACATGATCTGGGACAGCGTTTTAATTCACCATTTGTGAATTTATGGATACTGCCTAAGGATTATTTAAAACTTCTTAATAATTTTGATGATTATATGAAATATGATCTGATATTTGTAGAAGATAATAGATACAATTATCCTGTTGCTATACTCAAAGATATAAAATTATATTTTCAGCACTACGAGAGTAAAGACGAAGCACGAATAAAATGGGAACAAAGACGAAAAAGGATAATTAGAGATAATATTTTTGTCCTATTTTCTGATAGAGATGGGTGTACATATAACGACCTTATAGAGTTTGAAAAAGTGCCATTTGAGAACAAAGTAGTGTTTACGAAGCAGAAACATCCCGAGTTAAAAAGTTCCTTTTATATACGAGGATTTGAAAATCAACCATGTGTAGGGATATGTAGTGAATATCGAAATCGACACTCAGTTAGAAGATATCTTGACGATTTTGATTATGTCAAATGGCTTAATGGAGAAAAATAAATGAAATATGTAGTAAGAGAAATAATAACAGATCAGAATCAGGGCAAGACAGCAATTCTAAAAGCTAGAAATGATATTGAGGAAATAGCATCAAATTGCGGATACCAAATAGTAGAAGTACCGCTTCTTCCTCCTGAAATAGCGTTTAGTCATGCGACTCATATTAGTGTTTATAAAAACTGGAAGAAGAATCTTCCTAAAATGAAAGCCGGAGATGAGTTAATTGTTCAATTACCATTAAGGCAGCATTCTCTTCTTTTGCCAGTACTATTAAAGGGGATTAAGAACAAAAGAGTCAAGATATATGGATTGTTGCATGATCTAGATATTCTAAGGTTATCAACTACGGAATATTGTCCTCTGGGAGAAAGAATACGCAGAAATCTTGAAGAGAAGAAAGCGCTAAAATTATGTGATGCTATTATTGCACATAATAAGACAATGAAAGAAAAGCTTATAGAATATGGTTATGATGAGAGAAAAATCGTTGAACTTGGAATTTTCGATTATCTGTCTAAGAATCCTAAAAAGGAGAGAATATTCGATAAGAGCATAATTGTTGCAGGTAATCTAAATAAGAATAAATCAGGATATGTATATAAATTGGGAGAAGGCGTAAACTATAACTTATATGGAATAGACTATACTGGCCCTCAAAATGAATTCATTAAATATTTCGGATCATTTTCACCTGAAGAATTACCTCAAAAAGTAGATGGATGTTTTGGCTTGGTGTGGGATGGAAATAGTATTGATACCTGTTCGGGAGCTTATGGACAATATCTAAGAATAAATAATCCTCACAAGACTTCATTTTATTTGGCATGTGGTATCCCGGTTATAATATGGAAAGACGCAGCACTTGCTGACTTTGTTTTAAAGAATAACTGCGGAATTACTGTAGAATCATTACAAGAAATTTCTAATATTTTAGGGAAAATGTCTGAAGAAGATTATACAAAGCTGAAGAGATCGGCGGAAATAGAAGCCGAGAAACTGACGCAAGGTTATTATACTGAGATGGCGATTAAGAAAGCAGAAGAAATTACAATAAAGGGTTAATTGATGAATAGATATAGTTTTTATGGACTAGTAATAGAAACAGAAGTTGAATTGCGCCAGCTTATCAAAGCTGATGAAGACAAAAAATCACCTGTTGATGTGATGATCTATGAGTCTAAATGTGCAGACGAGGTTGTAGAGTACCTTACGAAAGCAGGCTCGTTTGACAGAAAATATGAGATAGGTCTTAAATATTCATGCTTTTTTAACAAAGGGGGATATTATGTAATAAAAGATGGAAGAGAGATTATTTTTGAAACTAAAGAAGGCTATACTCCAGAGAAAGTATCGGCGTGGTTATTGGGGTTTGCTTTTTCTATGCTCTTGCTTCAAAGGAATACGCTCGCAGTACATTGTAGCGCTGTATGTGCGACAAACGGAAATGATACAGACGGTGCAATATTGATATCAGGTGAACCGGGGGCAGGAAAATCATCATTAACCAAAAAATTATTGGAAGATGGCTATAAGATTATGGCTGATGATGTGGCTGCAGTTAGATGTGATGAAGAAGTAATTGTATATCCTGCATTTCCGTACCAAAAGCTTGTACGAAACGAGGTCGAAAAGAGAGGGCTCAATTTAGATAACCTTATATATATAAATGAGGATAAGGACAAATTTCTTGTACCTGTTGGAGATGATTTTTATCCTAATCCCTGCAAAATTAAATGCATGATATTTATTGTTGTTGGAGATGTTAACGAAGTTATAGAGAGGCAACTTACAGGGATTGAACAATTGATAGCTTTTAAAACAAATCTTTTCCTTCACAGATTATATGGAGAATGGGAGAATAGTCAGGAAGTCTTAAATATGTGTCTGAAGGCAGCTTCAAAATGCCCTGTATATTTGATTGTAAGGCCAAAAGGCGTTGATTCGGTTAGTATAATGGCAAACATAGTTAAAAAAATTACACAATAATGAGAAGCTAATAATTATCACCTAATAAACTGTATAATGATTTTTTGACAATACGATAATAGAGAGTGGGGAAATACTTGTAAATGAGTATTTTCGCATTCTCTTTTAGGTTTGGAATATATTGTCTGTCTGAGTCATAGAATTTGCGCCAAACAGTATATATTTGATGTGAATCTTTTTTGCTGAGATTCCAGTATGCATCTGCTGCTAAACGGCTGATTCTATTTAGAAGTCCAATATAGAATTTTAATTTATACTTTGAACCATAGCAATCTTTTAATGTATTGTACTGATATTCTGAAGCTCTAATAGATTCAAGGATATAGTTTAAATCTTTTTTAGAAGTAAGACTGTTGGGTCTTTTTCTGTAATTATATAGTTTGGCAGTAGTACAAACACAGCTTGCGCCAATAGCGAGATAATCGGCAAGAAATAAGCTGTCTTCAAATCTTAATCCTTTGTGAAACCGAATATTCCCGTATTTTGAGGATTTATAAAGTTTATTCCATACAGCAGAAAGATGGAAAGTGTAATAACCAAGAAGTCCATTTGCGTATTCTTCTTTTGACATTACTGCGATGTTAACGCTTTGTTCTGGTATCATGTTTTCAATTTGCTCGTTATCATTAAAAATGTAAAACTCACACATTGAAATATCTGTATTATGCTGTTTTAGAAGATTATAGAGGACTTCAATAAATCTTGAATTTATTACATCATCTGAATCAACAAAGGCAAAATAACTTCCGGTCATTATATCCATTCCGCTGTTACGCGCCTCTGATAAACCGCGATTTTCTTGGTGAATTACCTTTATACGATGATCTTTTAGAGCATATTGATCACAGATTCCCCCACAGTTATCCGGTGACCCATCGTCAACAAGAATTATTTCAAGGTTTTTATATGTTTGTTCAATTACAGAGTCAAGGCACTGTACAAGATATTTTTCTACATTGTAAATGGGAATAATTACACTAATCAATTCATCCATATCTTATGCTCCATGAAAAAAAGACTAATGAGTATTTAGGCGGAATTAATTATATCATTTTTATTATATTATATATTTGTAACAGTTTTGATAGATTGCTTGATATAAATTTGTACTACATTTATACTCTACAACAGTTAAAATATTTATAAATGTTTATAGGAGGAGATGTAGTATGAAACAGTGGAATGCGCCTGCTATTGCAGTGCTTGACATTGATCAAACTGAGAATGGTAAATTCTCATTGCTTCATGAGGGAGCTGTTATTGTTCATACACCTAATGGCGATTATGGATATGCATGGGAAGGACATGGTAGTGTTTGCAACAACATTACTGAAATAACTATTGAAGGTTGCGAAAAGGGTAGAGGTGACACACCTCCATCTGAGATTGATCAACTGTCATAAATATTTATTTTGTTTCAGAATGTATCATTTTGGCTCATCAAGGAAACTTGATGAGCTTTTTAATTATAGAATTTAATAAAATTAATGATATAATACGAAAAATATTTGTAGAAATGAGAAATAATAATGAGTGGAATTTACGGAGTAGTAAGTTGTAACTGCATTACTGTGCACGAGTATGTTAACCTTTCAAAATGGAATAATAGTTATGGTGACACGCCAGAGGAAACGTATCAGGATTCACATGTTTTCATTGGAATAAAGCCTGAAAAACTTAAAAATGTAGAATCTGAAAGCAATAGTCATATATCTAAATTTGGAAGAAAAATAGGTGTTTCGGATTGCTTGCTTTTTTCAACTGTTGAGGAAGGAATGACAGACGATAGTTTTCTTCATTCTTTTATATGCAAAAACGGAATTGATGCTATTAAATATATCAATGGAGATTATGCTGGAGCAATATGGGATGAACAGAAGCAGGAACTGATTTTGTACAGAGATCATGTAGGTGTAAGACCACTATTTTATTATCAAGATAAAGATAAGGTAATATTTTCTTCAGATATTAGAGGTATAACCTCTATTAGAGGAGTTGATACTTCAATAGATGAAAATTGGATATATTACACAGTAACAGGCATCTATTCACCGTCTGTAATTGATACTGAATATACAAAAATAAAATGTGTTCCACCTGGGGGATATGTCAAATTTAAGTTTTCTGAAAAATGTTTGTCTTCATGTGATGGCAGATATTGGATACCTGGTGAGAAGAAGATAAGATTAAAAAACAGAAAAGCTTATACTGAAGAACTGCGAAGATTGGTTACTGATGCAGTAAAAATCAGAGCTGATGCAACAAATTGTTCAATTGGCGCTGAACTATCTGGTGGTTTGGATTCGGGTGTTATTGCTTTGCTCTTGGCAAATATGGGCAAAGATTGTTTTTATTATTCTTGGACACCGGGAAAAGATGTTCTTCCCTATGCTGAAAATGATGAGAGAT
>JAEEGL013124186.1_pt1 | contig 34172 bp, 23 predicted proteins | sample 9134231 | NCBI WGS metagenome assembly JAEEGL01 (sample SAMN16246548, study PRJNA631951) | gut metagenome | biome: gut microbiome; feature: rumen; material: fiber-attached | host: Bos | place: Iran: Karaj | collected 2018-10 | reverse complement strand
GAGACCGGAAGCCTCGAATATGAAGGAGACTTTTTCCATAATGCCAAGGAAGGAAGCGGCATCCTCTACAACCTAAGCGGTGAGGAGATCTACAACGGACAGTTCACCCAGGATGAGATCAATTACTCCTATATGGTGGGTAAATCCGCAGCGGAGATGGCGGCCATTTACAGCGGCGAGCGTACCCTTTACGAAGCGGATACGGAGCGTGTCCGTGTCATGGACGAGATAGGCGTCATGACAGAGGAGATACAGGATGAATCCTCCGTAGACGATATGGCTACCGTCAGCGCCGTTTACGTCATGGACAATACCATCCGGATCGGCAATCAGGATTACAATAGTTTCGATGGTTTGGAACAAGCTTTGGGAGAAGCTACTTACGTGGGTGATTCCTATGCCACCCTGCCGGAGCTTATGATCATCAACCGCTTAAACGAAGCTTCCAGCGTCAGTGTCATGAACGGTGTGGCGGAAGTAGTAGAGAACGAAGTCTACACGGAGTACACGGAAGTGGCTTCCTATGATACGGATTACGTGGTATATCTGCATTCCTATGAACGGGACGGTCTGGTCTACAACTTCGTATCCATGCCGGAGGATGAAAACTTCTCCTTCTATTACATCCTGCAGAGAAATGCCAGCGATGACGCTGCATAACGGATACGTTATGAATGAATAGGTTAACTGCACATCCATTTTCCTGTGAGAAAATGGATGTGTTGCTTTTATGTGAGGGAAAGAACCCTTTTTTGAAAAAGAGGAGGTCAATGCCCCGAATGTCAGAAAACCCCCGGATCAATAATAAAGGCGTGGCAAAAGTTCCTGTGATCATGCAGATGGAAAGCAGGGAATGCGGAGCGGCGTGCCTGTCTATGGTGTTGGCCTATTACGGCAGGTGGGTGCCTTTGGAGCAGATGCGCAGGGAGTGCGGTGTTTCAAGAAGCGGTGTCAGTGCCGGCTCCATCCTCCGGGTTGCCAGGGAGTATGGCTGTGAAGCAAAGGGCTATACCTTAGAGACAAAGAATCTGCGTGCGCGCATACACTTTCCCTGCATCATTCATTGGGAGTACGAGCATTTTGCAGTGCTCTGTGGCTTTAAGGGAAAGCGCGCCGTGCTCATCAATCCCCGGAAGGGCATGATCCGACTGGACTTAGAGACTTTTGAAAAAAACTTTTCCGGTCTGTGCCTGGATATTTATCCCGGTAGGGATTTTCAAAAGGCAGGGAGCAGACACAGTGTCTTTTCTTTTATCAAAGACAGACTAAAGACCATGATACCGGCGGTTTCCGTACTGACGGTGGTGATGGTATTAAATTCCCTTTTCGGTTACATCGATCCCCGGATCAATCAACGATTTTTGGATACGGTTCTGACTGCAGGAAGCGCGGAGAGACTTTATGCTTTTATCCGTCTGGCAGCACTCATAGCTTTTCTGGAGATCTGTGTGGCTTTTGCCCAGCGGATCTTTCGACTGCAGATCTCCGGCACCCTCTTCGAAAGGGAGAGCACTTCTTTCATGAAAACGCTGATGCGTCTTCCGGAGCGGTTTTACGACCAACGGAGATCCACGGAGCTTCTGGGGCGGTTTTCCCGCAGTACCAATGTCTCTTTGGCCATTGTCAACACCTTTGCGCCTCTTTTGGTACAGTCGGTGATGATGGTTTTCTTTCTCACGGTAATGGTACGATCCTCTTTGCTTTTGTCGGCAGTGGGACTTTGCACCGTGATCATTAATCTGGCAGTCACCCGATGGATGGCACAGCGGCGAACGGAATACGCCAGGGTGATGATCAACGATACCTCAAAGCTTAACAGCGCCACCGTTACGGGGATCGAGATGATGGAGACCCTGCGGGCTTCCGGGGCGGAAGAAGGATATCTAAAGCGCTGGAAGGGCTACCAAAAGGATATGTTTGACCGGCAGAGCGAGTTCGCAAAAAAGGATCTGTTCCTTTCCGTATGGCCTGCCTACCTTTCCGTGTTTGCCAATTATCTGGTGATGATCATCGGTGTGTACTTAACCATGCAGGGCAGCTTTACCTTGGGACTGATGACTGCCTTCGGCGGTTATCTGTCTGCATTTTTCATGCCGGCCAATACCCTGATCGACACCGGAAAGAACATCTTTGAGATGCGGGTGGACATGGAACGCATCCGGGATGTAACGGATTACCCGAAGGATCCGTTTCTGGAAGAAAAAACGGGACGATATAACGGAAGGCTTTCGGGGGAGGCGAGCCTTACGAATGTCAGTTTTTCCTATGACAAAGGAGACGACCCGGCGGTATCGGAGGTCTCATTTCATATCACTCCCGGAAAGCGGATGGCTTTAGTGGGAAAGAGTGGATGCGGAAAGACCACGTTATTAAAGCTCATGACGGGGATCTATCTGCCGGATGCCGGAGACATCTCCTATGACGGTCATGCCCTTTTGGATATTTCCCATAAAGCTTATACGGACAGCGTTGCCATCGTATCCCAGGACACCCGTCTTTTTGATGAGAGCATCTTGGAAAATATCCGTCTCTGGGACGAGAGCATTCCCGAAAAAAAGGTGGAGGAGGCGGCAAAAGCGGCAGCCATCCATGAAGAGATCCTGGCCATGGAGGGAGGATATGCGCATCGTCTTTCAGATCGGGGATATAACCTTTCCGGAGGACAGCGGCAGCGGATAGAAATTGCCCGGGCTTTGGCAAAGGATCCGGCTCTCTTGCTTCTGGATGAAGCCACTTCAGCTTTGGATGCCCGGACGGAAAAGCAGATATTCGATTCTGTAAAAGAGAGAAAAATTGCCTGTATCATCGTATCCCATCGTATATCCGCCGTTAGGGATTGTGATGAGATCCTGGTGATGGAAAAAGGAAGGATCGTTGCCCGGGGAGCGCATGCAGCCCTTTTGGACAACTGTGAAGCATACAAAGAACTGATCGCCGATGAATCATAGAGGAATGACCATAAAAAAGCATATGGAAACAGAGCCCCTAAAAGTCCGGGACCTGTTGCGGTTTCGGCTGGAAAGTATTGCGCCTGTGGATGCTTTTGTGTTTGTTCTCTGTTCTCTGGTGGCGCTTGGACTGTCTCTTTTGGTGCCGGTGATGATCCGGGCTTTGACGGGGGAGGTGTTGGAAAGGGGAAGCCTTCTTTTGCTTATGGGAGTGGGAGTGGTGCTTTTGACTTCCGCTCTGTTTGAAGAACTCATAAAGATCCCCAAGTCTCTGGCGGGACTTCGTCTCCGGAGAAAGACCAAAAACGCTTTGGAGGAAACTCTTATGCGTCGGGTTCTAAACCTGCCCATCGATGTGGCAAAACGTTATCCGGTGGGAGAATTGAAAAAACGAATGGAGGATGCGGCAGAACTTTCCGATGTGGGGATGGATACAGCCATTGCTTTAAGCACCGGGATCTTTACCGCAGCCGCTTTTTTTATCCAGATGCTGCATTTTGAAGTCCATTTGGTGGCACCGGCTTTTTTGATCCTGGGAGTGACCATAGTCCTTACGGTAATCAATGCCCATGCCCTCACCGGACAGAAAGCAAAGATCCAGCGGTCGGAAGCGGATCTAAGCGGTGTGGAACTGGAGATGCTTTCCGCCCTGACAAAACTCAAGCAGACCGGAGCCGGAGAGAGAGCATACCACCGTTGGGAAGAAAAGTTTTTAAAAAATGTAAAGGATACCTATGCGCCCCCGGTTTTCCTTCGCGTCATGCCGGTGTGCATCACCGCCGTTAAACTTTTAGGTACGTTGCTTTTATACGTGGTAGCAGCATCATGGGGCACGAAGACTGCGGACTATCTGGCGTTTTTGGCTGCTTACGGCGGCATGACCGCCGCTCTTTTGTCCCTTACGGAGTTGTCCGGAAAGATCGCGGAGATCCCCTCGCTATATGAGATGGCCTCTCCCATTTTAGATGTGGCACTACCGAAGGAAGCGGAACGGCCACCGGTAGAACCTCTTAAGGGAGACATTAGCATACGGGATTTAAGCTTTTCCTATGTGCCGGGGATACCGGTGATCCGGGGACTGAATCTGGATATATCTGCCGGCGAATGCATCGGTATTGCCGGGGCTACGGGCTGCGGAAAGACCACCCTGGTCCGTCTGCTTTTGGGACTTTTGACCCCTTCGGAGGGGAGCATCGCCTATGACGGTGCCAATATGAAAAATCTGGATAAAACTACCCTTCGCCGACAGATGGGGACGGTGATGCAGGATGGATTTTTGATGGCGGACGATATCCGCTCCAATGTGGCGCTGACCCGGCCGGAAGCTTCGGATGAGGAGATATGGGAAGCTCTGGATGCCGTGGGAATGAAAGACTATATCGAAGAGCTGCCACCGGGACTGGATACCCAAATCTACGAAAACGCCGGCGGTTTTTCCGGAGGTGAAAAAGCCAGACTCATGATCGCCCGGGCACTTTTGAACAAGCCGAGGATCCTGCTTTTGGACGAGGCCACAGGACCTTTGGATGTCAGGACGGAGCGAAGGGTGATGGATGCCGTCAAAGGTTATGGGGGAACAAAGATCATTGTGGCGCACCGCCTGTCAGCCTTAAAAAACTGCGACCGGATCTGTTATATGGAAAAAGGTTGCATAAAAGAGTGCGGAACCTTTGAAGAATTAGTGCAAAATGACAGAAAATTTGCTAGAATGGTAAAAGAACAATTTTGAGAAAATCCCTATCCGGAAGTTGCACTTGTGTTGCAGTGGCTGTGATAGGATGTGCATAGAATTAAGGAGGAGAAGTGCCATGAAACAGATGGAGCGCTATATTAAAACCTTAACCCCCGAATTGCAGGAAAAGATGCGGGGGGCAAATACCGTAGAGGATGTCTTTCGTATAGCCCGACAGGAAAACATGGAACTTCCCGAGGAAGCGTTGGATTCCATATACGGTGGTTGCGGCACTTCCTATACATGGAAATACGAAGAATACTTTAAATGCAGGATCTGTGACAGCAAGGTCAGCTTAAAGTCTGTGGGACATGATGGATTTCCCGATGTGTACTATTGCCCGAGCTGCCTGACCACAAAGGACGAGACCGAGGTATACCACTTCAGCCGCATGTGGCAGGAGATCAAGTAAGACGAGACAGACTGACAGATTAAGGAGAATTCCTTTGAGACATATGGGTTTTGGAAAAATATATAAGCGGATCGTCAGCATTATGCTTGCAGTTGCGCTGCTCTCGGGCAGCTTTTCTTCGACTGCATTCGCGGCGGTGACCATTTCCCACAGTGAAAAGTCTACGAGCCTGGATCTTTTAACGGAAGTTGTTTCCGCAAATCTGGCCGTCTATGGTATACCAACCACCAAAGAAAATGTTAAAAAAGCTCTTTTGGCAGCAGGCTATGAACGTGAACTTTTGCTCATCAGCGAAGACAAACGGGAGTCTTTTGAGGCATCTCTCACGGGATGGATCACTGTCGACAGTGACACAGAAGAGGATTCAGAGACACCTCCCGCTACGGTGGATCAGATTACTTCCGTTACCATTAACGATATCATCAATAAGCTGGTGGATCAGTACAATACCGCAAATGGCTGGGATATCGTGACAAAGGAACCCTTGGTGATCACCGATCCGGAGACGGGGGAGACAAGCCAGGGTTCCACCACAGCCAAGTATGTCACCTTTGATGCGGCCAAGGGATTATCCTATGCCGGTTCGGTGCTGACCACCGGATATACCTACGGGGCGATGATGGTTGAGTACGTCCGTGAGAAGGATCCTTCCGTCAGAGTCATGTATAACGACGATATCCTTTCGGCCATCAAGGAAAAGGTGACCACGGACACACCGGACGCCTCCATGTCGGATATCCTTTCTGCCGTACATGAGCAGGCACAGCTTGTCAGAGATACGTATTCCAGCGGCACGGACAAGGACTACATAACCGAGTTTTTAGGCGAGCATGCCGTGACGTATTTTGAATACACCGATGGCGGAGTCAACGAAAGCAAGGTCCCGGCGGGAACCCTTTTTATCGGGACTTTTCTCATCGATGCCCAGACGGTAAATGACGTGTATTACCGTTACGCAAAGGACAGCATGGGCATGGCGAACCAGCCCATCATGTATTACAAATCCGAACTGGATGCCGGTCACTGGAAAGATATCGTTTCCGCAGTGGGACTGACGGATATCCTGCCTGCATCCGCCAACGTGGAAACTGCTGATCTGATGCGCCGCAACATCACCTGCGTCATCGGAAGTGACGGTATTCCCAGATACCCGGATGACGGAACGGAAGCGGATATCTTTACCATGTCAAATCCCTACGACATGGCGCAGGTACCGGAACTTTTACCTCTAAAGACACTTTTGGATTCCGGTGCCGTAAGCCAGAATACTTCCGATATTTCCAACCGCTATGCGGCAGATGCGTTGTTCCGTTTTTTTAATTATGACGGATGCGGCGATAACGATTCCATGATGATCATCCGGAACAAAGCTTATCGGGATTATCTTTACGACCATTCGGATGCGGAGACCATCAAAAAAACCACCGGTCCTAACCCCATCAAACGTACAGTTCCGGTCAATATCACACAGGAGGAGATGGATTACGTGGTCTCCATGACCACACAGCAGTTAAAGCTGGAGTGTAACATGCCCCAGTGCGAGGATAAATACGTAGGGCACGGAGATGCTTTTTATGATCAGATCCTTGCTTGGGCAGAGTACTACGGGAACGATAAGTTTAATATATGGAATCACTTCGGTGGAGGTGTATCCCATCCCTACATATTTCCTATCGAGGATATGGCAGCATCCGAGTGGGAATTGGATAACCGGAGAGCCGATTGGAAGAACCCTCAGAGTTATATGATCATCATCAACGGCAAGATCGGAACCGATGATCAGAAAGCTTTTGTTGACAGATGGCTGAAAGACAGCACATATTTGGCTCCAGACAAAAAAACCTATACAATGAGCGGACAGTTTGCTGCCAGTCACGGTGATAACATCAACGATATGTTTTACGCCTATACCGGGCTGAACTATTGGGGCGGAGCTACCACAACAGAATTCAAACTAGGCAGTAAATGGAATGAGTTCTCCGCCATGATCTACCACTTCATGGATTGGATGCGAAATATGTACGACATCCGAGACGAGGAAACGGATAAGACAGACCAGACTTTACGGGAGTTAAATGCGCTCTATCGTCAGAAGAGAGATATCGCAAATACAGTAGATGAAGAGGAAGAAGGAGAGGATGAGGAAAGCGAAGAAGCCAAAGCAGCCAGAGCAGCCCGAGCTGCGGCCAGGGAAAATGCCAAGAACGAAGCAGATACGCTGATGCGGCTCATGAGCCGTGTGGATGCCACCCGACGGGCTCGGATCTATTACAACCTGGTCTACAATGAACAGAATAACTACATCGTGGGACCCACGCTGCCCTACTTATTAAACCTTTTGGAAAACGGTATCGGCCCCTTAGGTCAGAACTTTAAATACATCACGGGAGCCACGGATGCAAACTTCTCTTCCAATAATGCAGTTTTGACCGCTGCAGAGGACGCGGTGGATAACTGTAAGAGAAAATATGTGGAGTACTTAAGCAACTCCCTTTCGGATGGAACCACCGTGATCAAGCAAATGGAATATTCTCTTTCCATGGATGTGATCGACGGCACCTCCGAGACAGCCAGAAGTGAAGCTTTAGCCAAGCTGGCGTTGGTATACAATATCGAGGAAAGCGCCATCATCGACAAAGAAGGCGAGCTGAAGGTTTTGGACGAGCTGATCAACCAGGCGGGTCGGAATTATGCAAACGCCATACATGATGTGGCAGATTCGGATTACCAGATTGCCGCTTCGGATCCCTCCACCAGCAAGGGCGCCCTTCGGACTTATCTTGAATTCCAAAAGGACGACGCAGACGGAGAGGTGGCACAACTGCAGAATCACATTCGTGCATACTGCATCCGTATAAACACTTCTGAAGGTATTTTGTTCATCAACCGTCGTTTGGACTGGGCACAGAACCAGACCGCAGACATCAAGATGGATGACCCCTTCGGGAAATACGCACAGGATTCCCTAAAGGATCATATCAAGTGGTTGCAGGATATCCTAAAGGAAGTAAAGAACGGTACCTTAAGCGGAAACGATCCCATTGAAGACATCTCCGAAAAAGCCACCTACCAGGCACAGCTTTTGGATGCCTTGGACAATAACGACTTAGAGGGCGCCGACGGATTGGACCAAAAGATCTCACAGTTGGATCCAAACGGAAATGGCGGAAGTGATGAATTTGGCGACGGTGATGCGGACGGTGGAGGCGATAGTTCCATTTCGGGAAGCGCCTATAATCCCAACACTCTGATCGACAAGATTGAGCGACAGATCCTGGATGATCCGTCGGATCCGGACAGGGTGCCGAAGCTGGTGGATGCACTGGTGGAACTGGGAGATCCCAATTTAAAAAACATCGCGGAAGCGGTGGAACGATATACAAACAACACCGGCGTTCTGGATTCCCTGCATAATGCCATCGAAAACGCAGAAAACTCAGAGATCAATCCCAATGGCGGAGGTCTTGGAGATGCGGGAGGAGAGGACGACGGATCCAATGAGATCGGCCTGACAGACGATATGCTCATCGCAGCCATCGAGTCAGCTTTGGGTATCGACTTTGACAATATGTCCGATGACGACAAGGCAGCCGTAGTTGCAGCCTGCACCAGATTTGGACGGGACAGAGGATACGAAGCAGTATTAAACTTCGGGCGCAAGGTGCAGAACCAGGCACTGGGTGAGAGGAATCCTTTCTTCTACCATCAGTTCAGGGGAGATACCACCCAGACCTACGTGAACCTGGCAGCAGTGGACAAACCCAGAATCCATACTCGCTATCGTTACGTTAAGCAGGGACGGAAGGTGACCATGACCCAGATCGGACGACGCACCATGTCAGCCAGCTACCGGTTTACCATCGGGTCAAAGGAAGTGTCGGATCGTAGTCAGAAAAAGACAGAGATGACCACCAATGCGGTGCAGCAGACAGACCAATACGTCAGAGGCTCCCTCACCCGGAATTACGCATACATCAGCAGTGAGGATGCCAAAAAATATTTGGAGATCACCTGCGAGTACGTACCCCAGACAGAATACGGCGTATTCCTGACAAAGAAAATGGAGGTAAAGGCAGATAAGATCTTTACCGCCATCGAAGATCTGATCGCAGAACTGGAAGAAGAACTGGAGAAAAAGAAGGCGGAAACACCCAGTCAGGAGACACCTACCGAGGAAACACCCAATCAGGAAACACCCAATCAGGAGACACCCAATCAGGAAACACCTACCGAGGAAACTCCTACGGAGGAAACACCCGGTGGAACCGAAGACCGGGAATAAGAGGTTTTAGAGAAGCCAATGGTACAAAGCAAATGGATCAGGACAATCAAATATGTGGCAACGACACTTGCCCTCAGTATGTCTTTGTCCGTCTTTGCACCTGTCGTACATGCCACAGCCCCCACGGGAGCAGTGGAACAGGCTACCACACCAAAGACCTCCGGGACCGTTGCAAATCAGAAGCGCTACGCTCCGGAGAAATTCCGAAAGCACGGTATCACTTATAAGGAATTCGTCGAGAAAAACGGCGAACCGAAAAGCGCGCATCTTTTGATCGGTACTTACCTGATCGATATCGTTCCGAAGGAACCGGAGAAAGAGGGAGAGACCGTGGAGGAAGCGGTGACCGGCGAGATCTACCAGGCAGCCATGACCTCCAGACTCACCTACAGTCAGGAAGTATCATTTTATAAATCCGAGTTGGCCGGCGGGGAATGGAGAGACATCGATATCGCCACCGACATTTCCTACATTATGACAGGAACCGGTGTCCGGGTGTCCGATGAGGAAATGGACGGGATGCTGATCACCGTATACGTCAGCGGAGGAAAAATGGAACCTACCGTTGAGGAAGAGGAAGGGGATGGCCGCCGTGTGAATCCATTCCTGACGCCAAGTCCCTACAACTTAGACGACATGATGGCCATGAAAGAAATCCTGACCATATATAACGCAGGTACATTAAAGTACACCGCCGGTTCGGTGGAAAGCGAAGATCAGGTGGCGGAAAACCAGTCCAATATGTTTTTAAATGACCGGTTAAAGTATTTATTTGCCAACGATGAAAAACCGGATACCTTACCCATCGGGGAGGGAGATATCGAGTTGGCAGCGCCTACCCTTACATCTCTTCGGACGAACCTTGGAAGAGAGGACTCCAAGAATATCGAGAGTTCCTTCAACGATGTGGAAGTCGACGGCGTGGACAGAAGCGAATTCTTAAACGACAAGGAAGGTACCATCGGTGCAGCCGAACGTATGATGTTTCATTTCTCCGATACCAGAGATGCTCTGACGGATGAGATGGACGATTACGTGGTAGGTCTGTGGGACCTGTATCTGGATTATGTAGATGCCGATGAGAGAGGCGACGAGGAACTGGATGTTCCCTACAAGGATATGTACAAGGTAGTTTATAATCTCTGTGCTACTTGTGATGCCACCCGACGCGGAGAAGCCTACTTCAATCTGGCGGCGAACAGTAAATTCCACGGCACCGGAGCCGTATTGGATGTACTGGAAGAAATGAACACCACCGGTGAATCCCCTGTGGGAAGAAATATCGCAAACATGTCCTATTACGTTCCTCTACAGGAGCCGGGACTTTTGGAAAAGGCAGCAGGCGGTGTCGTAAGCTTTTTCTCGAATCTCTTTTCCGGAAAAGACTCGACCTTGGGACAGCCCACCGGAGGATTTCAGTCCAGTGAGATCCTGGCGGATGCCATTACAAAGGCCAGAGCTACAGCCACCGACAATTTCGTGGATTTCTTCTCCATCAGCTTAACGAGAGGGATTACCGCATTAACGCAGTTGATCTATGACGACAAAACAGCGCTTCTACCCATGACTGCCAGGTCTTCCGAAAGCGATGCCCTGATCCTTGAGATCGTTTATGCAGAAGCCATTGCAGACGGAACACCCATATCGGACGCGAATGAGGCGACGCTTTTATCCTCCAAGCTGATTCCTTCCCAGAATGCGATCTTATCGCAATATCTGGCGCAGGGACTTCCGGAGCGGTATAATGAAAACGGAGTGAATGCCAACGAGAAGGGGGCCATGCTGGCAGCCCAGCAGACGGAAGCTTATAACAGCGAAGCGGCCATGGAGTATCTCATTAACGCTCTGGTCCGCCGGGAGACAAAACTGGATGTATTGACTCCGATTTTTACTGAGCAGCTCGCCTGGGTTCAAAATCAAAAAAGCGTGATCAAGAACACGGATTACGCTGTATACGCAGAGGAAGTCAGAGCCAAGTACGAAGAGTTTTTAAAAAACACCATGAAGTCTCTGGGGATCGATGTAGGTGATTCCGACGGTGATTCTCTCGAAAAGGAATTGGAAGATGCATTGAATCTGGCTTTGGCGAACAATGATCCCAAAAAAGCGGAAGCCATCAAGGCGATTCAGGATAAACTGAAAAAAAATCCGGTGGAGGTGCCGGCAGGTTATACGGCTACCATCACCAATGACCCTTCGACAGGACTTCCCAATGTGAAGTTTACACCGAAAAAGGGCAGTGATGCGTCGGATCTTTCCGGAGCACAAGCAGGTGAGCGGGGGAATGCATCTCCCGGAATCGGCGACGGAGCCGGCGACGGATCCAACGGTTCGGACGGAACCGTAACCCCGGGTTCTCTGGATCCGGATCTGGATCTGTTATCCAAATTGGAAGCTCTGTTGGGAACCGCATTTGACGATATGGGACCCGATGGAAAGGTTGAACTCATCGCCGCATTGAACCAATATGCCGCGGAAACGGGCAATACCGAAGTGCTGGATCTGGCTCACACCCTTCTGGCACAGATTATGGAAGAGAATAACCCCTTCGTATATGCCAAATACAAGGGTTCCACCGATATGGAATATGTATCCTTAGCCGCCGTGGATCGGGCGAGAGTCTATACCAGATACCGGCTGGTGACGGAGAAACTGGACCAGACCATGAGCCGCATCGATGCCGGACTATCCTTTACTTACAGATACGGTGACGGAGAGGTGAGAATGAAAGGGGGAAAACTGGAGCCCCTGACAGCCAAACCGACATCACAAAAGGATTCCTACATGAAACGGGAAGCCGACGCCAGATTCCCTTATCTGGATGAGGAGGATTCTTCCGTGAAGTTAAACGTCAGAGCGGAATATATCATAAACTCACCACAGGGACTGGTCATCACCGGCAACATGGAGACTCGGATCAAAGAGATCGTCCAGTTGATAGCGGATATTTACAAATAGATCCGGTTGGGAGGAAGCATTAATGGCAGATTATACAATCATTTCCGATGTCAGTAACTACATCGTCAATCTCCTTCGGGACAAGATGTGTCCGGAGCCCATACCTTCACCGAACAATATCGAGGTATCATCTCCGGCATCACAGGATGTAGACTACATATTGGGGCTTTATCTCTACGACGTTAAAGAAGAGGACACCGTAGCCCCACCGCCCACAGTGCCGAGAGGCCGGGCGCAAATGGCACCGCCGCCTAAACCATATAGCCTATATTATATGGTTTTTGTAAATTCGGGAGGTCAGGCAGGACTCAAGGACCAGGATTTCCAAAAGATCGTGGGTAAGGTTGCACAGGTCGTTTCCGATCATGCATCCGTCCTTCCGAGTCAATTGCAGAACTGGCTGGACACACAGGAACCGCCGATCGTGCTGTCACAGGCAAAGATCGGTCTGGAAGAAAAAGTACGGGTGTGGAGTGCGATCAACAAGCCATATCAGATTTCGCTCTTTTATAAGGCGGCACCTGTATTTGTGTCAAGCGAGGTTGTCATCAATACACCTCGTGTCGTGGATGCACAGTTCAGCTTGCATGTACCAGGCGAAAATCTTTCAGAGGAAGGAGGGGATAGCAAGAAGTGACCAATAATAACGGAGTCATTCAGGCAAGATTGGATCTATTGATCCGACTGCAGGATACGACAACAGGATTGTCGGTAGAGGAACGGAATGTAGAGTTTCGCTTTAACGGCGTACAGATCCGTCCCATATCGAGAGGCTTTGGCAATTACATCCTGATAAACCATGGCAGGGAGAACGGTCTCATGCAGGTTTTTGGATACGGATTTGAGCCTTTTGAAACCATAGTGGACTACGACAACCTTGACGAAAGACTCCCAACCGTGGATGTGTTCATGATACCGTCAGAGAACAACGATACCGGACATAAACTGCTATCTTTATCCGGTACCCGAAAGGGAATTTCGTCACTGGAATGTATCCACCCGGGCAGACCCATATCGGCCATCAGAGAGTTTGAACCGAAGAAACGGATCATGACGATCTATACGCCGAACCGGAGGATGAACATGATTCACTCTTACTACGGTCTGCTACATTCGGAACGCAGTAGTTATGAAGCCTTCGAGATCCTCGAACAGCTGGACACCAACAAGGTGCGGCTAAGGGCTTTGCTGCAGGAAGAATTTGCCGCCAACGATCCGATCTGCCGAAGGATATTCGGCCAGGTCAATGAAGAAGGGAATTACCTTCTTCGGGTGAGAGACGACGGCAGAAGGCAAGTGTATCTGGTCAGATATGCCATAGGAGATGAGATCAGATATAAAAGTGTGGATTTTCATATGGCAGAAGAGATCACACTGGATTAACGAAAGGTCAAAAGGGACAAAAAACATGAGTATGCTAGTAACCACAGGTGCCAGCATGTCCTGTACCTTCGGTGCAGGGACAGCGGCATTTCAAGCCACTACAAATCCAATGATGTTGTGTGGAGGAAAAGTAGTGGGGACCATTCAGGATGCGGCGGCAGGCGTCAACATTCCACCCTTTGGGATGTGTACGACATTGTCGAATCCGGCGGTGGCGGCAGCTACGGCGGCAGCCCTCGGGGTACTTACCCCCGTGCCCTGTACCCCTATACCCACATCATGGACACCTTCCCAGCTCACGGTATTATCCGGCGGGAAGCCCTGTTTAACGCAGGATTGTCAGTGTATGTGTTCATACGGAGGCACTATAGCCTTCACAAGTCCCGGACAGACAAATGTGATCGTTAAATAGTTTTGTTTAACGAGCCAGAATTTTATCAGGAAGGAGTAATATTATGCCAGAATATTTTAGCCCCGGAGTATACGTGGAAGAAATTGATAACGCCCCGCGTAACGTAGAGGGAGTCGGAACCAGCACGGCAGGCTTTATCGGTCTCGCAGAAAAAGGCCCCGCCAGCGGAGCCCCGTCACTGGTTACCAACTTTAAAAGCTTCTTAAGACAGTTCGGAGGATATTTATCCGAATATACACATGGTGAGTACCGTTACCTCGCCAACAGCGTAGAGCAGTTTTTCGTAAACGGCGGTACACGCTGTTATGTAGCCCGTGTCGTTCCCGATGATGCTACCTGCGCATCCAAGAAGATGGGAATCTTAAACGTGACTGCAGCCAACGAAGGTAAATGGGGTAATCGTATTCAGATTTCCTTAAAGTCTGTGAACAAGCGTCGTATGCAGCTTGTATCCAAGGACGGCGAGACCGTTTACACAGCGAAATCCGTTGAAGGATTCCGCGAAGGCGATATCGTAGAATTTAACGGCGAGTACAATCGCATCGAGATGATCTACGATAAGCAGGTAACCTTTACCGGCAAGTTCAAGGGCAACCCGGTAGATGCCGGCGTGATCCCCAAGACAGTGATCACACTTGTAACCTTTGACATGCAGGTTCGTTACAACGATCAGATCGAGAACTACTTCGATGTGACCTTAAACGACAATGCACCTACCTACATCACCGCTCGTCTCGACAAGAGCAGCCTGATCAAGGTAGAGGCAGCAACTGTTAAGGATGCATCCGTAAAGGGTGAAAAGGGAGAGGCTCCCACTGTAGTGGTTTCCAACCCCGTAGAAGCCATCCTTGGCAAGGGCGTTACCGAAGGTACCTTTACATTGGACGGTGGTAGCGACGGCAGCATCAAGACCGTAAATGCCGGAACCTTCATCGGTGTAGATGACGGCCCCAACGGCAGAACCGGTATCCAGGCATTTTTGGAGAACTCCAATGTCAGCCTGATGGCGATCCCCGGTGTGACCATTCCCGAAGTGGAAGTTGCACTGGTAGCACATTGTGAGAACCAGAAGAACCGCTTTGCAGTTTTGGATATGCCCAAGGATGCTACCAAGGTTGAAGATCTGGTTGAGTTCAGAGGAATCATCGACAGCACCTACGCTGCTATGTATCATCCCTGGATCCAGGTATTCGATCGTGCCAGCAATCAGACAGCAGACATTCCTCCGTCAGGTGCAGTACTCGGAGTTTACTCCCGTACAGACCAGACCAGAGGCGTTCACAAAGCTCCGGCTAATGAGACCATCTTCTGCCGCAGCCTGTCTGTAAACTACACAAAGGAAGAGCAGGATATCTTGAACCCGGCAGGCGTAAACCTGATCCGTAACATCCCGGGCGAAGGCATCCGCGTATGGGGCGCACGTACCGCATCCTCCAACGCAGCTTTCCGCTATGTCAATATCAGACGTCTGTTCATCTATGTTATGGAATCCATCAAGGCTTCCACAAACTGGGTAGTATTCGAGCCCAATGATGCAACACTTTGGCAGAGAGTTAACCTGACGATTTCTTCGTTCTTAGAGAGCATGTGGAGAACCGGTATGTTGGCCGGTGGTTCCGCAAGCGAAGCCTACTTCGTAGAGATCGGCCCCGGTGCCACAATGACTATGGACGATATCCGTGCAGGACGTTTGATCTGCAACATCGGTATCGCACCCAGCCGTCCGGCAGAATTTGTTATCTTCAGACTGTCCCAGTATACATCTGATGCAGGTGGTGAAGGCGCAGGTGAAGCAACAGAGGAAGCAGAGGGCTAAGAAAGGAGGAACAGATAAATGGCAACAGCAGCTTATGAAAACAGTAACGGGTTAGCATATCCCCTTACAAAAATGAACTTCCGCGTTACCGTGGATCAGGTGCAGGGCGCTGCAGCTTTCAACCAGGTAACCGGAATCGACGCTCAGATTGACGTCATCGAGTTCCGCCAGGGCAATGCAAATTCCCTCGCACCGGTAAAGATTCCCGGATTGGTTAAGCACGGTAACGTAACCCTTCGTTTTGGTTATACCTTGAACAATGCGTTCAAGACCTGGATTCAGGAATGTGTATCCGAGCGTCGCGGACCTATCCCGAGAAACAACGTACAGATCGAGCTCATCGATATCAACGGTGGTGCGCCTCAGACGACCACATCCACCATTGCTACCGGAAGCCGTGTATGGATGCTGACCAATGCTTGGGTAGCTCATTACACCGGTCCCGAATTGGATGCAGCCAACTCTGATGTAGCACTCGAGTCAGTTGAGATCGCTTTCGAAGAAATGGTAATTCCTAACTAAGGAGCATGTCCTTTTAAAGGATTGTATCTCGCGGGAAAGTTTTTTGCCGGATCCTTTCGGCATCAGGCTTTCCTGCCTGATAGAGTTCTTTAGAAAATCGAAAGAAAAGGAGAAGTGTTATGGAAACAGAATTTGAGTTTGACTTACCCAAGGGATATGTGGATTCCAACGGAGAGATCCACCGGCACGGACGGATGCGTCTGGCGACAGCGGGAGATGAGATGAATGCGCAAAGGGATCCCCGGGTATTACAGAATCCCGCATATCTCACCATCGTGCTTTTATCCAATGTGATCACCGGTATTGATGGTGTGAACATTATTGCTCCTGCAACCATAGAGAAACTGTTTACGGCGGATCTGGCATTCTTGCAGGATATGTACCAGCGGATCAATGATATTGAGCCGCCCACCATGCATTTTATCTGCCCGGATTGCGGGAAGGAGCATGACATCCCCATAAATTTTACAAGAGAGGGATAACGCTCTATCCCCAGGAGGAGTTATATAGGGAGATGGCATTTATTTCCTACTATTTTCACTGGTCGGAAAGAGAAGTCTTAGGTCTGGATCATGCCACCAGGCGGCGATGGTGCCGGGAAATCTCCTCCATCAATGCGAGCATTACTCCCTCGGACGGCAGAGTTAAAGAAAAAAGTATTTTGGACATGAGTCCAAACCCTGTTTGGTAGGTTTTACCCGGATGAAAAGAGGTGCCTATGAGCGACGGCAACAATAACAATACGACGACCCCGGTTACGGAAGCGGCGAAATTGACAACAGATTACAGCGATACCAGATACGAAGTACTTCCCAGCTATCGATTTATGCTTCGGGTAGAACTGTTCTTTGACGTTGATTTAAAATCCATTCGTCCGTTCCAAAAGGAGAATGAATTTGAGTACATCGAAGAGGGCGGGCTGAATGATTATGTGCACATTAAGAGAAAGCATGCCTCAAAGCCCCACACGCTGGTGGTGGAGCGTTATATCAATGAGAATTTCTATGATCCCATGCCTCAGGGCGGCGCATCCTTCTTGCTGCCCCTGCTTTTGTTTGTGGGCGGGAATCATTCCCTGGATGTGACGGATAACGTACTTCGAACCTATGTCTTTTTCGGAGCCACCGTCATGACCCGTGAAGTCAGCGGATTTGATTCCGAGAAGAGTGGACTTTTGACGGAGACCATCACCATCGCCTATAACCAGATCTATGTGATGGATACACCGGGAGATACCTCAAAGACTGCTTGGAATTTCACCCAGGGCATCAAGAACAAGTATGCAAATCAGGGCTGGATGAACCTGACGGCGAACCAGAAGTTAAAGAGCGAATTCGCAGCGGAAGCTTTGGCGAACCTTTGGCAGTTCGGCGATTCCGCGGAAGACTATCTGGGCAACGGTGTTCGCGTAGCGGAAGCCAACGAAAAACTGGTGCCGCAGAACAAAGTAAAGAAAGAAAAGTTCGAAAACCAGGCCAAGAACAACGAATGGCATTTTGGCAACAATGCCCAGGATTACGAGGGCAAAGGCAAGCACACCTTCTCGGATATGGAAGCGAAGATCACCCAGAACCAGAAGACTGTGGACGAATTCCAGCGGGCTGCGGAAACCAATACCTGGCATTTCGGAAGGGACGAGCTGGATTACAACGGTTCCGGACCGAGAGTGGCGGAGAAGAGCGTGGACAAGATCCCGCAGAATACCAAGAAAAAGACGGAATTCGAAGCCTATGCCGAAGAACAGGTTTGGAAGTTCTCCGACGGTACAAAGGGCAAGTCCGACAGCGAAGCTTTGGCCAGCAAGGCAGAAGCGGATACCTGGCGTTTCGGGACCAATCCAAAGCAGTATCAAGGCAACAGTAAATTCCACGGTGATCGGAATGACGTATCCATCGAGATCCCCAAGGCGGATCTGGAGTCCCGTAACACTCCCTGGCCCAAGGCTTCTTATGCCAGAAAGAATGGGAACGAGACGCCGAAGGCGACCTTGGAGGCCCGGGCAAAACCCTGGCCCGGCGGTGAATACCGGATGAAGATGCCCACCACGGGTGGGGAGTCTAAAGAAGACTTTCTAAAGAGTTAACGAAGGATAAGGAAAAAGGATGCTGACCATTACCGCACCGATCCGAACGGTTTTAAGAAACGATCTCTGCCGGAGCAATGAAGCCTTTGGCAGACGGATACAAGCGAATTACGACCAACTCTCCGAGGCTGTTGACCGGGAGGATTTGATGCATTTGGTGACCCAACCTCCGGAGATCTTTCTGGTGGAGGGGGAAGGGGGAAGCTTCCTATCCGAAACCCAGATCCGAAATACACAAATGAAAAAGGTGGAGATCATCAACAATCTGATGAATCGGATTTTGGTTTCCGCCGATGCCCACCTCACCTACCAGGATGAGGTATATATAACAAATGTTTTGCATAAGCTGGGAATACGGGATGAGCGCACCTTCATGAAAAAAGCTTACGAGCTTTTTGAAGAGACCAAGCAGAACAACCGGCTCATCGAAACCTATTGGCAAAACCGTACGGAGCTAACCCAGATGATCGCATTCTATCGGATGCAGAATCGGGAAGGGGATACGACGGAAAATGTGCAGAACGAAGAGGAGATCCTGCATCTCCACGAGGATGTGTTCAAACGATGGATGACGGCAGCTGTATACCGGATCCAGAACAACTTCCGCTCCACTGTTGACAGTTCCACTTATGTGGAGGCGGATTCCTACCGCATGACGGAGGAACAGAGGCTTTCCCAGCAGATCCTTTTGCAGAGGCTCAGGGAGTCTGTTCGGGGCGAGGAAGTCCCTCTGGTTTACCGCCACGAAAACTATTACGAGATGCCGCAGATCACGGAAGAACTTCCGGACTCCGAGCGGATCGCCGAACAGATCGCATCAGCCGTGCTTTTATCTTTGGCGGATAATCTCTATGAGAATTATTCCTCCAACAACACCCGGATGGGAGACAGGTATTACCATACGGAGAACGCGTTTTACGGTGCAGCCGATCACGTGTTTGAGCGGATGGAAGGCAATACGGCATATTTGATCTCCCAGCACCGTGCCGGAGATGTGACACAGCAGATGACGGAGAATTCCCGTTTTGAGAATAACGTGATCCATGAGATCTTAAATGAGTACTACGGGACCATCGATGCCCGGGTGGGAGAGCAGCTCATGGCGGATATCGCCGAGGAACTGACCTACTTAGAACCCCGGGAGACGGAAGCCGAGAGGGAGGAGCAACCGGGAACAGAGATCCATGTGGACACCAGAAATACTCTCGAGCAGCAGCTCTATCAGACCAATCTGCTGAATGAGCAGCGCAGAAAGACCTACATTGAAAACTTACGCCGGTTATCCGAACGGGTGACGGAGGCAGAAGGCGGACGCCCCGATGAAGGAAGCAGGCTGGCGGAATCCAATTTCGCCTTTGCTCATCCGGAAGAGTTTAAGCGGCAGTATGAAGAGGAGGCGGCCCGGCGGGAAGAAAAGCTCGAAGAAGGAGTGGAATCCTACATCGAGAACCTGCCCCAAAGAACCCGCGAGGTTTTGACGGTGATCGAAACCTACCTAAAGAATCCTTCCGCGGACTTAGGTCCCTATCGGGTGACCCGGGACAATGAGAACCTGTTATTCTACGATGTATTCATGACCGAACGACAGGAACGGCTTTTGCACGAGCAGCAAACTATGGAACAGGTTTTGGAGCAGAGTACCGAGACCAATCGTACCCGGGAACGGCGACTGCAGACCGTAGAGGAGAACGTGGGACGGCTGACACCGGAGACGGTGCGGCTGGTGCATAAAGTAAACGATGTGACGGTGGACGAAGAGACCATCGAAAACCTGCGCCGGGAGATCCGGCGGGTGGAAAACGAAACCCAAAAGACCCGGGAAGTGGTGGACAATAAGGAAACCGTCACTACCCAACAGGTCAATAACATAAACGAGACATTCATTAATGAGCAGAACGAAGATGCCATTACCGCAATGATTCAGAACAATATCAACATGCAGATCGGAAACATTACAAACAAAGTCTACAATCGGCTGGAGCGGCAGCTCCAGAGTGAGCGGAGACGGAGAGGAATGTAAGCTATGGCAGCATCAGAAGCAGCGGAAACAGCGAGATCAGTCGCCGGTGGTATAGGATATACAGGCGCCACACTGGCATATAAAGCTTTTAACGGACTATTGCCAAAAGCACAGCTTTTTGTACCCAAAGCATATTCCATTATGGAAGCCAGTGATGCCGCAGGTGCCCTTACGGGAAACAATGATGTCATCGCCTTAAAGGCCCTGGTAAAAAAGAAAAAGGCGGCTGCCAAAGCGGCAGTGAACAATGAAGGCTTTAAAGGCAAATTAAAGCAGGCCATGGGTGTAGTTCCTGTTTTGAGCCTGGTGAGTGCCTCCACGGTGCAGGGTGCCTCTGTGACGACGGCCATGTCGGAAAAGAACTACTCCGTGATGGAAGTGCAGTACAACCCCAGCAGTATCCGACTTTCCGCCAACGGTGGTTCTCAGTTGCGGCGACCCCAGGCAGGAGATGCATCGGCACAGCAGATGGGTATGACTTCAAAGATCTCCCGTATTCAGTTGACGGTGGAACTTGTGTTTGAGGACATCAACGTGGCGGATGCCTTCCATTTGGAAGGACTTTCCATGAACTTCCAGGAATTGGCGCAAACAGCTATGTCCGGTATAGCCAATTCCCTTGAAGGAGGAGGTTTTTCCGTACGAAAACAGTGTGACGGGCTTTTGGCCCTCTTGAATTTCAAGCGACTCAAACAGGTGGTATTCCTTTGGGCGGATATGTTTTTCCACGGAGAACTCGTCAACGTGGATGTACGTTATGAAATGTTCAATAAAAACGGAGAACCTATTTTAGCCAGAGTAAGGCTTACCATCGAGCAGAACGACTCTTCCAATTCCATCCGCTACTCGTCGGATGACGATCAGTGGAATGACGCCATCGATATTGCATTTGGAGAACCGCTTTTATCATAAGGAGATTGTATAGTGGATTTTTCAGGAATTGCTAACAGCCTATATACCATTACAGGCTCAAACAGAAAAGCAAAGATCTATATAGCGGACAAGCGTTTGAAGGTACAGGAACCCGTGATACCGAAGCCCACGGTGCATCCCGGTACCGCAAACCCAGTTCCCGCGGGAAATATTCCGGGAGGAGATGCGGTAAAGGACTTGGGGTCCAAGGCTGCGTCTGCTGCCACCAGTGCGGTGACGGATAAAGTGCAGAGCACGGTAAATAACGTAGTGGAAAAACTACCCGGGATGAATGAGGGCCCCGGTGGTGACTACAACAAATGTTTTACGGTACAGTTTAACCCGGCCTCTTTAAACATCAGCGGTGTGTCCGGTGGTTCTTACGAAATGTTCGATTTCGGCGGAGACGGTAAATCCGCAAAGACCACCCCCCTTCGGCCCAACCTGTCTCTAAACGTGGTGCTGATTTTTGACCAGATGGATCTGGTGAATTCATTCCCCATGGACAGTATTGATTTTTCCCTGTCTTCGGGTTTACAGAAGACGCTGAAGGCGGTCACCAGCATGACATCCTCCTTGCCCATATCCGTACAGGCAGCTACGGAGGGTTTTGTAGGCGTACTGACCAACCCTTATACCAAGCTGGTGTGCTTCGAGTGGGGCCGACTTCGCTATAAAGGCGTTATTAAAAACGTGAACGCAAATTACAAGCTCTTCGATGTGCTGGGACGTCCGGTACGTTCCGAAGTGGCTCTTTCCATTTATCTGGCAGACGAAGATATCAAGAAAGCCGGAGGAAAATCCAATTTGGGTGTGTGGAAGGAAGCTTATGATGCGGCATTTATGGATGCGGCCGATGGCTATGAGATGGCTGTGAAGAGGGGCAAGCAGATCGCAAGCCTGATCCAGGGATAATCGGGAGGAAACGGATTGGATTCATTTACATTCAGCTCTCTAGAAAGTACATATAAGGGCTTTGAGGATCCCATTGCGATCATCGAGATTGACAACGAGTCCATGCGGGATAATCGGGCAGGGATCACCATTTCGGATATCGAAGTGGACTTGACCTGCGGATTTGAAGCGGCACAGGCCAGTTTTTGTCTCTATGATTGCTACGACCTCATCGAATCCCAGTTTCAGTACAAAAAGATAAAAAAATACACAAGCATCGGCTCCTATGTACGGGTATCCTTAGGATATTTCACCGCAGCCAGAGAAGTGTTTCGCGGACTCATCGTACGTGTGGAATATGTTCTCGATGATGCGGCCTCTCCCCACGTGAAGGTGACGGCCATGGATATAAAATCCATCATGATGGCAAATCACTATCACAAGCGGTTATTGGCCTCCAATTATTCCGCAGCCATCAAAGAGATCTTTTCTCAGGGAACCTATATGAACCTCATCGGTCCCACGAACGTCATCACCAAGTTGGACGTTTCGGATACTCCGGATGTGTTTTCCACGGATGTGGGAGAGACGGCGGATTCCATCGAGATGGTGGGAGAAAGTGATTATGAATTCTGCGTCCGGACTGCCAAAAAGTTTAATTATGAGTTTTACTGCATCGGCGGACAGGTACTGTTCCGACCTGCCAGAGGAGATGTATCCACCTTATTGAACATCTCCAACGATGCGCGGATCTTTAATTTTAACGTCACCTATGATATCACCGGACTGGTGGGGAAAGTGACGGTACGAGGACTGGATGTGGGAAAAGCAAAGACCATCGAGAGCTCTTCCCGCCACAATGCAAAGATTTCTTCTTCCATGTCGGCAAAATCCTTGTTTAAGGATTCTACCTATGTGTATGTGGATCCCACCATCAGTTCAAAGATCGAGGCATCCCAGCGGTGTGCTTATATCTTTGATGACATGTGTTACCGGTTCGGCACGTTGGATGCGGAGATCATCGGACTGCCGGAAGTGATTCCCGGACGGTTCGTCTCCATTATGAACATGGGCGATATGGCTTCCAATCAGTTTTATGTGGGCCAGGTACAGCACAGGCTGGATATCACGGGACGGTATACCACCCGCATCATTGGGCATACAAAATCTCTTCCCATCATTTAATGCAGGTTAGGACATTATGGCAATATTTGATATTTTTGAAGAAGTAACCGAAAAGAACATCGTAAAATCCGAAAGCGGAGATCCCCGTATCTTCGGTATCCTGGTTGGGGAAGTGACCAATAACTATTCCTTCGAGATGCCGGGACGGGTCTGTGTATCCATTCATGTCAGGGATGCACAGCAAAACGTTTTAAAGTGGGCCCGGGTGGCAATGCCCAGTTCCGGAGCCGAGTGGGGACATTATTTCCTGCCGGAGGTAGGCGATCAGGTACTGGTGGTATTTGATCAGGGCATCATCGACCGGCCCTACGTCATCGGCTGTATTCCAAAGGATAAGGATAAGTTTTTATCCAAGGCAAAGCATCCCGACAATCTTTACAAAAAGATCACGACCCGTCACGGAAGCACCATACTCTTTACGGACGGAAGTACCATGAGTGAGGGTGGCACCGAAGAGGGGCAGAACGACAAGATCAGCATATTTACTCCCGACAAGGCCCATGAGATCACCATGGACAACGAAAAGCATTCCATTCTCATTACGGACAAGGATAAAAATGCCCGGATCGAGATGAATACGCAAAACGGAAGGATCGCCGTCAATGCACTGGAGAAAATGACCATCAATGTGGGTGAAAATATTGCTGTTGTATTAAACGGCACCACCGGAAAGATCACCATCCAGGCTAGTGACATCTCTGTGCAGTGTACCGGAAGTCTGGCCATGGAAGGCGGCGGCCGGGCAGAATTATCAGGTGCGACATTGGATTTAAAGTCCAACGGCGTGACAAAGGTCAGTGCTTCCGGGTTGGTATCCATCGAAGGAAAGCCCATCAAACTCGGATGATCATAAAGCAGGATTTAACCGGTATTTTACAAGGAGAAAAAAATGGATGATAAAGCATATTTGGGAATCGGCATGAAATTTCCCCCGGAGGTCAACCGGGCTACAGGCAGATTCGTTACGGTAAACGCGGAGGAGAGTGTCCGACAGTCACTGTATCTGATCCTGATGACACAGATCTCGGAGCGCCCCATCCGTCCGGAATTCGGATCGGAACTGATGAGTTATACCTTTATGGATATCAATGTCAATTCCATCAATTGGATCATCCGTACCATTAAGGAGCAGATCGCTCTGCAGGAACCCAGAGTAACGGATGTCAGCGTGGTACCGGAGGCAACGGATAATTCCGGAAAGATCCTGTTTGATATCCGGTATCGCATTTCGGAGACCAACACCCCCGGGAATCTGGTATTTCCGTTTTATATGAGAGCACAGAGCGAAGAAGAAGAAGTCGAAGAAAGGGAGACCGAAGCGTATGAGCCGCAGGAAGTCGAAGAAATTTAACATCGATACCCGCACGGCAGCCGATGTGGAAAGCCGTATTCAGGAGCTTTCCGGGCTGTACGATACAGGTTGGCATTTGGATTCGGAAAAGCCGGACATCGGTACCGCTATCTCGAAGATCTTTGCTTCCGAGATGGAGGAGAACATCCAACGCGTCAACGACATCATGGAGCGGTATCACACGGAGTTTGTGAACATGCTGGATATTTCACTGCTTCCGGCAAAACCCTCCGCAGGATATGTCATCATGGACGTCCTGGCGGATACCATTGACGGAGCCAGTGTTCCTAAAGGGACGAAACTCATTGCCGGTGTGGGGGATGAGGAGATTGTCTTTGAGACGGATCACAGTATGTATATCACCGGATCGAACATTGCATCCATGTTCATGACGGACGGAGAAAGAGGAACCTTTTCGCCCATCTTTGGCGAGTATGTGGTACCCCGGATCTACGGTGAAGGCGGCATGGAGCCCATCTTAAGCGAGGATGAGATTGATGAGGAGACGGGAGAACCCTTAGAGATCACGGACGCTTATTCCACCAATGAGGTCATCCGGATCCCGGAAGCGGAGCCCTTTACCCTGTACGGAAACCGCCAGAGCATCGGTATGGATGCCGTGGTATTCTATCATGACTTTTTGTTCAATGTAGGGGAGGACGAGCTTTTTGTCCGTTTCGCGGATGCGGAGCCTTTGATCGAAGAGATCAAATCCGGACACTACGAATTCAAATATATCAGTGCGGACGGTCTGATCCCGGTGGAGCATGTGACTCTTTTGCCGGACGAGAATACCTTTGTATTGCAGCAGGATAAAGCCGCACAATTGGTGCCGGCGGCAGGTACAAAGAAATCGCTTCTGGCTCTGGTGGCAAACGGTATGGTGGAAGCGGCTCAGAAGACATCGTCTGTTTCCTTCTCCGCCACCGGCCGATTTGTCCCTCCGGAAAACATCAGCGATGATAATAATGACATGCCGGTGGATCGCTTTACTCCCTTTACGGACATCCTTTCCGTATACAATGAGTGCTTCATCGGGCACGATACCTATTTTGCCAAAAAGGGTGCTCGGGTCACCGTAAGCTTTGAGCTTTCCTTTGAGGAACACCGGATCGCTCTGACGGCTCCGGAAGTGGATCTGTCCTTAAAGATCATTAAAAAGAAGCCAAAGACCGTGGATACGGAAGTCTATGCGGATGCCTTTGTGGATGAGATCTCCATTGAGTATTACAACGGCATCGGCTGGAAGAGGCTGGCTACGGATATGGATATCTCCACTATTTTTGCAAAGACAGAAGCTCGTCACATCGAGTTTTCTTTCGTCGTTCCCGATGATTGGGAGCCTTTAAATGCAGGAGCTTATGACGGACGGAGTATCCGGCTGCAGATCATGAAATCCGATAACTGCTATCTGCGTCCCGCCATTCATCACTATCCGGTGATCACGGATCTGAAGTTCTCTTACTCCTTTGAGGATACCTATCTTTTTGCGGACAAGATCGAGATGATCTCCGGTACGAGACGGTTGGATATCACTAAAAAGCAGAATGCGAAAAAGGATATGGTGCTGTTTTCCGTCAGTGATTACAAGGAGGATGCCCTCTATATCGGACTCACCGACAGGATCCAGAAGGGACCTGCCAACCTCTATTTTGAACTGGATGAGCAGGTACGTTATGTTGGATTAAATACCATCCTGGAATACAGCGGACCGGACGGAACCTTCCGGCAGATGAAGATTTTGGATTATACCGGAAACTTGAGTAAGACCGGCGTATTTGCCTTTGTACCGCCTTCGGACTGGGTGGCGGCAGAGATCGAGGGTTCCAAGTTGTACTGGCTTCGACTGATCCGCAGCAAGAAGGAGAGTGCCTACGAGGATGAGGCGGTGCTTCCGAAGATCAACCGCATCACCTTAAATGCCGTGCAGGTAAAAAATGTGGCGACCCGGGACGAAGAAGAGGCTTACATTGAGGAAGTGGTGCCCAACATGCGATTTACCATCGGCTCCACCGGCATCCTGGATGCCAATGTATGGGTCAATGAGATCGGTAAATTCACCCAGGATCAGATGCGGCAGATGAAGAACGACGATCCCGACAGCTACCGTATAGAAGAGGATGCCATCGGTACCATTACTTCATTTTTTGTATTGTGGCATGAGACGGAGCGTTTCGAAACCTCCGAGGATCCCAGAGTATACATGCTGGATCGTCTCACCAATGAGCTGATCTTCGGTGATGGTGTGACCACCTATATCCCTTCCGTCATTGAAGATGTGGCGATTCTGTTTTCCGTGCGCTGCTGCGACGGTGCTTTGGGAAATGTGGAAGCAGATACCATTACCGATACCATGGACAGCCTGCCTTATATCGGAGATATCACAAATCCCGACCGTTCCTACGGCGGTTCCAATATAGAAAGTATCGAGAATGCATTAGAGCGCGGTGCCAGCATCTTAAGTTCCAGAAGACGTCTGGTGACCATGGGAGATTATCTTAGGGCCATTATCGCTTACTCCGACACCATCGATCAGGTTGCGGGCATCGTGGGAGAGACGGTGGAAGGCGAAAAGGACGATTCCAGTTTGACTTTCCTGCTTTTGATGAAGGATTTTGCAGATGGAAGTTTTGCATTCCATCGGGTAGTCAGCGACTTAAAGGAATACCTGTGCAAACAGTGTGAACTGACGGTGATCCCGGAAAAGCTCCATTTGATCGAGCCTGTATTTGTAGACATTTCCGTCAGTGCCTGGGTTACCGTGGTACAGTTGGACGACTCCTTTGAGATCCAGACCATGCTGTCCGACTGCTTGGATGAATACTTAAATCCCTTGGGATATGAAAACGGCATCGGCTGGAAGATCGGAACCATTCCGAAGAAACCGCAGATTTTGATGCGACTGGGTATCTTAAAGAGCCGCGCCATTGTACGTAAGTCCGTAATGATCGCCACCTACAGCGATCATGAGGGATATCATGAAGTGGATCTGGAAGACTTAAAGGTGACACCTTTTATGGTATGCCGAAGTGGAAAGCACGAGGTGCACGTCATTTACTGACGTAGATAGCATGCAAATGATGCACACCATCGCGTAAGGAAAGCACCTTTGGAGGATAATACATGTTACAGTACATAGCAAACGAAGGAAAGACATTTGAAGAACGCTATGCGGAGGCCATTACAAAGATCCCGCTGTATACCGATGAGTGGACGGACTTCAATGCCGCGGATCCCGGGATCACGATCTTAGAGACCCTGATCGGTTTTGAGACCCTGCAGCAGGACCATATCTTGGCTTCCTCACCGGAGGTGCAGAAGCGACTTTTGGATATGGTGGGATTCGTTCCCCAGCGCAGCCGTCGGGCTCGTCTTTTGATCGCGGCGGACAAGGTAAAGCAGGCGGTGACCCTGCCTGCCAATCACCGGTTTTTGATCGGGGATCTGTGCTTTGAGACGGAGCGTACCATTGAGATCGATGACCGTCGGCTTTTGGGAGTCTACGGTAAGGCTTGCAACAGAGATAAATTCGATGACTTCGAGTTCCTTTTGGATATAGAGACAAAGGTGCCGGCGGCGATCTTCGGCCAAAAGCCCGTTGCCGGAGATGCCTTTTACATGGTGGCAAATTCTCTGCCGGCGGCAGGAAGTGAAGTGATCTTTTACTTTACCCTGCAGGAACGGTTTAATCGGAATCCCATGCAGGCCCATATAGAAAATTCCTTTGCCTCCATCCGTTGGGAATGTTTTACGACCCACGGTTGGGAAGAAATCCGTGTCAGAGATGCCACAAATGCCTTTCTGACCAGCGGTGAAGTACGGATGTGGATGCCGGAGGATGCGGCAGTCTTTGAAGACACGCCGGTTTCCGGGTATTGTGTCCGTGCGGTCTTGACCCGTGCGGAGTATGATATCCGCCCGAAGGTGACGACAGTATCCGCATTTTTGTTTGAAGTATGGCAGAAGCATACCATATCGGAATCCATGACCTTCGGAAAGACTACGGAGATCGAGATCATTTCCGGCATGCAGGAAGATGTGTATGTGAATGTATTTGCCAGAGAGGCAAAAGGAGAATCCTATCGCCTGTACGACTATTCCTCGGATCCGTCCCAGCCCGGTCGCTTCTACGAACGTCGGGATGAGGGGATCGATCATATATTCATCCGTTTTAACCGCGGAAAGAGAGGCTATGCGCCGGAGCGCAGCAGAGATTGCGTACGTGTGGTTTTATACACGGAAGACGTGATGCGTAAATACCGTTTGGGCAAGGTTTTGGGATACGATCACCAGAGGATCAACCTGCCCTATCAGCGGATCGTGCCGCATAATTTCTCCGTGATCGCCCGGCGGATCGATGAAAACGGAGAGGAGATTTATGACTTTGTGCGTCCCGAACACGATGAAGACGGCAGTCTCTTCTACCACCTCTATGAAAATGACGGGGTGATCGAGATCGAGGACGCGGGAGACTTTATCGGATCCGATCTGTTTTTGGCGGGACTTGCACTCCATGAGGGCGCTGACGGGAATATTCGGGAAGGCAACCGCCTGACCTCCGCAGGAGAGACCACCGGAAATGTATATTTTAACCCCGGAAAAGGTACCGGCGGCACCTTCCGTGAGACCTTGGAAGACGCCAGAAAGCGCTTTTTGATAGACATGGACACGGCCTATACCGCTGTTACCGTGGATGACTATGAGCGACTGGTACGTACCACGCCCGGTCTTTGCATCCACAAGGCCCACGCCCGTATGGATGAGACCAAAAACCTGGTTTCCGTAGCGGTGAAGCCCGGCACGGATGAGGAGTTTTCCAAGCTGCCAAAGATCTATATCGACACCATTCAAAAGCGTTTGGAACAGAGACGCCTTTTGACCACCCGTATCGAGCTGGTTCAGCCGGTGTATACGGCGGTAAACGTGGGAGGAACGGTGTATGTGAAGCTCCATTACGAAAACTGCAGGGAAGAGATCATAAAGACTATCAAGGATCGCATCGATTATCTGCATTCTGAGAAAAACTTCGGTGAGAGGCTGCATTTCGATGAAGTCTTCCACGCAGTGGAAATGCTGGATTGTGTGGAATTTGTTTACGATCTTTCCATCCGGCCCCAGACCACGACAGCGGCAAAGATGGAAGATGCGGATATTTTGCCGGCATTCAATTGCCTTTTGTACCCCGGCCACATCAATATTGAAACCGTGACCACCACAGACTAAAGGAACGGAGAAAAGCTTTATGGCGGGTATTTATTACACCATCAAAAAGAACAGATTAAAACATTCCGGCCTCTTCGGAATGGAATTACAGGAGGACGGAACCCTGTTCCTCACCAATTCCTATGAGAGGCATTTGTATCTGATGGCCATCGACAGTTCCATGTCGGATGCCCAATGGGGAAGGCTTTCCTTCCGGGCAGACACCACAGAGAACATGGTGATCTATGTTTATGCCCTTGCATTGAACGGAGATACGTTCTTTGGAGAAAAGGAACCCCGGGATCTGATGGACACTTTAAGATCCGAGGATATATCCGATGAGGAAAAAAAGAGGATCTTAAAAGGGGCAGGAGCCAAGAGATTTGTTGACAAAGACGACATTCTGCTTTATGATTTAAAGGGTCAATACCTATATATATGCATAGATATAACCGGCGACGGAGAAGGTACGTTGTCGAATATACGGATTGATGGACACGGGGATAATTTTATGGATACATTCCCCGCAGTTTATCGTGAAAGAAATGGTTTTCTTCATCGCTTCCTGTCGATCTATTCTTCGATCTATAATGATTTCGAAACGGAGATAGACGAACTCCCGAAGCTTTTGGATCCGGATACCGCACCCGTTGAGCTCTTACCCGTGTTCGGCCGGTGGCTGGGCATCGATCTTTCCGGGGATTATCTTTCGGAGGAGATGCTCCGTACCTTTGTGCGTGAGGGCTATCGCCTGAACCGTATGAAGGGTACCCGTGCTTGCTTGGAGAGAGTTTTGGAGATCGTGCTGGGCGAAAAGCCCATCATCTTAGAGCAGAATACCATCATGTCCTATATGGAGGATGGCGAGATTTCCGAGACGCTTTTAGAGAGCAGCAGTATCTATGACGTAAATATTCTTATTAAAAAACGACTTACAGATACGGACAGACATCAGTTATTATATCTGATCCGTCAGTTTGTTCCCCTGCGTAGTCGCATCCACCTGATCCGACTGAAGGACAGCGGTATCTTAGATACGGATATCTACATGGATATGAATGCCGTTCTCTCGGATGAATATGTCGGGGTATTTGATGAAGACATGGAGATGGATGACGACATTGTGTTGGAGGACTAAAGAGAGGTTGGGTTACTTAAATGTTAATCACTGAAACAAAAGGCGACAATTCCATACAGTTATCTGTAGACGGAAATGTCGATACCAACACGGCGCCCCAGTTGCAGACGCAGATTCTTCAGGCGTTTCAGAAGAGCAGCCATGTGATATTGGAAATGAGCAAATGTCCTTATATGTCCAGTGCGGGTCTTCGAGCCCTCCTGATCGGTCAGAAGACCGCTACCAGTAAAGGAGGGTCGCTTAAGATCTGTAATGTGCAGCCGGTGGTCAGCGAGGTGTTTAAGATGTCCGGCTTTGCGACGATTCTAACCATCGTATAATCGCCAAGAGGCAGGGGGGATTTTTCGTGGCAGAAGGTAATTATAAACCCTATAAAAGTTATGACGAATATATGGGCAATGTGTTTGACTGTGTCAACCGTTGCCTTTATCAGTATTTAGAGGGAATGAAGGGCGTCTACGCCAACGGTCAGGGCGGTTATAAGAACGTTCTTTATCCCGATCTGGAAGTGGCCAGTGATTCCACCAGAGAACAGATGCAGAAGTTCTCCTGGGTGCTTTCCGGTTCCGAGGATCAGGATGGATCCTCCGAGGGAGAGGGCTCCGGTTCCGAGGATTCCGACTCTGCGGGGATCGATGACGGACTGGACGGATTCGGGGATCTCTTCGGGGATTTCGGCGGAGGCGGCGACAGTTCCTCATCTTCCGATTCCGGGGATGACATGGACGAACTCATGGACATCTTTGGCGGTGATGCGGATCTTCTGGACGTGTTCTCATCCTTCGGTTCCCTGTCGGACGACGACGAGGAGGAAGCTGCATCCTCCGGCAGCGGTGGCGCCGCTGAAGCGGCAGCAGCTCCCCAGGTGGATACCACGCCCATAGCGGACGTGGCTAAGCGCATATTGGATATTCAGGGACGTGCCAAAGCTACGGTGGAGGCAGGTATTTCCATGCCCTTCTATACCCTCTGTGAAAAGATGGCCTTTGATCCCTTTACGGTATTCTGTTTTGCCTGCGGTATCATTTCTTCCACTCAGACAGATTATGCCGGCGTTTTCCAGATCGTAAACGAGAACGGCGGACTTTCCACACCCACCATTGAGTCGGCGGGTAAGCTCTACTACGGTAATAAATATTCCATCACCGGTGCATACGGTGATATGTCGGTATGCTTGGAGCAGATGCAGCCCATTTTGGATCTTCGGGTCGTGCCCAGCATGCCTTTTTCCACTCCGGTATCTCCGGATAAGCGGATCATTGATTACCTCTTCGGTAAGAATCCCTACAAGATCGATGAGAATTATTCACGATTCATCCGTATGCTCACCAAGGATGATGATCAGCTGGATGATATTTTGTGTAATGAAAATGTCTTAGAGGCCATGAAGATCGCCTACGGTGACGGCAGCCGGATCTTCTCTTATCAGGGTGACGAGGGTTCCGGACGAAAGTTCTTCATCCGCCAGTTCTGTAAAGAAAACGGACTGCGGGCCATGAGCGTAAACTGTAAAAAACTTTTCGTCTATGACTTTTCTTTTGTGGAAAAGGCCATTTGGGCAGTGACCCGTGAAGCCATCCTGACAGACGGATGCGTGGTCTTAGAGGAACTGCAGTATCGTGACGAGGAAAAAGAAAAGTTCTTCGGCTATATGGATCTCTTCTTTACAAAGCTGACGGAAAAGGGAGTTACCGTTTTCTGTAACTCCAAGGAATCCATCAACTTCAAGGAGATCACAAAGGAGACCATCACCCTTTTGAACCTGGATCCGCCGGATATCGACGGCAGAGTTTCCTGCTGGAATTATTACTCCAGAGATTTCAAGTGGGGAGAGGATGTGGACTTTTTCGAGATGGCTACCAAGTTCCTCTTTACTCCCGGAAAGATCAAAGATGCCTGCCACTACGGCAAGTCCCTGGCGGTCATGGCCCGGACCGACACCATCGACCGCGCCACCTTGTTTAAGAGCTGCAACGCCCAGATGTCCTCGGAACTTTCCCAGAAGGCTACCCGCGTGGAAGCGAAGTTCGGATTCGAAGACATCGTTATGAACAAGGACCAGCGGGAGCAGATCGGTCATGCCATCGAGCAGATGAACAACAAAAAGCAGGTCTACGAAGACTGGAACTACATGAAGAAATATCCTTACGGCCGCGGACTTACCGTACTTTTATACGGGGCTCCCGGTACCGGAAAGTCCATGATGGCGCAGGTTCTGGCCCACGAGCTGAACTTAGAGCTCTACCGCGTGGATATTTCAAAGGTAGTAGATAAATACGTCGGTGAGACAGAAAAATCCCTGTCCATGATCTTCAGAGAAGCGAAAAAATGTAACGTCGTTCTTTTCTTTGACGAGTGTGATACCATCTTTGCAAAGCGTGCCGACGACGGTGGATCCAACCAGGCTTCCGCAAACAACAAGACAGCGCTTTTGCTGCAGGAAATGGAAGCTTACGACGGCGTTTGCGTACTGGCTACAAACTACAAGCACAATATCGACCCGGCTTTCTTCCGACGGATGAAATACATCGTGGAATTCCAGTTCCCGAATCCGGATACCCGAGAGATGCTTTGGACCACTACGGTGCCCAAGACCACTCCTTTGGGAGAAGATGTGGACTTCCGTTTCATCGCGGAGAAATTCGAGTTTGCCGGTGGTAATATCAAGAACTGTGTACTTAATGCAGCCTTTTTGGCAGCAGAGGATCCGGACTCCGGAGGCAAGGTATGCATGCGCCACTATCTAAAGGCCATTCAGTACGAGTTCGTTAAGGTAGGTCGTGTATTTACGAGAGCCGACTTTGAACCCTATGCCGATATGATCTTCGGCGAAGAACCCGAAATGTACTAAATGGATCTCATACACCAGCAGACGGATTAAGGATTATTTTATGGAATTAACGAGAATCGGAAGTAACAACT
>JAEEGL017108374.1_pt1 | contig 34173 bp, 27 predicted proteins | sample 9134231 | NCBI WGS metagenome assembly JAEEGL01 (sample SAMN16246548, study PRJNA631951) | gut metagenome | biome: gut microbiome; feature: rumen; material: fiber-attached | host: Bos | place: Iran: Karaj | collected 2018-10 | reverse complement strand
GCTTGAACCTGAAGAGGAAGAAGATGATGAAGCTCCTGTTAATGCAGGAGTTGAAGCAGGTCAGGATACGGATACCGTATTGTCTTCAGCCGGAAGGGACTATAATGTAGTGGTACCCGGTGCAGACTTTGCTATGGAAGAAGTCTATGAGCCCGAGGAAGAAGAGGGTGAGCCGGAAGATGCCTACGAGTCCGAGGAAGCGGAAGCCGAAACTGAGAATGAACCTGTAAACAATTACGCTGATCAACAGCCTGAGAATAGACCACTAAACAGCATTACGTATGGACAGCCTTCGCCTGCCCGGGAATATGATCCCGAGACCATGCAGGTAGATTATATGCCGGGGATGATCCCGAATCCGCTGCCTCTTCCGCCCAAGAAGAAACACGTGGAGATGTCCTATGACAGGGAATTTGACTTTGATGATGACTACAATATTATTCCCGACAACTATGGATACAAGGCTGATAATGATCCGGACTTTGATGATCTTGACGGGGCGGATGGATTCGCAATACCGGACGGATATGGTGATCCGGGAAGTGCAGACGAATTTGACGATTATGATGATCCGGGCAGTGCAGACGGATATGACGATTATGATGATCCGGGCAGTGCAGACGGATATAACAGATATGATGATCCGGGAAGCGCAGATGGATTTGACGGATATGATGATCCGGGAAGCGCAGACGGATATGACGAATATGATGATCCGGGAAGCGCAGATGGATTTGACGAATATGATGATCCGGGAAGCGTAGACGGATTCGGAGATTATGATGAGAACGGATCAGATGGATCTTACTCTGAACAGGAGCCTGACTTTTATGATCCGGGATCCGGATTTGATGATTTTGATTCAGATCCGGGATATGATGATGACATTGAAGAGGGCGATTTTGATGATTATGACGATAACGCCGGATTCGATGAATATGATGACGGAGATGACGATCTGTTTTGATGATCCCGGTCTTCGTCAGTAGGATTGAATAACTTGTGAGGATAATATCCTAAAAGGATTGACAGATAAGATATGGCATCAGCTACACAGAAGAAAAGTACACAGAGTAAGAAGAGTTCAGGCAACGCCAAAAACTCGGGCAGCAGATCGACAGGCAGCAGATCATCTTCTTCTAAAAGTACCGGAAAATCTTCCGGCACTAAGTCAAAGGCATCTCAGACAGAGAGTACCAGACGCAGAAGATACGTTGAAGAAGAAGTATATGATGAAGAAGCAGTTGAGAGCGTAAACATATTTGCCTATGTTCTGATGCTCATTCTGGCGATTGTATTTATATGCAATTTCGGAATACTGGGCCCGGTGGGAGCCTTTGTTAAGAAGATCACTTTCGGACTGTTCGGATTCGTTTCATACATATTGCCGCCTGTTATAGCGGTAATGTATCTGTTTTATCATTATAATCGTGGCAATCCGATCATGATACGCAGGAATCTGGCAGGATTCTTTCTGATCCTGTCTGTTATGATCTGTTCTCATATGGCAACAGGAATCGATACAACGATATCATTTGATGTCAGACAGACCTGGGAAATGTGCTCTGAAGAGTTCAAAGGCGGCGGCGTTATCGGTGGATTTATGGCCTATCATCTTGTGAGACTGCTTTCTTCCACGGGATGCATATTACTTATGGTTGTGATCATTCTGATATGCCTTATAACCATAGCCGGAAAATCTCTTATTGAAGGCTTAAGAGAGACCGGAAAGCTCATGTACGAAGACTCGGTAGAGGAGGTACATTCCAGAAGCTTAGACCGTGCTGAGAAGAACAGATATAAGCGTGAACAGGCGAAGGCCCGTATCGAGCGTAAGAAAGAGATCAACGAGCAGAGAGAACTTGATAAGCGTCTGAAGGCAGAAGCAAAGGAAAACGAAGCCATTTTAAGAATGGATAATGTGAGCCGGGGCGTAACTTTTAATACTACACTGGATAGTGGGGCAGAATCGGAAAATGCCCGTGAAGAAGTACGTGACGACGAGCACATCATCAAGGTTACCGATTCAGATCTGTATGAGCGAAGAAAGAATAATTCTGCAGTCCTTCATGAGAGTGTGGTGAGTGACGGATCGGATGCCATAAGGGAGATTACGCCTGTATATGATGATGACGATGATGACAGGTATGAATATGGAGACGAGAGCGGAGCGGACACAGTATCTGACCATTATGCTGAAGATGAGTATGAAACAGAACCTGCTTACGAGCCCGAGCCTGAACCCGAACCTGTCAGACAGGCTCCTGAACCAAAGGCTCCCATGAAATCTTATTCTGCGGAAGAAGGTAACTCCATGAAGACCGCGACTGAGCGGCCCAGACCGAAAGCGGCTGTCTCTGAACCTGTTAAAGATAAACCCAGGAAACCGTCAAACCGCTCGGCATATAAGTTCCCGCCTGTATCTCTTCTTACTCCGGGCAAGGCTCCTAATAAGAGCGGAGGAGAAAGAGAACTTAAGGATACAGCCGATCTGCTTGTAAGAACATTGGAAACATTCGGAGTCAGGGCTAAGATCATTGATGTCAGCCGCGGCCCGGCTGTTACCAGATATGAGCTTCAGCCGGAAATGGGAGTTAAGGTTTCCAAGATAGTGGGACTTACAGATGACTTAAAGCTGGCGCTTGCGGCTACGGACATACGTATAGAAGCACCGATCCCCGGCAAATCAGCTGTCGGCATTGAGGTTCCGAATAAGGAAAATGAAGCTGTTGCCTTCAGAGAACTTATAGAATCAAAGACATTTAAGAATTCAACAGCGTCCCTTCCGTTTGCTGTCGGTAAGGATATAGGCGGTCAGATAATCGTGCATGATATAGCCAAGATGCCTCATGTGCTTATTGCCGGAGCTACAGGATCGGGTAAGTCAGTATGTATCAATACGATAGTAATGAGCATCCTGTATAAATGCGCGCCGGAAGATGTAAGACTTATCATGATCGATCCTAAGGTCGTGGAACTGAGCGTATATAATGCCATTCCTCACCTGCTTCTGCCTGTCGTGACTGATCCGAAAAAGGCCGCAGGGGCACTTGCCTGGGGCGTTAGGGAGATGGACGACAGATATCGTAAATTTGCAGATGCTCAGGTCAGGGATCTTAAGGGATATAATGAAAAAGCAGTTGCAGCCGGGGAAGAGAAACTTCCTCACATCCTTATAATCGTGGATGAGCTTGCAGATCTGATGATGGTATCTCCGGGAGAGGTGGAAGACAGTATATGCCGCTTGGCGCAGCTTGCCAGAGCGTGCGGTATCCATCTGGTAATAGCGACCCAGAGACCTTCGGTAGATGTTATTACCGGACTTATCAAGGCAAATATGCCAAGTCGTATCGCGTTTGCGGTTTCAAGCGGAGTAGATTCAAGAACCATACTTGATATGGTGGGTGCTGAGAAGCTTCTCGGAAAAGGAGATATGCTGTTCGCACCCACAGGCATTCCGAAGCCTATGAGAGTTCAGGGCGCTTTTGTGCCGGATTCTGATGTGTCCAAGGTTGTTGATTTCTTCAAGGAACTTGACTATGTTCCAGGCGGAAGTGCTGATGTGGAACAGCAGGTCGGTGAGATCGCCAAAAACGGCGCACAGGGTGGCGTGGGCAAGAATGGTTCAGGTGGAGGCGCTGAGTCAGAGTACGATGAACTTTTTGCGGAAGCAGGAAGATTTATCATAGACAAGGATAAGGCGTCTATAGGTGCACTGCAGCGTCTTTTAAAGATCGGATTTAACAGAGCAGCCCGTATCATGGATCAGCTGGCTGAGGCCGGCGTGGTTGGCGAAGAACAGGGAACAAAACCCAGAGAGATACTTATGGATCAGGCCGGGTTCGAAGCTCTCTTGGATAGCCTTGGTATATAGTAGTTGTATGTAAATGAGGGTAGTGAAATGAAAAGTGATATTGAGATCGCACAGGAAGCAAAACTTGAACCCATTGCAAAGATCGCAGAAGCGCTTGGCATGAATGAGGATGATTATGAACTCTATGGTAAGTATAAGGCCAAGATCACAGACGAATACATAGCTTCTATCAAGGACAGGCCTGAAGGCAAGCTGGTGTTGGTTACCGCTATCAACCCTACCCCCGCAGGAGAGGGTAAGACAACTACCACCGTAGGTTTAGGGCAGGCGCTTGGGAAACTCGGACGAAGCTCCATCATAGCTTTAAGAGAGCCTTCACTTGGTCCGTGCTTCGGAGTAAAGGGCGGAGCTGCAGGAGGCGGATATTCGCAGGTAGTTCCCATGGAGGACTTAAACCTTCATTTTACGGGAGATTTTCATGCTATAACCGCAGCAAACAATCTGTGTGCTGCGCTCCTTGATAATCATATCCAGCAGGGCAATGCGCTTAACATCGATACCAGGAACATTGTCTGGAAGAGATGTCTTGATATGAATGACAGAGTATTAAGAAATGTTGTGGTTGGTCTGGGGGCCAAAACAGATGGATTCGTAAGAGAAGATCATTTTGTGATCACCGTTGCCAGTGAGATAATGGCTGTTTTATGTCTTGCTGATGATCTCGCGGACTTAAAGGACAGACTCGGACGCATGGTAGTTGCTTATGATCTGTCCGGCAAACCTGTTACGGCATCGGATATTGGAGCGACTGGATCTATGGCGGCGCTTCTTAAGGATGCTCTTAAGCCTAATCTGATACAGACTCTGGAGCATACTCCCGCGCTTGTACATGGGGGACCATTTGCAAATATCGCTCATGGATGTAATTCAGTAAGAGCAACCAAATGTGCGCTTAAGATGGCGGATATAACTGTCACGGAAGCCGGGTTCGGCGCAGATCTCGGCGCAGAGAAATTCTTTGACATCAAATGCAGGCAGGCCGGGCTTAAACCTGATGCAGCAGTATTGGTTGCAACAGTAAGAGCGCTTAAGTATAATGGCGGGGTCAGCAAGGATGATCTTGGAAAAGAAGATCTTGAGGCTCTTGCAAGGGGTATTGATAATCTCGGAAAGCATATAGATAACATCAAGCAATACGGTGTTCCTGCGGTGATCGCTCTTAATGCTTTTTCATCTGATACAGATGCGGAGATAGAGTATGTTAAGGATTATGTTACTAAGAGGGGCTGCAGATTCGCGTTGTCCAATGTATGGGAAAATGGCGGAGAAGGCGGGATCGAGCTTGCAAACGAAGTGCTCGATATCCTTGAGAATACCCCTTCTGAGTTCAAACTTCTGTATGATGTCCATGACAGCATCCATGACAAGATAGAAGCAATATCAACTAAGATATACGGTAGCGATGGCGTGGAATTTGCGCCTTCGGCATTAAAGCAGATGAAACAGCTGGAAGAACTTGGATATGGAGATCTTCCTGTCTGCATGGCCAAGACACAGTATTCACTGTCGGATGATCCTGCACTTCTCGGACGTCCGAAAGGATTTAAGATAAATGTCAGGGAGATGTATGTGTCAGCAGGAGCCGGTTTTATAGTAGTTCTGACCGGAGCAGTTATGACCATGCCGGGACTTCCTAAATCGCCGGCTGCTTTCAGGATCGATGTAGATGAGGAAGGAAGGATCACAGGTCTGTTCTGACGGAATATAAACCGGGCAGTTGTGATACCCCGGATACACAGATCAGATAAGAACTTATGATAAGAACAGGAGAATGAACATGGCAAATATTATTGACGGCAAGAAGATATCAGCCCAGATCAAAGATGAAGTAAAAAACAAAGTAGAAGAATTAAATGCTAAAGGTATAAATGTCTGCCTGGCAGTCATACAGGTAGGGAATGACCCTGCAAGCAGCGTATACGTGGGAAATAAAAAGAAAGCATGCGCATATTGCGGGATAGATTCAAAGAGCTTTGAGTTACCCGAGGAAACAACAGAGGAAGAGCTTTTAAAGCTGATCGATGATCTGAATAATGATGTGAAAGTTGACGGCATACTTGTACAGCTTCCGTTGCCTTCACACATAAGCGAAGAGAAGGTTATAGCTGCCATTGATCCGGAAAAGGATGTGGACGGATTCTCCGTAAATTCCGTGGGAGCTCTTGTGACAGGAAAATCCGGATTCAGATCATGCACTCCGGCGGGTATCATCGAACTGTTAAAGAGGAGCGATATCGAGATATCCGGTAAGGAATGTGTTGTGATCGGCAGGAGCAACATAGTCGGAAAACCCATGGCTGTCATGATGCTCCAGGAAAATGCCACAGTTACGATATGCCATTCAAAGACCAGAAATCTTCCGGAGGTTTGCAGACGGGCAGACATCCTTATAGTAGCCATAGGCAAGCCTAAGATGATAACGAAAGAGTATGTTAAAGAAGGAGCCGTGGTTATAGATGTCGGGATCCACAGAAACGAGAACAATAAGTTGTGCGGCGATGTGGATTTTGAAGATGTATTTGACTCCTGTTCCTATATCACGCCTGTTCCGGGCGGGGTAGGGCCGATGACAATAGCAATGCTTATGTATAACTGTATAAGTAAGTATATGTAAGATGACTTTTATCGGAGATATGAGATGATTTGTCCTAATTGCGGTCACAAGATCGAAGAAGGACACCTTATTTGTGAGATATGCGGTCATGAGATTCAGATCGTTCCGGATTTTGAACCTGAGATTGAGCCGCAGATAGACAATAAGATCGTAGGCGAAGCTGTATCGGAAGGAATACCATTCGGCAACACTTCGGATCTGAGTAACACCATTGGCGGCAGTACTACGGACAGGATATTAGGGCTTGTTCATAACGAAGAACGAGATCCCGGACTGATCCGTCGCGCAGTAATACTGTCGGTCATAGTTGTAGTGGTCATAGCAGGTACATTAGCCGCGATCCTGGGTGTCCGAGGTGCAAGTGACCTTGAGCATCAATTGAACAGAGCGAAAGATAAGGCGTCACAGGGAAGATATGAGGATGCCATAAGCGACCTTGAGAATATATATGTATCTCATCCTGAAGAAAGCAGGATACTGTTTCTGGAAGCTGAGTATTATGATGAGATGGGCCGCGGTGATCAGTCTGTTGATACATTGAAGCGTATGATATCTTCAGGGATGTATGACGAGAATGATATATATTCCGCATACGACAGACTCATAGGCATATATGTGTCAAGGGGAGATTATGAGGCGATATCAAAGCTTATCGGAGATTGTGAATATCCCGAGATAGTACAGACATATCAGAATTATCTGGCTATAACTCCGGTATTTTCCAATGAGCCCGGAGTTTACGAGCAGACACTCAGGCTTAAGATATCCGCAAATACGTCCGGAACCATCTACTATACTTTAGATGGGAGCGTCCCTAATGAGACCAGTACCAGATATGATGCTCCTATCGTGCTTGAACATGGGGAAATCACTGTGTCAGCTGTTTTTGTTAATCAATACGGACTGACCTCCGATATTGCGGTGGGTACTTATATCATATCTAACGACATCCCACCGGAACCCGTAGTGAACGCCGACTCGGGCGAATATCACGATCCGGTATTAATAACAGTTGAAGTACCCGAGGGATGTAATGTATACTATACTACCGATAAATCAATACCGACTGAGGATTCGATACCGTATATTGACCCAATTCCGATGCCTGTAGATTATTCGAATTTTAACTTTGTTGCGGTGACGGAAGACGGACTTACATCAGAGGTTGTGGTCAGGAGTTATTCCCTGACGTTTCCGCGGGGCAAGTCATTTAATGAGGCCATCGATATCCTTAAGACCAGATTGATGGAAAGAGGTCTGATAAACGATCTTGAAGGTCATTCAGACAGGGCGCCGGGATATTATACCTATAAGGTCATATCCGCGATCCCGATTTCCGGGCAGGGAGATTATTATACAATAAGAGAATTCCTGCATGACGGATCCGGCACGGAAACGCCCACTGATACTACATATATCGTTGAGATTTACCAGGGATCTACAGCTATGCTCGGAGGAAATGCCGTATCAGGATTTCTGGCGATAGCATTTTAAAGGGAGGAAATGTAAAATGTACAGGATCATCAAAAAGAGGCAGTTAAATGAAGGGATATGCCTGATGGACGTGGAGGCGCCCAGATGCGCCAGACACTGTAAACCGGGGCAGTTTGTCATTGTCAGGACTGATGATGACGCGGAGAGGATACCCCTTACCGTATGCGATTATGACACGGAGAAAGGTACCGTGACCATAGTTTTCCAGGTTGTAGGAGCCGGAACGCTTCGTATGCTCAGCCTTAATGAGGGCGACGGGTTCAGAGATTTTGTCGGCCCCCTCGGAAAACCTTCGGAGCTGATCGATGAAACCGTAGATGAACTTAAAAAGAAAAAGATTCTTTTTGTGGCCGGAGGTCTGGGAACCGCGCCTGTATTTCCTCAGGTTAAATATCTCCACGAACTCGGTGTGGATGCGGATGTTATAGTGGGAGCCAAAACAAAAGATATCCTGATCATGGAAGAGGAGATGAAAGCCGTAGCAGGTAATCTCTATATCACTACTGATGATGGCTCTTACGGAAGAAGCGGTATGGTCACCAAGGTCATCCAGGATCTGTATGATGAAGGAAAAAGATATGATCTGTGCGTGGCGATAGGTCCTATGATCATGATGAAGTTCGTCTGCAAACTCACAAAAGAACTGGGAATTCCTACTATTGTAAGCATGAATCCCATCATGGTGGATGGAACGGGAATGTGTGGAGCCTGCCGTCTTATGGTAGGAGGCGAGGTGAAATTTGCCTGTGTCGACGGCCCTGAATTCAACGGCTTCTTAGTGGATTTTGATCAGGCGATGAAGAGACAGAATCTGTACAAGACCGAAGAAGGTCGTAAGTTCCTTGCCGAGAAGGAAAAAGATACTCACCACGGTGGATGTGGAAACTGCGGCTGATAGTTGTTCGTTATAGATATAAGAGGAGAAGAGAAAATGACTACAGATGTAAATGTAAGGGTTCCGGTAAGAGAACAGGATCCGGAAGTCAGAGCCCATAATTTTGAAGAGGTTTGCTACGGATATAATGAAGAAGAAGCGGTATGCGAAGCAGGAAGATGCTTAAATTGCAAGAATGCGCAGTGTGTTAAGGGGTGTCCGGTGGCAATTAATATACCGGCATTTATCGAACAGGTTAAGAACGGTGATTTCGAGAAGGCGTATCAGATAATCTCTGAATCATCATCACTTCCCGCCGTGTGCGGACGTGTATGTCCCCAGGAGACGCAGTGCGAAGGTAAATGCATCAGGGGTATCAAGGGAGAGCCTGTTTCGATCGGTAAGCTTGAAAGATTCGTCGCTGACTGGGCAAGAGATAATAATATCAAGCCTGCTGGCGCAAAAGAAAAGAACGGAAAGAAGGTTGCTGTGATAGGGTCAGGTCCCGCCGGTCTTACCTGCGCAGGAGACCTTGCCCGCCAGGGATATGATGTCACTATATTCGAAGCGCTTCATGAACCCGGCGGAGTATTGGTATATGGTATTCCTGAATTCCGTCTTCCGAAGGATGATGTAGTATTAAAAGAGATAGATAACGTTAAGGGACTTGGCGTAAAGATCGAGACTAATGTGATAATCGGCAAGACAATATCCATAGATGAACTTATGGATGAAGGTTTCGAAGCTGTATTTATCGGATCCGGCGCCGGACTTCCCAAATTTATGAACATTCCCGGAGAACAGGCCAGCGGAGTGTTCTCAGCGAATGAATATCTGACCAGATCCAATCTTATGAAGGCGTTTAAAGAAGATGGTGATACGCCTATATACAGAGGCAGGAAAGTGGCTGTTGTAGGCGGCGGTAACGTTGCTATGGATGCTGCCCGTACAGCCCTGCGTCTTGGTGCGGAAGTGCATATTGTGTACAGAAGAAGCGAAGAAGAACTCCCTGCAAGAGTTGAAGAGGTACATCATGCTAAACAGGAAGGTGTGATATTTGATCTTCTTACCAATCCTGTTGAGATCTTGTCAGATGAGAGCGGCTGGGTAACAGGCATGAAATGTGTGAAGATGGAACTCGGTGAGCCCGACGAGAGCGGAAGAAGACGTCCTGTTGTTATTCCGGATTCTGAATTTGTCATGGAAGTGGATGCCGTGATCATGTCGCTCGGTACTTCTCCTAATCCTCTTATCTCTTCAACTACTAAGGGCCTTGAGACAAATAAATGGAAATGCATCATTGCGGATGAAGAAAACGGTGCAACCACTAAAGAAGGCGTATATGCAGGCGGTGATGCGGTTACAGGCGCGGCTACGGTAATACTTGCAATGGGTGCCGGCAAGGCAGCTGCTAAAGGTATTGACGATTATTTAAAGACTAAGTGATCAGGAGTTAAATTGGCAGTATACTCAAGAGAAATAGATGCATCTGTAGAAGAACTGAAGATGCTTTTCGGAGAGCATGATCAGTATATCCGGAAGATAGAGAACGATTTCAGGGTTGACGTTATAGACAGGAACGGCACTGTAAAAATAACCGGGAATTCAGAACCCCAGGTCGTACGTGCTATGTCTGTGATAAAAGAATTGATCGCGCTTACGCTTCGTGAGGGTGGCTTGGAAGAACAGAATGTAAATTATGCCATAGAGCTTGGCCATGAAGATAAGGAAAAATCCCTGTCCGGTCTGGATAAGGACTGTATATGTCATACTGTTCAGGGAAAACCTGTAAAACCTAAAACACTTGGACAGAAGGAGTATGTGGATGCGATCAGAAATAATATGATCGTTTTCGGGATAGGTCCTGCGGGGACAGGAAAGACATATCTCGCCATGGCTATGGCTATTTCCGCATTTAAGAACAATGAGGTGTCAAGGATCATTCTGACCAGACCCGCTATAGAAGCCGGAGAAAAACTCGGGTTTCTTCCCGGAGATCTGCAGAGCAAAGTGGATCCGTATCTTCGGCCTTTATATGACGCCCTTTATCAGATCATGGGAGCCGATTCGTTTCTTAAGAATATGGAAAAAGGGCTTATTGAAGTGGCTCCGCTTGCTTATATGCGAGGCAGAACGCTGGATAATGCCTATATCATCCTTGATGAAGCGCAGAATACCACACCTGCGCAGATGAAGATGTTCTTAACAAGGATAGGTTTCGGATCTAAAGTGATCATTACCGGCGATGCTACGCAAAAGGATCTTCCTCAGGATACCAAATCCGGACTTGATATAGCTTCAAAGGTGCTTAAAAACATTGATGGAATTGCTTTCTGCAATCTTACATCACAGGATGTCGTAAGGCATCCTCTGGTTCAGCAGATCGTAAGAGCCTACGACGAATATGAACGAAGAAAATCAGGTGGAAGAAGTTAAAAAAAGCGGTAATAAGCGACCGTTTATATATTTACTCCTGTTTATCGTTTGTCTGGGAACATGCGCCGGGCTTTTCTTTCTGCATGGAATAAAGGACTTAAGAGTATTGCTTCAGACCGGCGTTCTCCTGATGTTAAGCGCCATAGTAACGATCTTTTCATTTAATGCCCAGGCTGTCTATGACAGGTATTTCGGGGATAATGTAAACCATTATGTCAGGTTTTACGTCGCATTTATGATCGTTATGGCAGGATGCGTGATCATTCCGTTTATGCCTGCTGCCGCGTGGCCGGTTGTGGCAGTATTCTGTCTGCTTACGATACTAAGCAACATACCTACCGGGATCGTATCATCTGCTATGTGTCTGTATGTTCTGGCTGTAGCGGGCGGGGCCGGATCTTATCCCTATGTGTTTGTATATCTGATGACCGGAATATGCGCATCGATAATCATCGCGAATATTGATGAGAATTTTAAAACAACCCTTCCGGTGCTTATCACGGAACTGATCTTGTTAGCCGGTTTATCCGTTACTATAATCACCACATCGAGCGCGATTAGTGTAGAGTTATTTATTTACCCTATCGTAAATGTTACCGTTACGCTGATATTTATGCTGTTCTTCTTAAAGCTTTATTCGGCAAGGGTGGTGTTTAAGCAAAAAGATGATTATCTTGAACTCAATGATCCTGAATGTACGATACTCACCAAACTTAAGGATCATTCGCCTGAAGACTATAGGAAAACAGTTCATGTGGTTTATTTCTGCGACAGGGTTTGTGCGGCCATAGGCCTGCGACCGGATGTAGTTAAATGCGCCGGATTGTATCACCGCATCGGGGTTATCGGAGGCGAATATAATTGGGAGAACACTAAAACTGCGTGTGTTGAGGCTTCTTTGCCGGACGAAGTAATGCAGATACTCGAAGAGTTTGAGAATGATGCAGTACCGATGACTAAAGCAGAGACTGCCGTTTTGTATATGTGTGAATGTGTTGTCAGTTCGGTTCAGTATCTGTTTGCGAAGAATCCCGAGATCAATCTTGACTATCCTTCATTAGTGGATGCAATATTTAAGCAGCGTCTTGAATCAGGGATATTTGATCAAAACGAGATAAGCATTCGCCAGATGGAACTGATGAAGAAGGTATTTGAGGCGGAGAAATTGTATTATGACTTCTTACGTTGATATCGATGAAGACATTAAACTTGATTTTGACGCCACAGAGCTGACAGACAGGTTGATGGCGCAGGTAACGGACGCCGAAAACTGCCCGTATGAGACATGTGTATTTGTCAGTGTTACTCATTCAGAGGAAGTAAGGGCGTGCAATAAAGAATATCGTGATATCGATTCCACCACAGATGTGCTGTCATTTCCCGCACTGGAGATCATTAACGGAGATTTTGGCGTCGTTGATGAGGAAGATGCCTCTTTATTCGATCCGGAGACAGGAGAACTGATCCTTGGGGATATAATGATCAATATTGACAGGGTATACAGTCAGGCTGAAGAGTACGGTCACAGCGTATTAAGGGAATTTGCTTTTTTGACTGCACACAGTCTGTATCATCTGTGCGGATATGACCATATGGACGAGGATAGTGCAAGAGTTATGGAAGATAAGCAGGAGAAGGTGCTTATCGCACTGGGGATAACGAGAGAATAATATGTTTAACAGGGACAGACTTCTAATCATATTAATGTCATTACTTGTATTCAGAATACCTTTGTCACATATTATAGGTGACAATGGGTGCGGATATTTTTCCGGTCCTTTTGAGATATTCTGGTGCCTCTCACTTCTGGCGGGAGCGGGGCTTACCGTGACCATGAGGGGAATGATGCGCGACAGGATCCGAAGGGAACAGTACTATAATGCTTCGCAGGTGTACAGGCTTGCCAAAAGATACACTGTCATAGCAACTGTACTTTTACTTATAATCTGTGTGACTCTGTATAATCCCATTAGCAATATGATCCTGAAGGACTCAGGAAGCCGGCTTGCATTTCTTTGTGTAGGTCCTGCGGTATTTCTCTCACTTTATGTAAATCTTGGGATAGGATATTTAAGCGGAACCGACAATGCTCATGCAGCTATGATGGGAGAGATCGTCTGCGGTCTGGCATCAGGGATCGGTATGATCATTGGAGGCTTTCTTGGAGTTAAGTACGGACAGAACATTGCTGCGCTTCTTCGTAACAGTGAGGTCAGCGCAATGTACGGAGCCCTTGGCTCGATGATAGGTATCTGCGCAGGTTTATTTATTTCCCTTGTGTTCAGTCTTGTTATGGTGATCATATATCAGAGATCCTTCAATCACATGATCAGATCCGAAGACGGAAGACGAAATGAGAACATATCTGATATTTCCGGAAGATTTACCGGTGGAGTATTGTTAGACGGCGCTGTAGAGTTTTTGATACATGCACCTGTTCTCGTGTCCATACTGTTATACAGAAGATATGGCATAGCGGCTGAGTTGACAGATACGGGCGACGCTATCGGAGCCTTTTTCGCAAAGTATATCGTGATCACTTCCATTCTTGCCATACTCAGTGTGGTACCGGTTCAGAGTTCTCTGAAGGGGATTGTAGCAGCTGCTTCGGATTCGGATAACCAGCTGACCTCAGACAGGATAGTGAGGCTTCTTGGCAGAGTTTTGTATTTTGCGATCCCGGCAGTGATATTTACCACAGTTCTTCCTAATGTGATCGTCCCGACATTATTTACCGGCAGGATCACCACTGTTATTAAGCTTGTAAGCATCGGAACAGGGATAGTGATACTTTATGCGGTAATGTATATATTTGTATCGGTTCTTACACGCCTGGGTTATGGTCGGGAGATGATGATAATAAGCATAATCTCACTTACGGCAGGCGGAATTCTTATATGGTTCTTAATGTTTAAAAAAGATCTTGGGTTTACCGGCGCAGTCATAGGCATGATGGTCGATTATGCCATAAGGATCGTTATATGCATATTAATACTTCTGAGAAATTACAGACTACGTATGAATCTGCTGATGGCAGTGCTGTTAAGTGTCGTTATCTCCGGCGTTATAGGCGTGCTTATAAAGCTTGTTAGCACTCCTCTGTATAATGCGGTTGGCGGTCCGTTGACACTTATTATATGCCTTATTCCGGCATGGTTCATATATAATGTTGCATGTATGTTCTTCAGGGTAGTATCAGCCGGCGCCATGAGCAAGAAGTTCATGGGTACGCTTATGGTCAAGATCGGACAGAATCTGGGTATCTATTGATGCAGGACAATAATCTCTATGATATATGTGTCATCGGAGCCGGCGCTTCGGGAATGATGGCAGCCATTGAGGGAGCTTTCGAGGGCGCAAGAGTATGCCTTTTGGAAGGAAATGCCCGTGTCGGAGTCAAGATCCTTAAGACAGGAAACGGCAGATGCAATTTAAGTCATGACCCCATTCTGGGTGATGAATACTCAGGAACGGGGGCGTCACGTATAAGTGATCTCTTAAAGCGCTTTGGCGTGTCTGAAACATTACATTTCTTTAAACGGATAGGTTTGCTTACCAGAGAAAAAGACGGATATATTTACCCTTATTCAGAAAATGCATCCTCTGTTCTGGATGTGCTTCGTTTTGCCATCCGGGATCATAACGTGGATGTATATACGGGGTATTATGTGAAAACCATTAAAAAGGATGATAAAGGATTTTCTGTTATATGCAATGTCAGACCCCGGACAGATAATAAAGATAAAGGTTCGGGATCAGGTGGTGGCAGGAAGAGTTCAGAGAAAGAGGACGTAAAGCAGCAGATCGTGACCGCACGTAATATCATTCTATCTGCAGGAGGGGCTGCAGATCCTTTAACAGGTTCTGACGGCAGTGGATTTAAGCTTGCACATAAACTTGGTTTACATGTGAAAAAACCGCTTCCTGCGCTTGTTAAGGTTATCACAGATGATAAAGATATTGCTGTTATATCCGGCGTAAGGGCGAAGGGAAAAGTCAGGATCATCTCCGAAGAGATCTTTGACACAGGCGAGATACAGTTTACGAAAGACGGCTTGTCAGGAATCCCCGTTTTTAATATAAGCAGATATATTTCCGTAATGCTTGATAAAGATCTGGAAGTAATAATAAGTGTTGATCTTATGCCTGATATGGAAGCCTCTGATATTAAGGATCATATAGTTTCTCTTTCGGGAAAAGATCGGTCAGATCTGAGTATAGAAGAATTGATGAGCGGAGTCATCAATAAGAAGATCGCTTCATATATCTTCAAAAAGGCCGGTGTTAATCCCAATTCTCGGGCTACTAAGCTAACGGAGCAAAAGACAGATGAAATTGTCGGGATGCTTAAGGATATGCGCTTTTGTATATCTGCAACCTATGGTTTTGACCAGGCGCAGGTAACATGCGGTGGCGTTGATTTTGCTGAAGTCGGAGATGACCTTCAGTGTATTCAGATCCCGGGACTGTACCTGACAGGTGAACTGCTTGATATAGACGGCAGATGCGGCGGATATAATCTTCAATGGGCATGGACCAGCGGGTATATAGCAGGTCGTCATGCTGCCGGAGCAAAATGATGCCAGATAAGCTTGACGTATCATATCGGCGGACATGGATAGTATTCTTAAGCCCTGCTATACTGTTATCATGGCAGGTAGTATGGTAAAATATCTTAGTATAGTGTTATCCGTATGATGTTTTTTGTTTATATTCATAAGCAGAAATCTTTGAAATGAGATAGATAATAATTTTGGGTATAAAGCGTGTCTGAAAAGAGAAAAAGAGGAATAAGAGAAAAAATATTAAGTCTTTGTCTTCTGCTGGTAGTGGGTGCAATATCGGTATCTGCCATCGGCGCTTTTGTGTTGCTTTCCATGCAGATGAAGATGCTTAGAGAGACACAGAATACAAGTTCAAGGATAATTGAAGAAAAAACCGTTGAAACCATGACTGAGATGACAGAAGATGACATGGAAAAATCGAGTATTACGCTTCAGTATATTAATGATCTGACATTTACGATGCTGGCGAATGACCTGGATCTGCTTGCCAGTCAGGTCCGGAACGTATTTGAGCATCCTGAGAATTACAATGAATGTGAGGTGTATGGCCCGAAGCTCGAGAATGCCGGAAAGAATACTTTGCAGGTGATATATGCCGATGAAGCGGCAGCCAGGGATGAGTACGGTAACATGATGGTCAGAAAACTTGCAAATCTGGCGCCTATTATGGATGAACTTGTTGGTAACGGCGAAGATACAATGCGTGATTGTTTAATATGTCTGCCAAATGGTACTTCCATAGCTTATGATAAAAGGTCAGATAATAAGCTTGATAAATACGGTGATGTATTGCCATATGATCCGCGAGTACGTCCCTGGTATACCGGGGCTGTAGAGTCAGAGAATTTCTATATTGCACTAGCTCTTCAAAGTTATTATCAAAGTGTTCCTGAAATAGCATACAGCCTGCCAGTCTACGTAGACGGTGAACTGGTAGCGGTACTCGAAGGTACTATGGAATTGATATATTTTCAGGAATTCATGGATTCCGTATTGGATCTCTATGTTGGCGAGAATTCATTTGTCATAATCGTAAGCCATGAAGGGGAACTGGTGTTTTCATCCAAGGAAAAAGGCGAGCTGAGTATGTATAATGGGACAGCATACAGTATAGAGAATGATGAAGTCTTTACGGTTATCGATCAGTTTTTTGAGGACACTGATAATCTTGTGCCTGTAACGGTTGACGGTAATGTATTTCAGGCTTACGCGGTTCCGTCGATATGGATGGACTGGTGGATATTATCCTTTGCGGAGGATACTGAGATAACAAGACCTACGACGCAGCTTCTTAGTGATCTGAATTTGGCTGTAGATGAAATAAAGGGCTTTTATCGCGATGCTCACAGACAGGCAGAGATCATTATTATTCTTATGTTACTGCTTCTGACAGGTATTACGATCCTGGTTGCAATTGTTTTTTCCGGAAAACTGTCAAAACCTATCAAATTGATGACCGGACGTGTACGGGAACTGATCGAAGAAGACTTTGATTTTGAGATGGAGGATGAATACCGTACCGGTGATGAGATACAGATCCTGGCAGAGTCATTTGAAAATCTGTCGGATCAGATGAAGGATCATATCCGTGAGATCATTAAGATATCAGCAGAGAAGGAGAAAGTCAGCGCTGAACTGGGAGTAGCGACGAAGATACAGACTGATATGCTACCGGCAGATTTCCCGTTGTTCCCGGATCGTACTGAATTTAAGTTACATGCATCCATGAAACCCGCCAGAGAAGTGGGCGGAGATTTCTATGACGCTTTCATGATAGATGAAGATCATCTGTGCGCAGTGCTCGGGGATGTGTCCGATAAAGGCGTTCCGGCAGCTTTATTCATGGTCAGATCCATGACTATGATAAGAGACCGTGTCAAAATGGGCGGGTCTCCGTCAGAGATCCTAAGAGATGTCAACAACAACCTGTGTGAGAATAATAAAGAGATGATGTTTGTTACCGTATGGCTGGGCATTCTGACTATCTCTACGGGCGAGCTTGTTGAAACGAATGCAGGTCACGAATATCCTGCGCTTAAGAGAGCGAATGGTGATTATTCACTGATAGAACGGGATCATGGTATGGTTATGGGGCTTAACCCTGACAATGAATATGAAGATGATTCTATTATCATGGGAAAAGGAGATATATTCTTCATATATTCGGACGGATTGCCGGATGCAACAAACGGATCAGAGGAACGTTTTGAAACTGATCGCATGCTTGAAGCCTTAAATGGATCCGGAGAGGATGATCCTGAGAAGCTTCTTGAGCATATGAGTAAGACTGTTAATGAATATGTGGGGGGTGCCGATCAGTTTGACGATCTTACGATGCTGGCATTCCGTTATGTGGGATAGAACATATTAATGAGGATAAGCGTTAATAATATAAAACTCCCCATAGAACATAAGGATCATGAATTAATAAGGCAGACAGCAAAGATGCTGCATCTGCCTGTTTCTGATATAACGGACATCGAGATCAGAAAGCGATCAATAGATGCAAGAAAAAAAGACAATATCAGATATGTCTATACAGTTGACTGTGATGTTAAGGATAGCGAAAAGATCTTCCGAAGGATTAAGGAAGGGTCAGTCAGGCAGTGTTCTGATGATGTCTATAAGATTCCCGAAAGAAACTATAACGGCCGTCCGGTAATTATAGGAGCAGGCCCTGCTGGACTGTTCTGTGCATATATATGCGTTGAAGCAGGCATTAAGCCGATTGTGATAGAACGTGGATCTGAAGTATCCGGAAGGCGCAGAGATGTTGATGAATTCTGGCGGACGGGCATTCTTAAGCCGGACAGTAATGTTCAGTTTGGTGAAGGTGGTGCGGGAGCGTTTTCCGATGGAAAACTAAACACTCTCATCCATGACAGGAATGGAAGATGCAGATATGTTCTTGAGACATTTGTTAAGTTCGGCGCTCCTGCAAATATATTGTATGACGCTAAGCCTCATGTCGGAACTGATATACTGACAGAGGTTATCAGCAGCATGCGGAAGTACCTGATAAGTCGTGGCGCAGAGTTTATGTTTGATACCTGTGTGTCGGATATCATCATTTCAAACGGAAGTGTTAAGGGCGTTATCATAACCCGGTCAAAAGACGAATCCGAGATCAATTCCGACCGGGTAGTATTGGCTATCGGACACAGTGCCAGAGATACTTTTGAACTGATACGCAAAAAGGGCATATGCATACGCCCCAAGGCCTTCGCCGTAGGACTCAGAATAGAGCATCCGAGACGCTTTATCGACGTATCCCAATATGGTGAATATGGTGCGGATATCCTGCCTGCGGCGGCATATAAGCTTACTGCAAAATCTTCCACCGGGCGGGGAATCTATACTTTCTGTATGTGTCCGGGCGGATATGTGGTCAATGCTTCTTCGGAACCGGGGATGCTTGCTGTAAACGGCATGAGTTACAGCGGAAGAAACGGTGATAATTCCAATTCGGCCGTGATAGTTACGGTTACGCCCGAGGACTTTCCGTCAGATGACGCTCTATCAGGTGTTGAATTCCAGAGGGAACTTGAGAGAAGAGCATATGAACTGGGCAGTGGCAGAGTTCCGGTTCAAAAGATAGCAGATTATGCCGGGGCATACGGTTTTCCAAGGTCGGATCGTAAGTCAGCTGCATATAAAGATGAGATCACAGTTCCGGTTGGTCTGACCGAAGAAAACAGGATTCAAAGCTTCACGTCTGATTCTGCAGATTTTGTTCCCAATATAAAGGGGACATATGAATTTGCAGATGTACACAGCATTTTACCGGATACACTAAATACCTGCCTTATGGAAGGAATATACAGTTTCGACAGGCAGATACGCGGATTTGCTGATCCTGAAGCAATCCTGTCGGGCGTTGAGTCGAGAACATCTTCTCCCGTCAGGATAGAACGGGATGATGACGGTATGAGTATCTCTGTTCAAGGCTTGTATCCCTGCGGTGAAGGTGCAGGTTACGCCGGCGGTATAACCTCCGCAGCCATGGATGGCATGTATATAGCTGAACAGATACTATTATCGGGTTGACCGGTATGATAGAATAAGAAAGCGTATAATTTGTTACAACTTTTATTATAGACATACATCGGACAGGAAAAGAAGAAAGAACGCGACAAACAAAGAACAGAGGTTAATATGAATTACAGAGATTTACTAAAAGACAAAAAAAGGATAGTTATTAAGATCGGCTCATCATCTTTGCAGCATCCTGAGACTAAGGGCCTTGATTATACCAAGATCGACGTGCTGGTCAGAGAGATATGCGATCTTAAGAATCGTGGAAAGGACGTGATCTTAGTCAGCTCAGGCGCAATAGCTGTGGGAAGGCGTGCCGTTCATCTTGAGGCATCACAGATGGAAGAGCTCCCGATGAAGCAGGCCTGCGCGGCCATAGGACAGACCCGTCTTATGATGGTATATCAGAAAATATTCGCAGAGTATAATAACATCGCGGCTCAGGTCCTTATGACGAAGAATACTATCGTAGATAATTTAAACAGATTTAACGCCAGAAATACGTTCAATGAACTGTTTGAGCTCGGAGCTGTTCCCATCGTTAATGAGAATGATACCGTAGCAACTTATGAGATCGAACTTGGAGATAACGATACACTCTCGGCAGTGGTAGGAGCATTGGTGGATGCTGATCTGCTCATTCTTTTGTCCGATATAGACGGACTGTATTCAGATGATCCCAGGCAGAATCCTGATGCAAAGTTTATTTCGGAAGTTGATGATGTGAGCGAAGTGATCCAGATGGGTAAGGCTTCCACCGGATCTGATGTGGGAACAGGCGGGATGAACACCAAACTTCAGGCTGCGAAGATCGCCACCGTATCAGGTATGGATATGGTGATCGCCAATTCTGCTGATGTTAAGGTGATCCACAGGATCGTTGACGGAGCTGATATCGGAACCATATTTAAGAGTAAGCCTGATCCGACCTTTGATCTGCCGCTGTATGTACAGCAGATGCATAAATAAAAGCTTATCATCATAGATGGAAGATAAAGTCACACTAAGAAAAAGGATCCTTAAGATCAGGGACTTACAGGATCCGGAAGAAAAAAAGAATAAAGATGACAGTATAAGAAGGAATCTGCTGTCACTGATAAAAGAGCGTGATATAAAATGCGTTCTGATATTTGTTTCCTTCAGGTCTGAACCTGATACATACGCTATAATAGAGGAGTGTCTGGCGAATAATATAAATGTTACCGTCCCGAAGGTGGAAGGTAATGATATACGGTTTTATTATATTTCCGGATCAGACGACCTTGAGACAGGATATATGGGTATCATGGAACCTGAAGTCGGATGCATCCCGTGGGAGGGAGATCAGGAGATCGATCCGACAGGAACCGGTGATCTATCAGATGATAAGAAAGAACGATCAAATAGTATCGCTGATCCACTTCATACAATGATCGTTGTTCCGGGGGCGGTTTTTGATAAGGAAGGTTACCGTATTGGATACGGCGGTGGATATTATGACAGGTTTTTGAAGGTACATCCGGGATTATTGAAAGCAGGCATATGTTATGATTTCCAGGTTACAGATCACATCCCTCGCGATACATGGGATGAACTGATTGATTGTATAGTGTATGATGAGGGGATCATATATAGAGCTGATAATTAACCTGTTAACTTTCGGTGGCGGGATAAAACCTCATAAGATTGAAAATTTTATGTTGGATTACAGTGATAAAGGAGATGACTATGACCACTTCAGAACTTAAGAAAATGTGTGAACGTTCAAGGAGGGCATCCTACGAACTTCAGATCATGAAACAGCAGGATAAGGAGATCGAACTCTTAAAGATCGCTGAATACTTCTCCATATACAAAGAGGAGATACTTGCTGCTAATGCTGAGGATATAGAGCGCGCCATCGCAAATGACATGCATCCCGGTATGGTTGACAGACTGCGGCTTGATGATGCCCGCATAGAAGCTATGGCAGACGGGCTCAGGGAAGTTGTCAGGCTTAAAGACCCTGTGGGGGAAGTACTTGAAGAGTTTACACGTCCAAACGGATTGAAGATCAAAAAGGTAAGGGTACCGATAGGCGTTATAGGCATTATATATGAGTCCAGGCCGAATGTTACAGCGGATGCGTTCGCGCTGACGTTTAAGAGCGGCAATGCCGTCATATTGAAGGGTGGAAGCGATGCGATCTCATCAAATAAGGCTATAGTGAACCTTATGCGTAAGTCCCTTACTTCATCCGGACTTAATCCCGATTTTGTCCAGCTTATCGAAGACACGGACAGGAAGACGACGCAGGACTTTATGAAGCTTAACGGCTACGTAGATGTTCTGATCCCCAGGGGCGGTGCAGGTCTTATCAAGGCGGTTGTGGAGAAATCTACTATCCCTGTCATCGAAACGGGTACAGGCAACTGTCATATATATGTGGACAAATACGCCGATTTAAGCAAGGCCGTTCCGATCATAGTAAACGCCAAGACCCAGCGGATAGGCGTGTGTAATGCGTGCGAATCCCTTGTGATACATAAGGAAGTTGCAAGGCAGATCATCCCGAAGATAGCGGAAGCCATGAACAATGTTCACCCTGTTGAGATCAGAGGCGATGAACTGGCGTGCGATATACTGCCTGATGCCAAAGCAGCCGGTAAGGATGATTGGGGAAAAGAGTATCTGGATTATATCCTGTCGGTCAAGACTGTGGGAAGCGTGGAAGAGGCTGTAGAGCATATCAATAAATACAACACGAAGCATTCTGAAGCCATTATTACAGAAGATAAGACTACGGCACAGTATTTCTTAGACAGGGTAGATGCGGCCTGCGTATATGTGAATGCTTCTACGAGATTTACCGATGGATATGAATTCGGATTCGGTGCGGAGATAGGCATCTCAACACAGAAGCTTCACGCAAGAGGCCCAATGGGACTAAGGGAACTTACTTCATATAAATATGAGATCATAGGAAACGGCCAGGTTAGATAACCTGACCGTTTTTTTGGATGTATTTCAATGTTCGTTTTACTGAGCTTTGATCTCTTTCCACAGATCGCTGTAATATTGTGTGATCTCGGCGTCGTCCTGGGTGCATACTTCGCAGTTTGTAAGTGAACTGTCTGTGGGAAGAACAGCTGGATTACCTTTTAGTTCATCGTCCATGCCGTTGATGACGGCGTCATTTGGAGTAGAATAGTATATAAATTCAAAATTGGCTTTTGCCACATCTTCCCTGCAGACATAATCAAGGAATTTCTGGGCTGCTTCGGTATTCTTGCAATTCTTTGTCATGATCCATGAATCAACCCACAGATTGGAACCTTCTTTGGGAACAACGTATTGCAGATTGGGATTATAGAGATTTCCCAGGAAGGCTTCTCCTGAATACACAACAGCCATCGTAGCGTTGCCTGCTACGACTTCATCGCGGGCTTCATCCACCAGATAGGCTTCCACATCAGGCTTTTGGGCCATGAGAAGGGCAGCTGCTTCATCAATTTCGGCTTTATTGGTTGTGTTAAGCGAATACCCGAGATATTTAAGAGTAATCATGAAGGTATCACGGACTGAATCCTGCATGATGATCTCTCCGGCATACTCGTGATTAAAAAGCACATCCCAGCTGTCTATCGGCGCATGTACTTTGGTTGTGTCATACAAAATGCCTATCGTTCCGTAGAAATACGGAAGAGCGTACTCGTTATCAGGATCAAAGGCTTTATTCATATTCCAGTATTTTGCGTCTATGTTAGAAGCATTCTTCATATCTGAAAAGTTTACCTTGGCAGCTTCCCCCTCGCTGATCAGACGATCGATCATATAATCAGTGGAGCATACAAGATCATAAGATATACCGCCTGATTTATACTTGGTATAGAGCTCTTCAGCTGTAACTGCTTCTTCATACTTGATCTCTATACCGGTTTCTTCTGTGAACCGCTCAAGCATATCAGGGTCAAAGTACTCACTGTAATTGAAGATGGTAAGTGACTCTCCGGTTTTGGCGGCCGGCTCTGTTGCCTGATCCGTATTACCGCAGCCGGAAAGGACTGAAGTAACAAGAACGGCAAAACATAGAATAGATATGACTTTTCTTTTCATAATTCTCCTCTGATCTGAAAAAAGTTATCAGTGTATCCTGTTCATTCGACAGATTGTCTGGCTCGACCAAGGTGTATTCTGTCATATGGTAGGTTGACCAATATAAGTAATATTAACACAATAAAGAACAAAACAGTAGATAAAGCGTACATTTCGGGTTTGATACCTTTTCGGATCTCACCGTATATGAGGGTTGAAAGAGTGTTAACTCCGGCACCTTTTGTGAAGTAAGTGATCACAAAATCATCCATTGACATGGTTATGGCCATGAGAAATCCTGAAAGTACGCCGGGCATGATCTGTGGCATAAGTATGCGCATGAAAGCATAAAACTCACCGGCGCCTAAGTCGAGAGCAGCTTCGTACTGATATATGTCCATGTCGCGCAGCTTGGGAAGTATGCACAGAATGACATAGGGAAGGTTGAAGGTTACATGGGCCAGCAGCACAGATGAGAATCCCAGTGGCAGAAATCTTACAAACCACAGAAGAAGTGCAATACCCGTTACGATATCTGCGTTGATCATTGGTATATTGGTGAAAAACAACATGATCTGTGTCCCGCGTCTGCGCATGGAATAGATGCCGATGGCGCCTAAAAGCCCTAATACCGAAGCGATAAGGGCGGAAAGGAAGGCAAGGGCAAATGTCGTTCCAAGTGCTTCCATGATGGAAGAGGAGTTAAGCAGGGTGGAATACCATTTCAGGGTAAATCCGCCCCATACAACACGGGAGCGTGAATTATTAAAGCTTAAGACTATAAGCACTGCTATGGGTGCATACAGGAAAAGCATTATCAGCGCTATATATATTTTTCCGAGAACCTTACCAATTTTCATATTACGATTTGATATCCGCTATCTATAGTGTCATTCTGAACGAAGTGAAGAATCCCCCTGTTTGTGCTATCAAATAAATCCTGCCGCCTTATGCTCGGAATTCCTTCCAAACAGGAATGAAGTGATGAGTACAAACGCCATAAGCGCTACACTTAAACCGGATCCTAAGTTCCAGTTCATCGATACGGTGAACTCCTGCTCGATGATATTTCCGAGAAGCTGTATCTTACCGCCGCCTAAGATGTTGGCGATGACAAATTCGGTCATTGACGGAACAAATACCATGGTTATGCCGCTTCCGACTCCGCCTAAGGAGAGCGGTATTATGATTTTGGTCAGAACCCTCAGGTTATCGCTTCCTAAGTCCTTGGCAGCTTCAATTATGTCTTCAGGAATAGAAAGAATGCTGTTTAGCACCGGGAGGAGCATATATGGAAGATAATCATATACCATTCCCAGAACTATGGCTCCGGGAGTGTTTATCAGACTGAGTTTGTTTAAGTGCATGCTTTCAAGAATATAATTTAAGATCCCGTTATTAGATATGATCATCTGCATTGCCAGGATCCTGAGTATGAAGTTCATCCACATTGGCAGTATCAATATGAACAGGATGATGCTTTTTTTCTGAATCTTGCTTGAACGGAGGATGATGGCAACCGGGTAAGCTAAGATAATGCATATCATCGTGCTGATAAACGCCAGTTCAAGCGACATGATCAGCGCTTTTCTGTGGATATCGTCAAATATGGCGGTAATATTTGATAAGGTAAAAGAGCCGTCCTGAGTGGTGACGGCTTTGGCAATTATGAAGATGATCGGAATTACGATAAATCCGAAAACCCAGATGATATATGGAATTGAGAGAAGTCTTGTTTTGCTTCGGTTCATAATTCTGATGCTGCAGGAGATGAACTTTGGTCAAATACCTGCTCATCCTCCCTTTTGGGTTTGTGCATGATCTGGATATTATAAGGGTCTACGCTTATCCCGACGGTGCTTCCGAGAGGGAAATGCTCCGTAGTCTGAACCAGGAATGAGATGCCAATCTCACTTTCAACGCGGATCTCCCAGTGTACTCCTTTAAATACGATAGATGTCACCTTCCCTTTAGTCTGGCCGGATCCCGAGGCATCCAGTTCAACGTCTTCGGGACGAATGACCACATCCACGGGATTGTTTTCCCCAAAACCCGTATCGACGCAAGGCATATCAAGCCCCCCTATGTTTACGAGACAGTCACGGACCATGACCCCGTCTAAAAGGTTGCTTTCGCCGATGAAATCAGCAACGAACGCGTTCTGAGGCTCGTTGTAAATGTCCTCCGGCGTGCCTATCTGCTGAATGATGCCCTGATTCATAACGACTACGGTATCAGACATCGTAAGGGCTTCTTCCTGATCGTGGGTGACATATACGAAAGTTATGCCAAGTTCTTCCTTGAGCCTTATGAGTTCATACTGCATGCCCTGTCTGAGTTTAAGATCAAGGGCGCCAAGCGGTTCATCCAAAAGAAGGACCTTGGGCTCATTTACGATAGCCCGGGCGATGGCGATACGCTGCTGCTGACCGCCGCTTAATGAAGCAGGAGCGCGGTTTTCGTATCCCTCAAGACCTACGAGCTTAAGTGAATATGCTATCTTTTCCTTAATAAAGTCCTTATCCTTTCCTTTGATCTTAAGACCGAAGGCGATATTGTCAGCAACGCTCATATGAGTGAACAAAGCATATTTCTGGAAAACCGTATTAAGCTGTCTCTTGTTGGGAGGAAGGCTGGTGATATCTTCTCCGTCGAAAATTATCCGTCCTGAGTCAGGTGTAACAAATCCTGCTAAAATACGCAATGTAGTAGTCTTACCGCATCCGCTGGGTCCGAGTAACGTGACGAATTCATTTTCATGGATAGAAAGATTCAGATTGTTTAAGACATCCGTACCGTCAAAGGATTTTGATATATTTTCAAATCTTATAAGTTCACGATTCATTTATATGGTCCGATCTCCCCTAAAACTGATCTCAACCAGGAGATAGTATCGTTTAAATGTCCGCTGAACATTCAAACTCAAACTCATTTATTATATTTTAATAGATAAATACTGTCAATTATATGATATGATATAACAGTCCGGGCAACTTAACAGATAGCATGGCCCGGAGTATAATCGAGCATAGAAATGCATTCAAGCATTCAGGTATTTCTGAGCATGCCCGTCATCATGTTGTTTGATTAGGAGAATAAAATGTCAAAATACGTAGCTTATGTTTCATCGTACACATCCACAACCAAAGAGAATTTCGGGATCAGGATATATGATGTTGACTTGAAAAGCGGATATCTGACCGAGAAAAAACAGATCAGCATCACAAATTCATCCTATGTATCCATTTCGCATGACAGGAGATTTCTGTATTCCATAACGGATTTCGGTGTGGAGGCATATAAGATACTGCCAACCGGCGACCTCAAACTGATCAATCAGGGCACCATTAACGGCATGCGTGCCTCTTATCTGTCTACTGATTACGATAACAGATTTCTTTTTACCGGCGGATATCATGACGGCAAGATCACGGTACTCAGACTCAGGGAGGACGGAGGCATCGGCGAGATCACGGATGAGGTGTTCCATAAGGGACTGGGAACCATTGCCGATCTGGATTCAAGACCGCACGTAAGCTGTGTTAAGACCACAAGGGATAATAAGTTCCTGCTGGCAGCGGATCTTGGGACAGATAATACATTTGTATACAGACTGAATCAGGATACGGGCAAACTTACCCAGGTCGATATCATCCATTCCGACCAGAAATCCGGTCCGCGCCATATCAAGACGTCCAAAGACGGTAAGTTCATCTATATCGTACATGCAAGAGGCACATACATTGATGTGTACCAGTATATAGATAACGGCGATCAGGCGCCGGATTTTGAGAAGATACAGTCCATATCCACGTTAAATGACTATCATGCCAGCGGATCCGGAGCTTCAGCCCTTAATCTGTCCGATGATTTTAAGTATCTTGTTACATCCAATGCGGGAGATAATTCTGCGTGCATGTATTCCATAGATCAGAAGACAGGCTTGCTTACCAAACTTTTCTGTCTGCCGGTTAGCGGAGATTATCCCAAGGATGTGGCTCTGTTTCCGGATAATAAGCATCTGATCAGTTTAAATCATGAGTCCAATACCATGACGTTCTTCTCGGTAGATCCTGATGCAGGGCTCATAGTTATGAATCATAAAGAATTACATATCGATCAGCCCAATTGCATCATCTTCTATGAGATCAAGGATGTTAAGACCAGGGCGAAGGAGAAAATAGAGAAAAATGCCAAAACGGCAGGTGAGAAGATTGAAAAAAGAGCCGCTGCAGCCGGAGACAAGATAGAAGAAAAGGCTAAAGCGACAAGTGATAAGATAAATAATAGGGCCAAAACCGCCAGTAAGAAAATAGCGGATAAGGCGAATAAGGCTGTTGAGAAGCTTGATAAAAAGTGAGGTGTTAATATGTCAGATCCAAGATACGAGAAACTTGTAAAATGCTATGATTGCGTGAAAGCAAAGATCGATTTCAAACCCGATGTGGCCATTGTTCTCGGCTCGGGACTCGGTAATTTCGCTGATAATATTGAAGTGAAAGCCAGAATGTCCTATTCGGAGATAGAAGGCTTCCCCGTATCAACCGTTCCCGGACATGCAGGAGAGTTCATCTTCGGTGAATTGGACGGTGTCAAGGTGGTGTGCATGAAGGGAAGGGTGCATTATTACGAGGGATATGAGATATCAGATGTAGTGCTCCCCATAAGGCTCATGCATATGATGGGGGCAAATACCCTGTTTGTTACCAACGCTTCAGGCGGTATCAATCTTGATTACCACGCAGGGGCTTTCATGATGATAACCGATCACGTGTCGGTATTCGCTCCTAATCCGCTTATCGGTCCCAATATCGAAGAACTGGGAACAAGATTTCCTGACATGAGCCACGTATATGATCCCGAGTTATGTGACATCATAAGGAATGTTGCCAAAGAAAACAATATTGAACTGTTTGAAGGAGTATATGCACAGCTTACCGGCCCTTCTTTTGAATCACCGGCTGAGATAAGGATGCTTGGCAAAATGGGCGTAGACGCTGTCGGAATGAGTACGGTGGTTGAGACCATAGTAGCCAATCATATGGGAATGAGAATATGCGGTATAAGCTGTGTTGCCAACCTTGCGGCAGGATTATCACCAAACAAGCTTACACATGATGAGGTCCAGGCAGCCGCAAATGAAGCAGCACCTAAGTTTACACTGCTTGTGAAGGAATCTGTTAAGAGGATGGGAAATCTGTAGGCAGATCATCACTGGGTTGTGAGTGCAAACGGGATACACGAAGGATCCGGAGAAAAAGAAACGGAATAAAAATGGTATATACTTCAAACACAAACGGTTTATCCGAGGAAACAATAAATAAACTGATCGAAACCGCAAAAGCATATCGCCGCCATTCATACGCCCCGTATTCCCATTACAACGTAGGTGCGGCTGTTCTTGACAAAAACGGTAATATCACCGGGGGCTGCAATATTGAAAATGCAGCCTATTCTCCGGGAATATGTGCTGAAAGAAATGCGATATATAAAGCGGTGTCGGAATGGACGTCTGATAACAGGATCATTGCAATAGCCATAGCCGGATCTCCTGAAGGCGATAGGATCACACAGTATGCATTTCCCTGCGGTGTCTGCAGACAGGTTATCAGGGAATTTGCGGATCCGGAAGAATGCCTGGTTATAGTGGCAGGCCCGGGAAACGATCGTGAGGAGCGAACGCTGGAAGAACTTTTGCCGGACAGTTTCGGACCGGATAATCTGGCATAGAACGAAATAAGTACGATATGCTTAGTATTGATAGCGAAGGCGGGAGATCATTCGCTCTGTTTAAATGACGTTAGTGACAGGAGAATTATATGAATACATGCTTTAAGAACGCCAGAATACTTACAATGAAGACCGGAGAGGAGATATTCGAAGGCAGCCTGTATACTCAGGATGATCGTATAGTCTATGTCGGAGAGGCGTTGACAGCGGATGAAGAGGCAAAAGTTCTGCCTGCAGGATATAAAGCGGATAAGGAGATAGATTGCGCGGGAAACCTTCTGATGCCCGGATTTAAAAATGCACATGCACATTCAGGCATGAGCATCCTCCGCAGCTGTGCTGATGATATGCCGCTTAATGACTGGCTTAACCTTCAGATATTCCCAAGAGAAGCAAAGCTGGACGCGCAGATGATCGCTGATGCGACTAAACTCTCGGTTCTTGAATACTTAACATCCGGCATAACAGCCTGCTTTGATATGTATCTTACGCCTGAATCAGAAGCGCAGGCATATAAGGATATGGGATTCAGGGCGGTTTTATGCGGTAATGTGAACAATTTTGCATCTTCTGTGGAATATACAGGTGAAATGTATGAGAAACTTAATGCATTTGATCCGCTTATCAGCTATGAGATAGGTTTTCATGCCGAATACACCTGCTCAGATGAACTGTTAAGGAACATGTCTGATCTGTCGCATAAGTATAAGGCGCCTGTTTATACACATTTATCCGAAACGAAAGCAGAGGTTGAAGGCTGCATTGACAGATATGGGATGACTCCTGCAGCTTACCTTGAGTCTGTCGGCATGTGGGATAACGGAGGGGGATGCTTCCACTGTGTGCATATGTCTGATGAAGATATAGAGATATTTAAGAAACGCGGACTTTCGGTCATCACCAACCCCGGATCCAATACCAAGTTAGCCAGCGGTATAGCGCCCATCAGAACATATCTTGAGCAGGGGATCAATATCGGCATAGGAACCGACGGACCTGCATCCAATAACTGTCTTGATATGTTCCGTGAGATGTTCCTGGTTACCGGTCTTGCCAAGTTGAGGGAGGAAGATGCCGCAGTTGTTGACGGACTTGAGGTTCTTAAGATGGCGACGGTGGGATCGGCTCAGGCCATGAGACTTGGTGAATGTGATGTTTTAGATACAGGCAAGCAGGCTGATATCATCATGATAGATCTATACCAGCCAAATATGAGGCCATTTAATAATATTGCGAAAAATATAGTTTACAGCGGATCAAAATCCAACATAGCCATGACTATGATAGCCGGCAATATCCTGTATGATCATGGAAAATTTGCCGACCACATGGATGTTGAAGGCATATACAGAAAAGCGGAAGAAATCATTGACGCCATACGCTGAAGAGGTTTAGTATGGATTTACTGATATTTGCACTGATCCTTTTGGGGATAGTTGTTCTTATTATGTTCTTTCAGTTTATCAATGCAAAACGTGATGATAAACTGTATCTTAAACTGCTTAATGAACAATTTGGATCTACAGACAGATCTTCATATGATCGTGATCATATAAGTCTTTCCAGGGTTTATCATACACGTCATCTTACAGATGAAGCGATGGATGATATTACCTGGTCTGATCTGTTCATGGATGATATATTTGCACGAGCTGACCGTACTGAATCAGATGCAGGCGCTCAGGTACTATATCATTTCTTAAGAACTCCTCTGTATGATGTTGATCAGATCCGCATACGAAGAGAGCTTATAGATCATTTTATGTCGGAATCGGATGAGAGAAATGCGATACTTATGTATCTGCATCATGCCGGAAAGCCGATAAAAGAATCAGTTTATACCCTTTTAGACAATTTAAAAGAAATAGAGCCGCCGAAGATACGCGCATATGTTATCAGGGTTTTACTTTTGATCCTTTCGGTTGGGGCTATGTATTTTCTCCCCGGGATAGGCGCGGTATTATTTATTGTCGTGCTGGTGTCCAATATGTATGTATATTACAGGGACAGAACCAGACATCTGCCTTACCTTCGGGTTTTTGCAAATATCATCTCACTGATGGATGCTGCTGAAGAAATATCGGCATGTATCAGCAAAAGCAGTGATCAGAATCTTAAGAACATGGAGACTGATATACGAAATACGCTGGATGATCTTAAGGATATCAGGCGTGGAAGCGTAGTTCTTGGTTCTTCGGGCAAAAATCCTTTGCTTGTGATACTGAGTCTGGTTGGGATATTCATATATCTTGATATCATTGTTTTTTGGAAATTAAAAGATAAAGTATTAGCTCATGAAAAGGATATAGACAGACTTATCGGCCTGTGCGGCAATCTGGATGCACTGATCTCCATGGCCGGATATATAAGATCCTTGGGCGATAAGGTATGTATTCCGGACTTTTCCGATAATGACAGCCAAATATCCATAAGGGATGTATATCATCCGCTTATAGCCGATCCGGTAGTTAATACCATCGACACTGATACGAGCATATTGCTTACCGGTGCGAATGCATCCGGAAAATCAACGTTCTTAAGGAGTATTGCACTTTCGATGCTTTATTCGCAGGTATTCGGATATGCGCCTGCATCTTCATACCGGGCGCCTCTCATAAGAATTATAAGCGCCATGTCTATTCATGATGATGTGACCAAGGGAGACAGCTATTATATGGCTGAGATCAAGGCAGTCAAAAGGATGATGGATGAATACAGGATGAAGCAAGATAACGGCGTTTCGTTCGTATGTTTTGTTGATGAACTGTTAAGCGGTACTAATACAGAGGAGCGCATAGCAGCTTGCACCGGGATCCTGCAGTCTATGGATACTGAAGGAGTCAGGGTATTTGCGGCTACTCATGACATAGAACTGACTTATCTGCTCGCAGATACATACGCTAATTATCATTTTATGGAAGATCTGTCAGACGGCGATGTTAAGTTTTCATATAAACTGCAGGACGGACCGGCAACCTCACGAAATGCCATAAGACTTCTTCAAATGCTGGGTTTTGACGAAGGTATTGTCGATAAGGCGATGGATATGGTCAAACGCCACGGTGAAGAAGGAATATGGTCCTGCAGTCAGAAAGGATCATTATGACAGATGTAAAATTATATTCAGACGGAGCTGCAAGGGGGAATCCTGACGGCCCCGGCGGTTTCGGAACCATACTTCAATATACCGATAATAACGGTACCCTTCACGAGAGGGAATACTCACAGGGATATAAGAAGACTACCAATAACAGGATGGAGCTTATGGGTGTGATAACCGGCATGGAAGCTCTCACAAAACCCTGCAGGGTAGAGGTTTTTACAGATTCCAAATATGTGTCGGACGCGTTTAATATGAATTGGATCGACACCTGGATACAAAAGAACTGGGTGACATCCCAGAAGAAACCGGTGAAAAACCCTGACCTATGGAAGCGTCTTTTAAAAGCGATCGAACCCCACGAAGTGCATTTTAACTGGGTTAAAGGCCATAACGGACATCCCATAAACGAGAGGTGTGATAAGCTGGCTACAACTGCCGCGGACGGTACAGATCTTCTTGACGATGACGGTCTGAATGGGGTATGATAATCTTTAAGTATTGACTATAAGAAAGAGGGATGTGCCATGAACAATCTTGTGCTTTTTCTAAACTCATTTATGTCCTATCTGCTGTTGTTTATCATATGCGTAACCGTGATAATCGTCGCGGTACTTATCGGTATCAAACTCAGGAAGAATAAGGATGCGAAAGACGCCGTTGCGGCTACTTCCGCAGACGGTTCAGAGCAAAAAGCTAAAGCGCAGGTATCATAATATCCATATTGTTGATTAAGCTCACTGGGGAGACTCATGTGGGCTTAGTTTTTAAGAACGATCATAATTTGATGATCTACAGGTGAGGAGATCAGATGAGAACAGTTAAAAATGTAGAAGAAGTAAAGGACACTACCGATTATGGAGCATTATATGTTCCTGAAGGTGATGTGCGCATTATCAAAAAAGACGGATCGTATGAGCCTTTTAACATGAATAAGGTCGTGAGCGCGGTGGGGAAGAGCGCTTACAGGGCTTTGTATGAATTTACTGTCGATGAGAAGAAACATATATGTGAATTTGTCAAAACCCGGATTGACGGTCTTGAGAATAAGGATATTCCGATCTCACTGATGCATAATATCGTGGAGGGAGCACTTGATGAGGTTAAGCCCATAGTGGCCAAGAGCTACAGGGATTACCGTAATTACAAGCAGGATTTCGTTCATATGATGGATGATGTGTATAAAAAGACACAGGCCATCATGTATGTGGGCGACAGGGAGAATGCCAATACGGACTCGGCACTTGTAAGCACTAAGAGAAGCCTGATATTTAATCAGTTCAATAAGAGCCTGTATGAGAAATTCTTCTTAACCAGCGAAGAGATTCAGGCCAACCGCGAGGGATATATCTATGTCCATGACATGTCGGCAAGGCGTGATACCATGAACTGCTGTCT
>JAEEGL014033871.1_pt1 | contig 34174 bp, 32 predicted proteins | sample 9134231 | NCBI WGS metagenome assembly JAEEGL01 (sample SAMN16246548, study PRJNA631951) | gut metagenome | biome: gut microbiome; feature: rumen; material: fiber-attached | host: Bos | place: Iran: Karaj | collected 2018-10 | reverse complement strand
CGTAGCGATGGCATATATGATATATTGTTGGAAGCACTATCCTGAGAGTAAATACTACTGGTATTGGAATACGAAGGAGATGAAAGAACTTTTGGGTTTCTCGGGCTGGCATTTTATCGGTACATTTTCCATGTCGTGCAGGAGTCAGGGAATAAATATATTGCTTAATATGTTCTTTAATCCAGCAATCAATGCAGCTCGTGCAATAGCCTTCCAGGTGAATGCCCATGTTGACCAACTTTCAAGCAATTTCTTTACTGCCATCAAGCCACAGATATACAAGTCTTACGCTGTTGGTGAGTATGATGAGTTGTTTAAGTTGATGATGCGCGGAACGCTTATTAGCACTTTTCTAATTTCCATTATCGCATTTCCCTTCATGTGTGGCACTACCTATATATTAGGTTTGTGGCTGGTGGAAGTTCCTGACTATGCCGTTATCTTTACTCAGTTGACGTTAATAAATGGTCTTATAGATGCAACAAACGGACCTTTGGCAGCTGCGGCATTGGCAACAGGAAAGATACGTAATTATGAAATTATCCTCTCAACCATTTATTTGATGAACGTTCCTGTCTCATACGTTGCCCTAGCATTAGGTGGAGATCCGACAGTGACAATGTTTATTTCTATTATGCTTTCGATCGTGGCTATGGTGGCAAGGTCAATCATCCTTAAAGGCATGATGAACTTCCCATGTTTCCAATATATAATTCTTGTCTTTAAAATATTGGTATTGTCTGCAATAGTTGTAGTAGGAATGAAGTTGATTCTTCCTAACGAGGTAGATAACTTTGCAGAACTTGTTGCTTCCTCTATCGTTATCCTTTTTGCCGTGACGCTCCTATACGGAATAATTCTGAGCAATAGTGATCGACAATACGTACTACGTTTTGTTAAGAATAGAATTCATATTGGCTCAAAATAAGTTTTAGACAATAAAATGAAAATATATACTGTAACTTTTTTGATAAACAACTACGGCTCGTTACTACAAGCTTTTGCCCTGCAGTCTCGTTTGAGAGAATTTGGTGCAGAACCAGAAATACTTGTCAAGCTTACTAAGCAGAAACCATCAAGATTGAGGTCATGGCTAAGTGTGCTAAAGCCCGTCAAGCATTATTCACTCATGCAACGTATTAAAAAACGTTTGCATGTGAAGAGATATGCTGAAAAGAACAAGAAGCTCAGTCAGTTCAAGGATAGTAATATCTCATATACTAACATAGAAGACGAAAGCTCTTTTTGCAATAATCTATCGGCAGGCGATTTGTTCTTAGCTGGTAGTGACCAAATATGGAGCGTTGCTTTAGGGCCATTATCAAAATGGCATACCCTGCAATGGATAGATAAGAAAGGAATTAAGAAATATAGTTATGCCGCAAGTCTCGGACTAAGCGAATTGTCGGAAGAACAGATAAACACCTACAAAGAAGGATTGTCAGATTTCCAAGTAATCTCTCTTAGGGAGAAACAGGCGGTAAAATTGCTTTCACCTATTTTCCCCACTAAGGTTAGACAAGATTTGGACCCTACATTATTATACGATAAGACGTTTTGGCGCAAAATCGAAGCCCCGAGGCTCGTGGAGGAACCTTATGTATTTGTTTATATGTTAAGGCCAGACAACAATGTTGTTAAACTTGCTAAACGGATTGCACAGGAGAAAGGATATAAAGTAATATACACGGGATTACTTGCAGATCATTATTATGGTGTAAAGACTGTATGTGATGCAGGTATACCAGAGTTCCTGTCTTATATAGATCATGCAGAAGCTGTTGTCGTTAATTCTTTCCACGGAACAGTCTTCTCAGTGCTATTCGAGAAACCTTTCCTTTCGGTGAAAGTTGCCTCAACTTCTTCTCGTGTAGAAAGTTTTCTTGAAATGATTGGCTTAATGTCCCAATATGTTGAAGATGTAAATGGCGCTTATTCCCTCAATCCGGATTTTTCTGCCGCATTAAAGATATTGGAGAAAGAAAGAGATAAGTCGTTAGAATATCTAAAATCAATTGTAGCCCCGAACAATGAAGGATAATTGGTTAAATACAGACTTATGTACAGGATGTGGGGCATGTGCAGACAAATGCCCATTAGGCTGTATATCCATGATTGATGATAACGGGTGCTTGAAGCCTGACATTGACATAGATAAGTGTGTCAATTGTAATCAGTGTAAGAAAGTATGCCCCAACTTCACTCCATCCTTCAATGCCAAACCTGCGGAATGTACTTATGTGGCTTTTTATAAAGACACCAAGTGCTCCATAAAATCATCTTCAGGTGGCCTTTTTGTTGCACTTGCAAAATATATTCTCGCAAAGCAAGGTATAGTCTATGGTGCCGCCATGGTCAATGACAATCAGGTTTTAGAGTGTAGGCATATTCGTGTTGAGGATGAGAAAGACCTTTACCTGCTCCAAGGATCTAAATATGTACAAAGCCGTATGAGCGGTATTTATACTCAGGTAAAAAAGGATCTCACATCAGGAAAGACCGTTCTTTTTTCGGGTACATCTTGTCAGGTAGCCTCTTTGCGTAATTTTGTCGGTGCGCAGGAAAGACTGTTCACAATTGATTTGGTCTGTCATGGGGTCCCCAAAGATAAGATATATAATGACTATATAGACTTCATAGAAAAAAAATATGATGGATGTGTAGAGAATATCGCTTTTCGTTCCAAGGAGATAAGATACCGTAACAGGTTGATACCCTATACGATTCAAGTAAATATTCGGAAGAAAGATGCTACTTTATTATCAAAGGCATTTGTCAGACCGAAGTCTTCTTTCTACCATCTTTTTTCTAATCGTGCTGGTTATAGGACTTCTTGTTATCAGTGTAAGTATTCATCTCTTGTAAAATCGAGTGATATAACGCTTGGCGATTTTATCCCAAGAGCACATGAAATAAGTAGATATGGACTAAATACCAGTATGCACTACTCATCGGTATTTGTACATACTCCTAAAGGGAAGGAATTGTTAGACAGTGTTTCAGACAGTATTTGGAAACTTGAGTTTCCCATAGAGGAAATGCTTAGCCATCATCTTAATATGCAGCATCCAAGCGTTATAACTGATGAGGGAAAGAAGTACCTCAATATATATGAGAAAGGCGGTTTTAATAAACTCCATTCCTATGTTGTCTATGAAAATGTTAGGAATGATATTTTACATTTTGTTCGTTCAGTGTTGAAAAGGGTTCGTACTCTATGCAAATAAAGGAATTTCTTATAAATAATAATATCTCCTACGACGAGAACGTGTCATTGGCCAGCAAGAGTTGGATTAAGTTTGGCGGAATAGCTTCCTTATGGATATCACCTAAATCTGTAAGTGAGTTAGAAGAAGTGTGCAGATATTTGTATGGTAACAATATCGCTTATGACCTTGTTGGTCAGACATCGAACATTTTCTTCCATTCCACATACAATCCTCAAGTGGTGGTATCTACAGTCAAGGTTAACGGGTATAGTATTGAAGGTAATATTCTGACATGTGACTGTGGTTGTAATGTGATGAAGTTGGCTAAGGAGATGTTGGCAGAGGGATACGCTGGGTTTTATGGGTTGGTAGGTTTACCAGGAACTGTGGCTTCAGCCGCTGTCAATAATGCAGGGTGTTTCAGTTGTTCCATCTCTGAGATGTTGATTAGTGCGGAAGTGCTGATGTCAAATGGCAACATTGCGACATTCGCCAAAGAAGATTTCGGATATGAGAAGCGCTCTTCGAAATTCAAGAGAGGAGAAGTGGAAGGTGTGGTACTTTCCGTAAAACTAAAGTTGCAAAAGGCAGAAAACATTGATGAGGAATACAGGAAGTCAGAAGAGACGAAGTTTTATCGTAAAACCAATCAGGAAGGTCCTGCAAAGAATCTGGGAAGCGTGTTCGCTCAAATGAAAAGAAAAAGGAACTTAAGAAACATTATAGCCGCCATTATTGCAAAGCTGATGAGTGTTATTGGAGTGGCCAATCAAAAAGTAGTTTTTAAAGAAATGCTCTTGTCTTTATATGGCTATAGAGTTCTTGATGCTTATATCTCTGAAAAGCAGATTAATACATTTGTATGGCAAGATGAAAAAGCGGAGGATATGTTTGTGCTTTATAAGGTATTTATGGGCAGAGTTTTCGATGGGTTAATAATAGAAATTGAAGAACGGTTTTAATCCTTAAGGTTGTGAAAAGGCTTTTCTTTACATCGGTAATCATATCCTTTATTCTAATCTTTGGTCATGCCCAAGAGTCACATGATTTTGCATATATTGTAACTAAAGGGAAAGAAATATCATCATTTTCTATTACCAATTATTCGAGAGTAACTTATGATAAAGAAAATATTGTATTCGATTTTGCCGATGGCCAGTTGTCATACCCGTTGACAGACTATATTAGTGTGACATTTGTTCCATTTACAACTTCTGTAAAGGAATCCGATAGAATGGAATTTGGAGGAGTGGAAATACGATTAGACCGTGATGTGTTATTTTTTTTAAATGTTCGAAAGATGTCTGACTTAAAGATATACTCTCTTAATGGTATACAGCTATATAATAGGAAGATATCCTATGAATCGGAGAGTATTCCTCTCTCGCAATTTCATGAGCGAATTTTGATTATTCAAGTAGCAGATAAAAGATTTAAAGTAAGACATTAAAATGACTATTCAAAGATTCTTCATAACTGCATTTTTTGTATGTTTATGCTTTCTGGCAAATGCCCAGATGGTTTCAGTTTATAAGACGGGTGGAGAGCCTGTATCTTATGATCTTAATGAGATTGACTCTGTACGTTTTATGCCTGAGAAGATCAGAGAGAATTTAGATGAATTCCCTTACACAGGTTCCTATGGATCACCAAATTCAAAGATATGGGGTAATACAGGTATGATACCTGTGACGCCGGGAAACTTAGTCACTTATACTTCTGCAGGCTTAAATGACTATTGTTGTGTCTTTTTTGATAAAAACAAGAATGGAATTTCGTTTGGTAGAAAAACTCTTGATTCGATAGAAGGTAATGGTAAATCTATTATTATTTCCGAGGCCTTGAAAGCACCAGATGGTACAGCGTTTGTATGCATTTATGGTACAAAGAGAAATGCGAAATCGTATGTGCCTTACGATTTGAGTATTGAGATAGATCGTTCAGGACCATCAAATCCTACGCATCAGTTAATTTCTGAGTTTCCTTACATAGGTTCATATAATTCTCCAACTTCCAAAGCATGGGGTAATACAGGGAAAATACCTATAGAACCAGGGACATTTATTACTTATACGTCAGGAGGTCTTAATGACTATTGTTGTGTTTTTTTTGATAAGGATGAAAAAGCAATAGCTTTTGGAACAAAGTGCCCAGGATTGAATGGGGAGGACAACTTCCAGTATCAATCCACAATTATATCTGAGACATTGATAGCTCCAGTTGGCGCAGCATCTGTTTGTATCTATGGAAATAACTCGTCACAAAGGACATACGTTCCATATAAACTGTCTGTTGATATTTTTAAAGATGAGACCCTTGCAAACAGCATGTCATCTAACCTTTCTGAATTGTCAGAATATATTCGGCAACAGCAGAAAGGCAAAGAATATGCAGATAAATTGGCAGTAAATCAAGATTTAGCTAAACTCATTCAGCGTTATCCTTCAGGATCTGGGATCAGAAATAGCTGTCACAAAATGCCTGCAGCTATTTCTGTAACCGACGATGATTCTATAGATGCTTTTTTAGATTCGTCATGGTCTGGAGCAGGTCGGAATACAGGTTTTTATTCTGCTCTATTCCCTGTATTAGCATCAATTGATGCGCCAGCTACAGAAGCCTGTGTTGGCTATTTTATCGGTCTTGATATAGATTCACCCAATGCAAGTGCCATGGCAGCTAAGGAACTTGCATCGAGTGCAGGATGGGAGTTGGCTAATCATACTCTTCATCATCGTTATAGGTATGCCTACAAAGTTAAGCATTATTCTGAGATAACCAGTTTACCTATTACACCAGTTGTGTCAAGGTTTACACCGCAAGCCTCTCAGGAAGGAACATATATTTATGTTGAAGATGATAACAAATGCTATTATCTCAATACGAGTAAACAATGGTCTGAAGTACCTAAAGGGTTTGAACCTGTTTATTTAATGGATTTGGAAGGGAATCATATAGCAGATTGTCCTTTGTATGATAATATACGTGAAATCTGGGATAATCAAATACTTATAGAAAAGCATCTTCAATATAAGCCAATTACTTATATTCAACCTGGTCATCGAGCCTCTAAAAAGAGAGTGGACTATGCGAAAGCTTCTCATAAATACATTTTATCAGGCGCTAATGCGACATCAAAGAATGTTATTTGTACACCTCTTTCGATGTCTATACAAAGGATTTCTGTAAATGTTGGAAACGAATCTAATGAAGTCGGGGACGAATTTTTTGAAGAACTTAAATCTCTTTTCAAAGAGGTAATAGATAATGGAAATTCTGCGATAATGATGCTTCACATGTATAATTCTGGCTGGTCTAATGAAATCGAGAAAAATTTAGTGAGTCATGGAGGTATTTATCCAGATGCATGGGTTCATCCGACTAATATACCAGGCTCAGTAGCAGACTGGTTGAAACCTTCAAAAGAAACAGGTTTGTCATCATGGAAAGATTGGTATCCATGCCCTGGTACACGATTATATCAGTTATGGCGATTCTTGAAATGGGCAAAAGAGGAGAAAGGTATATTGCTACTGACAGTAAGAGATAATCTTGATCGTATGGCTAATAAATCGGAGGCAGGTTATTTTGTGAAATCAAAACAAGCTGCATTTGACGATAATGACTATGACTATTTTATCGAGGACTGTTTCGGTAACATCACTCTTCATAAAAAAACGAATTAATGAAAATAGGAATATTGACATACCATCGGGCGGAAAATTATGGAGCATTACTCCAAGCATATGCCATGATGACTTATCTGCGTAATTTGGGGCATGATGTTTCTTTTGTTGATTATTGGCCAAAGTATCATTCTGATTATTTCAGAATATTCTCTTTGAAGGAGTTCTGGCTTAGAAACATAAATGGAAAGATCTTGATGATAATCAATACGCTCTTGCCAACCAAGCATATTAGGAAATATAGGTTTCAGCGATTTATGCATGAAAAGCTTCATTTGTCTAAGAAACCATTATATTCGGGTTCAGATGATATAACAGAGAAGTATGATGTTGTCATTTATGGTAGTGACCAGATATGGCGTAAGCAAAATCTTGGTGGAGTAGGGTTCGATAAATGGTATTACGGGTCAAGAAACGTAAGTGCAGATAAGAAAATTGTATATGCTGGAAGTATGGGTAAAATCGGAACTTCTGCTTCAGATGATGATTACGTAAAAAAAATGATGCCGAATTTTGATATGATCTCTGTTCGAGAGAGTGATTTGCAGGCATACCTTCGCAGTTTGGCTATTGAGTCAGAGTTAGTCATTGATCCAGTTTTTTTACTGACAAAGGAGCAATGGAGTGATATTAAATTGTCCTCCCATATAAAATATCATTATATACTATTCTATAATTTACTAAATAATAGTGAAAGTGAAAGATTTGCAAAGAAATTAGGGACCCTAAAAAACTTGCCTGTTATTGAATTGAATAAGAGGATAATACCTCGTAAAGGATACAAACGAAGGGCTTCTGTTGAAGAATTTATTCAATTAATTAATGATGCAGATGTTATAGTTAGTAACTCATTTCATGGAGTTGCTTTTTCTTTGATCTTTCATAAAGAGTTTTATGCTATTGGCATGGGGGAAAGATCAAATCGCGTTATATCATTGCTGGAATGTGCAGGTCTCGGTGATAGATATTTACAAGAGAATGTAGATGTTGCAAATTTGAATTTGATGAAAGAAATCAAATATCAGGAAGTCGATGACCGAATTAATAAATATATTGAAAGTTCAAAAACTTATTTGAATAATTCAATCGGATGATGAAGAGGGTAGGCAAAATTTGCATATTTTTATTTCTGTTTTTGCTATTCGTTTTCTTGATGGCATCCATTAATTATTGGAATGGAAATATGACTGGTGAAGAGCCTGACTCTATGAGCGCAAAACTGCTTAGCTATACTTCTCTTGCACTCGTTGCGTATAGTATTATACTATATATTCCAATAATAGGAAAAGATAAACATTGGATACACAAAATTTGTTTTGTATGGTTTTGCTTGATGCCATTTATCATGATTCATAGTCATAATACGCATCCATCAGAATATGCTCTTACAATCTTGTGGCCATTACTATTTGAAGTTTCATATAGAATCTGTAAATCAGATATGCAAAGAATCCTGACGTTCCGTAAGTTATTCGTTGTCATTTTTATTTGGGGCGTCTTATTACTAATTCAGTCTCGATTGATAATGTCACAATTAGATCATGACCAGACGAATACAATATATTTCTCTTTATTAACTCTTCCATGGATAGTCATTCCTGATAGAAATAGAACACGTATCATAGTAATCGCATTGTTTTCTCTTTTAGCATTAATTTCAATGAAACGTTCTGCAATGCTTGTAATGGCTGTAATTTGGGTAACTTATATTGCTTTGTATTTACGCCAAAAAAGAAACAAGTTACTTGGTGTCTTTTTTGTGTTAATCTTATTGGTTGTTGGTTCTATAGTGATTAGTCGTGTTAATGATTCAATGGGCGGAAGAGTCGAAGAACGTATGACGGAAGAAACAGATGAGAATTCGGGTAGGCTCGCGATCTGGGCAGTTGTTATCACAATGATACAAGAATCTTCTCTGCATGAATACATTTTAGGCCATGGCCATTTTGCCGTAAAGAATAATATGCCATTTGAGTTGTCTGCTCATAATGACCTTCTTGAGGTGATTTATGACTACGGATTAATAATATTTACATTGTATATGTGCCTATGGTTATACGTGTTTTTACGTAGCTTTCATTTGTATAAATCGAAGTCACCCTTTTTTCTCCCATATATGATCTCTTTTGTGATTTTTGCAGTTATGTCGATGGTTAGCCATTTGATTCTTTATACATCGTATTTTAATTATATCGTTGTTTTCTGGGGATGCGTTGAAGGTGTTGTTGATAGAAATGAATTTGTAATAAACAGTACAGACTACCCCAAAGAATTCAATTAGATTGTAATCATAGATTTGTTCATATAATATATGAAGATATGTATAATAGCTAATGGCTATCCAACAAATAGGATGCCACAATACGGATGTTTTGAAAGGGATCAAGCCATTGCGCTCAAATTGTTAGGACATGAAGTGTCTTTCTTATTTGTTGACATTCGAATCCTATCTTCAGACAAGATGTGGAGAGGGCTTACGATAGATTATCGTGAAGAATCAGGAATTAAGATATTCAGTGCAGTGATGTTTCCGTTCTCTTTGACAAGATTTGTTAGCAAAAGATTATACGATTTCCTACATACAAGATTTCTATATAGAGCGTATATATGCATGGAGAAAAGTTTGGGTAAACCTGACGTTCTTTATGCGCATTATATGTATAACATCGCATATGCTTCTTATTTGAAGAAGAAAAGTGGATTGCCTCTTGTTGGTATGGAGCATTGGAGCGTTTTAACTCAGGACAAACTATCCCGAGAACAAGTACGACTTGGGAAATTAGCTTACTTTAACACAGATAAACTCTTGGCTGTATCCAAGTCTTTGCAATCACATATTCTAAGACATTTTGGAAAAGAATCAATTGTCGTATATGATATGCTTGGTCAGGAGTTTGTCTCCTCAAGTATTGTTTCTCATGTAAAGAAGTTGCCTTTTAGATTTATAACAGTTGGTAGTTTGAAGGCAATAAAAGGGTATCAGATGCTCATCAATGCATTTTCTGAATCAGGTCTGGCAAGCAAAGGTTGTACTCTTTCAATTGTAGGTGACGGTGAAGAACACGAGAATCTTTCAAATCAAATATCTTCATTAGAATTAAATGGAAAGGTTGTTCTATTGGGAAGAAAGACAAAAGAAGAGATAATCAGTCTCTTGTCAGAAAGTCATGCGTTCATAGTTTCATCAAAGTCTGAAACATTTGGAGTAGCTTGCATAGAAGCGTTGTCCCAGGGACTTCCCGTAATTGCGACAAAATGCGGTGGCCCGGAAGAAATTATTGATAGTTCAAATGGCGTTCTTGTTGAACCAGACAATATGGTAGCAATGTCTCATGCCATGAACAGTATTTTTGAGAATTACGAACAATATGATTCGTTTGAGATATCCAGACGTTGTAGATTACGTTTTAATCCTCAAAATATTGCTAAAACAGTTGTAAAATATTTTGAGGGGGGGGGTAATTTCTTCTTTATAGCTATAGGAAACTTGATTGGGAGAAAAGGATTTGATGTGTTGTTGTCGGCTTTTAAACAATCACGGCTTGCTGAGAAGGGATGTAAAATAATTCTCATAGGGGATGGCCCAGAGAAAAAAAATCTTGAAGACCAGACAAAAGATCTTGGGATAAGCGATTATGTCAAATTAATGGGTAGATTGACTAAATTGGAGATTATCAGCCTGATGCAGATAAGCCATTCTTTCGTTCTGTCATCGAGAGCAGAAACTTTTGGCGTGGTATGTATAGAGGCATTGTCTCAGGGATTACCAAACATTGCAACCGTATGTGGCGGACCAGAAGAATTTATAGGGGAGAACAACGGAATTCTGATTCCGCCAAATGATATAGATGCACTTTCCAGTGCGATGGTAAGCGTGTTTGAAAATTATAAAAAATATAATATGAGTAGAATCGCAAGCGATTGCTTTAGTCGTTTTTCTCCCCAAGTGATAGCAGGTCAATTGACAAACATATTTAATGATTCAATTACTATTAATAAAATTAATTATGGAAATTAAAGATTTTATTGAAAAGTTTGCTGAGCAGTTTGATGAAACTGAAGCAAGTGATTTTAAGGCAGAAACCGTGTTTAAAGAACTTGACGAATGGTCTTCATTGATCGCTCTGTCTGTTATTGCCATGGTTGATGAAGAGTTTGATGTTACGCTGAAGGGTGATGACATCAGGAACTGTAATACTATTGGCGATTTGTTCACATTGGTTACCTCTAAGCAATAATTAAGATGTTTAATCCATATTCATTAGAGGGAAAAGTTATTCTTGTTACAGGTGCTTCATCTGGAATAGGCAAAGCTACTGCTTTAGCTTGTTCCAGACTGGGAGCTAATCTTGTTCTAACAGCTAGGAATGAGGAACGGTTGATAGAAACATACAATTCTCTTGATGGTGATGGTCATGTCATATTAAATGGGGATATTACAAATAGTGAAGATTTGAATAAACTCGTAGTATCTTCCCCGATTCTTGATGGTTGTGTATTATGTGCAGGAAGGGGACTAACTTTGCCTGTTCAGTTTGCATCACCCGATAAGATGAATGACATGTTCTGTCTAAATTTTTTTGCCCCTGTTGAATTACTGCGTTTGCTATACAAGAGTAAGAAACTTAAGAAAGGTTCTTCGGTGGTTGCATTATCTTCATTGGGCGGTACTCAGGTCTTTAGCGGATGTAACTCCATTTATGGTGCATCAAAGTCTGCATTAAGTTCTTTTATGAAATTCTGTGCTAAAGAGTTCTCTCAAAGGGTAATTCGTGTCAATTGCATCTGTCCTGGCATGGTTGAAACACCATTTATCCATAGAGACAATAGAACAGATGAACAGTTGGAAGAAGATGCCAAGCGTTATCCTTTAAAAAGATATGGAACTCCAGACGACATAGCCTATATGGCAACTTATTTGTTGTCTGATGCTGCTTCCTGGGTGACAGGACAGGACTTTATAATTGATGGAGGTATCTCATTAGTTTAGTGTAATTATGTCAAATTTAAAGATTAAGAATGTAGCTATAAAAGGAATTACTGCCTGTGTTCCTGAGAATGTTGAGGAAAACAGTTCCTTGAATGTGTTTAAGGAAGGTGAGGCAGAAAAGGTAATAGCTCAGACTGGTATTGAGCGTAAGCACAAGGTGAAAGGGTTTGGAGTGACAGCATCCGACCTTTGCGAAAAGGCTTTCAATAAGTTAATAGAGGAGTTAGGTTGGGATAAGGATTCGATAGATATTCTTGCCTTTGTTACATTGACACCTGATTATTTAGAGCCCCCTACAGGTTGTGTAATGCAAGGGAAATTGGGCTTGTCAGAGAATTGCTTTGTAATAGACCTCACACAAGGATGCCCGGGATGGATAAATGGACTGGCTGTCGTATCTTCCCTGCTCAGCCAAGGTGGGAAAATGCGCAGGGCGGTTTTGTTGAATGGAGATACGGCAACTTTGATGAGATCACCGCATGACAAGGAATCCTTGCCACTTTTTGGAGATGCTGGTGTTGCTACTGCATTGGAATATGAAGAAGGTGCGTTCGGATTTGAATTCGATTTTGGTTCAAGAGGAAGTGATTTCAAGGCGATATATCGTCCTCATGGTGGATTCAGGAATCCTATTACAGAAGAGTCTCTGAAGTTTAAGGAATTAAGCGAGCATATAGTACGAAGGGATACCGACGCTATTATGGAGGGTATGAGCGTGTTTTCTTTTGGGATATCTGTTGCACCAAAATCCGTCTTGTCTCTTTGTAATGAATATGGAATCGACTTGAATTCCATAGATATGTTTGTTATGCATCAGGCTAATCAGTATCTGAATGATAAGATAAGAAAGAAACTGAAGATACCGGCAGAAAAAGTCCCTTATAGCCTGAAGGATTTTGGCAATACGAGTGGTGCGTCTATCCCAGTTACTATTGTTTCCCAATGTAACAAACGCTTCTCGGAAGAAAAACTGGATTTAATTGCCTGTGCTTTCGGTGTAGGCTTAGCTTGGGGAAGTGTTCATTTTAATACGGATAAGATTGTGTGTCCGGAAATTATCTTTTATGAATAAATTATGAGTAATCTGGAAAAATATAATCATGTTTTTTCTGAAGTCATGTCGGCTTCTTCAGAGAACCTTGCTGAACTGAAGTTCAAGGAGTCTGAAAACTGGGACTCAGTGGGTCATATGACACTTATTGCCGCTTTGGAAGATGCTTTTGACATTTTCCTTGAAGTAGACGATATGATGAGCATTACATCCTATGATAAAGGGAAGGAAGTACTCTCTAAATATGGTGTGGATCTTTAACAAAATCAATATATGTGCCCTCTTTTTGAATTCTCAGCTTTTATTGACAATTTGGCTCTGAAGACGGATACAGGACAGGAAGTATCCTATCGACAGCTTCAAGAGAAAGCGGATGATATAAAGAAATACCTGAAAACAAATCGGCTTGCATTTTGCCTTTGTACGAATACCGTATCATCTATAGCGGGATATATCGCATTTATCCAGCACGGAGTGCCTGTTGTGTTGCTCGATGCATATAAAGATACAGAACTGTTAGAGCGATTAAAAGACATTTATCGTCCGAACTATATTTGGGCTCCCCAAAGTGAGACTTATGGCAAATTAATATATGAAGACGATACTTATCGCCTAGATATATGTTCTGATGAACCTATTGATGTATTCCCTGGTACAACATTGCTGCTCACCACCTCTGGAAGTACAGGAAGCCCTAAATTGGTTCGTCTTACGCAAGACAATTTGCGGAGTAATGCAGAATCAATCGCCGAATATCTTAAAATAGATGAGCATGAGAGACCTGTTACATCTCTGCCAATGTACTATTCATACGGAATGTCTGTCATTAACAGCCATTTCATTAAAGGTGCGACAGTTCTTCTAACAACAAGGAACGTGCTTGAAAAAGAATTCTGGAGTTTTGTTAAAGCAGAAGGTGCAACTTCTATAGCCGGCGTTCCTTATACGTATGAGATGCTCAAAAGACTTCGTTTCTTTAATATGGATCTTCCTTGTCTGAAAACTATGATTCAAGCCGGTGGAAAACTGAATGCAGGTATCGTTAAAGAGTTTGTTGGGTTCGCCAAGGAGAATAATAAGGAGTTCATTGTAATGTATGGACAGACGGAGGCTGCTCCGCGTATGAGTTACCTGCCTTTTGAGTGGGCATCGGAGAAATATTCGAGTATCGGTATTGCTATACCAGGAGGCAGATTCTCTCTCCGTGATTCTGATGACAAGGATATATTGGAATCAGATATTGATGGCGAATTGGTTTATGAGGGAGAAAATGTTTGTCTTGGCTATGCCGAAGTGAGAGAAGACTTGGCTAAAGGCAATGAGAACAATGGTGTTTTGCATACTGGCGATGTGGCAAGACGCGACGCTGATGGTTTTTATTATATTACAGGCAGAATGAAGCGTTTCGTCAAAATTTGGGGTAATAGATGCAATCTTGATGCTGTTGAACAGCTAGTAAAACCTCTTACTACTAATTGTGCATGTATTGGTAAGGATGATAATATAACCGTGTTTTTAACTGACTCGACGTTAGATGGAGAGGTACAAAGATACCTTTCTCAGAAAACCGGACTTAATATTCGCGCTTTCAATGTAAGAGTAATAGGTGAGATCCCGAAAAAGGAATCTGGGAAGATTGATTATAGTGCATTAATGAATATGATGTGACAATAGTAAACGGAAAGTTCAAAATGTATAAGTATTTTTTTAAACGAGTATTGGATTTTATTCTGGTTCTTGTCTGCTTTTTGTTTATTTGGTGGATTATTGCAATTATTGCTATATGGCTTCATTATGCAAATAAAGGTGCAGGAGCATTCTTTTTGCAAGACAGGCCAGGAATGAATGGCAAGCTGTTCAAGGTTATCAAGTTCAAGACAATGACAGATGAACGGCATGAAGATAATGGCAGGTTACTCCCGGATGAACAACGTTTAACGAAAGTCGGACGGTTTGTCCGTTCAACATCTTTGGATGAATTGCCTCAGTTGTTTAATGTGTTGAAAGGTGACATGTCTTTGATTGGCCCTCGGCCATTGACTCCCATATATTTACAATTATTTAACGAGCAACAGAGAAGAAGAATGGAAGTACGACCGGGAATAACAGGCTGGTCTCAGGTGAATGGGAGAAATCATTGTATGCTGAGTAAAAAATTCGAGATGGATGTGTGGTATGTTGACCATTGCTCATTTTTTCTCGACTTGAAAATTTTATATCTGACAGCAAAAAACGTGCTCACCCGTTCAGATGTGGGTGATGGCAGTTGTGATATGGAGGATATTGATGATTTGGGCTTTTTGCCCAAAATGTGGGAGATAATAAAAAAAGATCCATCTGTAAATTAAGTAAGATATGAGCAAAACAGTTTTTTTTAGGGCATTTGAAGAGGAAGATGCCGATTTGATTTATCAATGGATGAATGATGATGATCTTAAAAGATTAAGCATCGGGCTAAATCGGAGAATGTGCAGGAACGAGGCCCTCGAATGGGTGAAATCTCGCATGGCTCATAACAATTATCAGGTCTTTTGGGCTATTTGCACAAAAGATACGGGAAAGCTGATAGGATATACTTTCCTGACGAATATCCATTATATCAATAGATCGGCAGAGTTTGGCGGGATTGTTATAGGTGATAAAGATTATCAGGACGGCTTCGCATGGATGGAGACATATCTGTTTGTCTATGAATATGCTTTTGAGAGATTAGGCCTTAACAGAGTCTATGGATATGCCCTGGTAGAGCATCATACATCCAGGACCATTGCAAATGTCATGTTTGCAAGTGTTGAAGGAATATTGCGAAAGGCCATATACAAAAATGGTGTTTACCATGACATGACTATTGGGTCTCTTCTGAGTGAAGAATATTTTGAGCATAAGGCTAACGGCGATTATGCTATAAACAAGATATTAAAGAGACTGAGGGAAAAAATAAAAGACAACAGAAAGGATTAATAATTATGAATAATCCATTTTCGTTAAAAGGAAAAACCATTTTGATAACAGGTGCTTCTTCTGGAATAGGAAGAGTGGTGGCGATAGAATGTTCAAAAATGGGGGCGACCGTGGTCTTGAGTGGCAGGAACTGTGATCGGCTACAGGAGACGATATTAAATTTGGAAGGAGAGGGACATATAGTCGTGGCTGCAGATTTATCAGTGCAAGAAGGTATTGATTACCTGGTTGAGAATTGTCCATCTATAAATGGAGTGGTCCATTGTGCCGGTATCCCGAAAATTTGTGCAATTAAACACTTGAAAAGGGATATCTTAAATGAAATAATCAACACGAATGAAGTTGCCCCAATTCTTTTAACTGCAGGTTTGCTGAAAAAGAAAAGAATTCAAAGAGGCTCTTCTGTCGTGTTTATTGCCTCTACGACAGGTGTGTTAACCGCTGGAAGCATAGGGGATGCTGACTATGCCGCTACAAAAGGCGGTCTTGCAGGCTTCTCAAAGACGGCGGCAGCTGAATTGGGATCTCAAAATATTAGAGTCAATACCATTTGCCCAGGTTTGGTGGAGACACCGATATTATCACAGGCAAGTGGTATGTCTTCGGATGATTTTATCAATCAAAAGTTGGCGAGGTATCGAATAAAGAGATTAGGTACTCCGGAAGATGTTGCGTATGGCGTGATTTATCTTTTGTCAGATGCATCATGTTGGATAACGGGAATAAATCTGCCAATTGATGGTGGATGTCATTTATAAATTAAATAATTGAATTGATACGATGAAATGTATTATTGACAACATTAGTATTAGAAGCATTGCCACATGTCTTCCTGAAAAAGTGGTTGAGATGTCAAGCTATGCTGAGAAATTCGGTGAGAAAGAAGTTGAAGCAACAATTAAAGCATCAGGAATAGAGCGACTTCACTTTACAGAAATTGGTGAAACAGCTGCTGATCTGTGCTATCGAGCCGCAGAATTGATATTAGAAGAAGAGAAAATCGACAGGAACTCGATTGATGGTTTGGTTCTTGTATCTCAAATGTTTGACTATTTTAATCCCCCAACTTCATGCGTCTTACAAGGACGGTTGGGACTACCCAAGGATTGCGTCTGTTTTGATATATCATACGGATGCAGCGGATATATATATGGACTGTTTCAAGCCGCCACATTGATTTCTTCCAGGGCATGCAATAATGTACTTGTTTTAGCAGGTGATACGTATTCGAAAAATGAGAAAACGGAAAAGGCTTCTGTTATGGTGTTTGGTGATGCTGGGTCGGCAACATTGGTTAGCAAGGGAAATTCCAGTTTGGCGTTTCATATTATGACGAACGGCTATGACTATAAAACTGTATTATCGGATAGGTTGGGATACAGGAAATGGCCTTATAATAGATCGCTTGATTACCAGCCAGATGATGTTTCGATGCATGGTGACGATGTCTTTAGCTTTATCGTTTCCGTGGCACCAAAGAGCATTAAGACTGCATTGGAGATGGTCGGATGGGATAAGGATGATGTGGATTTCTATGCATTCCATCAGGCAACAAAGATCACAATAGATTTTATGACAAAGAAGTTGAAACTGGCTCATCCGGAAAGAGCACCTTTTGATATTCAGAATTATGGAAATACTGGACCGACAACAGTTCCACTGGTATTGACAGATTATCCTCACCGAGCAGAAGGAATAGACACTTCAAACTGGAAGAAGGTTATCCTGTCTGCCTATGGCGTTGGTCTTTCTTGGGGAAGTATTGCTTGTGATTTGTCAAAAACGAAGATTTACAGACCAATTAATCAATAAATGAGATGAAAGCTTTTTTATTTCCTGGCCAAGGTTGTCAGAAAGAAGGAATGGGGAAAGACCTCTATGATGCTTTCCCAAAAGCCAAAGCAGTATTTGATAAGGCAGATGAAGTTTTAGGAGAGCGTTTTTCGGAAACCTTGTTTAATGCAAGCGAAGCGCTTCTGATGGATACTCGCTATACCCAACCAGCGATATTTATATATGAGGTGGCTTTAGCTAAAGGACAGGATGAAATCGCGCCAGATTGTGTTGCAGGCCATTCCTTAGGTGAGTATGCTGCTCTCGTGATTGCTGGCGTATTGTCATTTGAGGAAGCACTGCGCTTTATCAAGTTTCGTGGTCAAGTGTTTTATGAGGCCTTCGAAAAGCATCCAAGCGCTATGGGAGCAGTTATCGGCATTCCTGACGAGCAAGTCCTAAATATTTTAAAACAGGTTGGAGACGAAGATGGTGAGAACCTCTACATCGCAAATTATAACGGACCGGGACAACTGGTAATTACAGGTGCTCGGAATAGTATCCGAAAGGCATGCAAGATCTTAAAGGAAATGGGGGCGAAACGTGCTTTGCTCTTACCTATGAAGGGCGTTGGACACTCTCCAAACTCAGCAGAAGAAGGAGAGAGACTGGCTATTGAGTTAAAGAAAATGCAATTCAAAGATGCATTAGTTCCTGTTTATCAAGATGCAGATGGTGAGCCTCATACAGATGCAAAAGAAATTCTCGACAACCAAATAAAGTTAATGACACATCCTGTTCAATGGACAAGGTTGACAAATCGTATGTCTGATAATGGCGTAACAGAATTCTATGAGGTCGGAACAGATGATACATTACAGAAGATAGTGAGGCGCATGAAGCCGGATTTGACAGTTACATCGCTTCTTCACATACCATTATATGAAGGGAAAGTCCAAGATTATTCATTAATCAAATAGTAGTATTATTCACTTAAAATAGTTAATTATGACAATTGAAGAATTTATTAAGAAGATCGCAGCAGAGTTAGAAGATACACCTGCAGATCAGTTGACTCCTGAGACGAATTACAAAGACCTTGACGAGTGGGGTTCGTTGGCTTCTCTCTCCATCATTTCTATGATAGAAGAAGAATATGGTCAGTTGATAACAGGAGCTGATGTCAGAGCAAGAAATTCGATAAAGGAGTTATATGACTTTGTTGAATCTCTTTAATTATTTTACATCATTTGGTTAAGCGCATAGCGCTTAACCAAATATTCACAAGATTATTCGTACTTAGGTTGTTATTGTTTTACGATGCAAGGTGAAATAGGTAGTAATTTCTGGCTGGATCCAAATAAAGAGTTATTTGAAAAGCCAATTAGTACTCCGATTCAGTTCAACTGCAAAGGAAATGATAGCGTATGGCTATCAACGGGTCGTTCTGCTATAAAGTTCGTTATAGAAACAATTGAAGAGAGAAAACCAGGGTTGAAAAAGGTTGCCGTTCTGCCGTCATTTACATGTAATACGGTGATAGAGCCGTTTCTAAAGTCAGGATATGCGGTTTATTACTACCCTGTAGAGAAAGACTTAAGAACAACATCTGACACAATTCTTCGAACAGCAATAGAAAATGATGCTACAATAGTATTATTCCATAGATATTTTGGTTTTGATACACTTGACGGTCAGATTAACAAAATGTGTGAAATTTTGCATGAGTCGGGAAAGTATACAATAGAAGATTGTACACAATGCCTTTATAGTGATATTCATAGGGCTAATTGTGATTTTGCTGTAGGTAGCATACGAAAATGGACTGGTACTCCAGATGGGGGATTTGCAGTATGTAGGGAAGGAGAATTCTTTGGTAAGCCTCAGAAATCTGACGTGGAATTAGAGAAAGCTAAGGTTGAAGCTTCTTATGCAAAATACCGCTTTCTGTTTGATCACAAAGGAGAAAAGTCAGAAATGCTGGCTATGTACCGACATGCGGAGGATATCTTGGATAATCAAACTGAGGTATACACCATCTCCTTAACTTCAGCAAAAGTTCAGAGCAATTTGAATATTGAAAATCTAAAGACAAAAAGGAGGGATAATTTCAAGTTGCTTGGTAATATAATAAATTCTCGTGTAAAAACAGTTTTTTGTTTAAATAACCAAGAAGTACCATTGTATTTCCCGATAATCGTCGATGACAGGTCTGCACTGCAGAAACATCTTGTTGATAATGCAATCTATGCCCCAGTGGTGTGGCCAAAAGACGAACAACAACCGATACAATGTGAAGGTGCAGAACACCTATATAAACATTTACTGTGCATCCCTATAGATCAGCGTTATGATCAGGATGACATGAGGAGGATAGCTAAAGTTATTGATAATTTCTACGAATTATGAAAAAACTGGCAATAATTGGTGGAGGCGTTATGGCTTCATATTTCGGGGATGCGTGCCATCGGCTTGGATATGAAGGTCACTATTTTTCAATGATCGACGGTAAGGTTGATGATGAAAAGGTTGATGTTTTTCATGAAATCAATATATTTGAAAAAGAGCAGATCGTCTCTATCTGTAAGGAAATAGAAGTGGATGGAGTTGTTGCTACTACAGAACTATCAGTACCAATAGCAGCATTTGTTGCAGAACAATTAGGGTTGCTTGGATTGCCTTATGACGTGGCACGTGTAATAACAGATAAATATCGTAATCGTGAGTGTATTAAGAATTTGAAGGATTTATTATCACCTAAGTATGTAAAGGCAAAGAATATAGATGATATAAAGAATTCAGATGTACCATATCCGATGATATTAAAACCCACCAATCTTGGAGGTAAACGAGGTATAACTGTTGTAAGAGAAGAAGAATCTTTAGCACAGGCATTTGACTATGCAAAAGACAGTTTCCGCAAAGGAACTACACCTGTTATTATTGCAGAACAATTCCTTGATGGTGGCATGGAATGTAGTGTGGAAAGCATTTCATTCAAAGGGAAACATACAATTATCCAAATTACTCAAAAGGACAGCAGCGGGGCTCCCCATTGCGTGGAATTAGGACATCATCAGCCTGCACCTTTACCAAAGGACATTTGGGATAAGGTCGTCAAAGGGGTTTCATCAGGTCTGACAGCAATTGGATTGACTAATGGCCCATGCCACACTGAAATAAAGATTATTGATGGTGAAGTTTATCTGATAGAGTTTAATGCAAGGCCTGGCGGGGATCATATTTGGTGGCCGATGGTAGAGCTGAGTACTGGCTTTGATATTATTGGTGCAGTAGCTCTGGCTGCTACAGGTGATTTACAGCCAATTGAAGTATCACACTTTAAACATAGTTTTTCCGGACTTTATTATGTAGTGAAACAGACCGAATTTCTGAAATCTATTTTTGACACCTGTGAGGAATATGAATGGTGTTGGGAAAAGAATTTTATCACCAATGAATTGGAAGAACTGACTCAAAATGATATGGAACATACAAACTATATGATCTATTCATCTGTGAAAGGTGATCCTATTTCTGATATTTTGAGAGGCAATCAATAATGTTTGTTTCTTTGATGAAGTTTATTTCTATCACGTTGTTGTCTATTTGTTGGTTAGTTACTTGTTCGCATGCAAGTACAAATCCTTATGTAGATTTGTCAGTATCGTCAAAGGACTCATTGATTAAATGTCGCATAGATAGTATCAGAAAGAGTTTTCAGAATGTTGGTTTATATGCTATTGCAGTTAATAAGAGTAAGGTGGTCTTTTCCAAATCATTTGGATATTCAGATCTTGTAAAGAGGGATAGTATTAAGGAGAATGACTTGTTCTTAATAGCTTCATTATCCAAGCCCTTTGTTGGGACAGCTATTATGCAATTGGTAGAAAAGAAAAAGATTTCTTTGGACGATGATGTTAATAACTATCTTGATTATTCGGTTCGAAATCCGAGGTTTCCTCAAACCTCTATTACTGTCAGAATGCTTCTTTGCCACAGGTCTGGTTTGAAACGAAGTTCACCATATAAGGGTAATTTTATAGATCTTTTCATAAAAGATGAAAAGGATATGTTAATGAATATGTATGAGGATTTTGTGCCTGGCAACGGAATGTCGTATAGCAATATGGGATTTGATATATTAGGGGCAATTGTTGAAAAGGTTACAGGCGTCCGTTTTGATGAATATGTGGATAATAGTATATTAAAGCCGTTGGGAATATATGGTGGATATGATATTTCAAGGATAGATACAAGCCGATTCGTCAGGACATATAGTTATAAGGATGGTAATTATAGAAAATTAAGTTCCTTATATTCAAAAGAGACGATTACTAATTACAAATTAGGATATAGTATTAATAAATTATGGCCAGCAGGAGGAATGGTTATTTCCGCTAATGATTTAGCTAAGTTTATGATAGCGCATATGAATAAAGGGAAATTGACAGGAAAAAAGAGGATCCTGAGTCGCCATGGTGAAGAATCTCTATGGGAAAGGCAGTTTGGGACTAATCATGGGCTATCATTTGTCCACTTTAATGGAATTCTTCCTGAGGTTGATTTGATAGGAATGTCTGGTGGTGCGCGCGGTATTCACAGCTATATGCTATTTGAACCTAATGAGAAATTCGGCTTTGTTGTAATCTGTAATGGATGCACTTCCAAGTCTGTTGACGGTTCTGAAATGAATAAGCTTATAATACGAGAGTTGTATAATGCATATATTGATTGCAAATGATAAGAATAATTGATGTTTTTGACAGAGAATCATGGGATGGAATCGTTAAGGATTTCAAACATTATGATTTATACTACCTTAGTGGGTATGTGAAAGCGTTTCAAATACATGGAGACGGTCTGCCGCAACTTCTATATTATGAAGCAGATGGGCTGAAGGCTATCTATGTGTATATGAAACGAAAAACTGCCATCGAAGGATATTACGACAGCGTAACACCATACGGATATGGAGGTGTGTTGTTTGAAGGCGAAACTACAGAAGAGAATCTCCGTGCTTTCTGGAAAGCATACGTGGAGAAGATGAAGGAGGAGGGAATTGTGGATAATTTTGTCCGTTATCATCCCGTTCTTGCCAATGCTGTCACGATGAAGCAGATTTCAAACGTAATTGACTTGGGTAAAACGGTTGCTATGGACCTTTCATCAGAGGAGGTTATCTGGAGTAATATCACGAGTAAAAACCGCAATATGATCCGCAAGGCGGAAAAGAACGGTGTTGAAATCCGTCATGGTAAAGGTTTGGAGCTGTTTCAGGTATTCAAGCGTATCTACAATGCCACGATGGAGAAAGATCATGCTGAGAAGTATTATTTCTTTGAGGACGTCTTTTATGAGTCAATCCATAATGACCTGCATGATAATTATGAGTTGTTCTATGCTGTCTTGAATGGTGAGATTATCGCAATTAGTATTATGCTTTTTGCCAATGACCAGATGCACTATCATCTGTCAGGATCGGTGAATGAGTATCGTAATTTGGCTCCATCAAATTTGTTGTTATACAAGGCTGCGTTGTGGGGATGCGAACATGGTTATAGAACCTTCCATCTGGGCGGTGGCGTGGGTTCTGGTGAAGATAGTCTTTATAAATTCAAGGCGGCTTTTAATCGTAATAGTGACTACCAGTTCTCGATAGGAAAGGAGATTTTTGATCAGGATAAGTACGATGAGTTGGTAAGAGAACGTGCTGCTTGTGACACGACCTTTAATCAGGAAAGCCAGTATTTCCCACTTTATAGAGCAGGAATGGTTAGCTCATATAGTGTAAAGGATACGATGAAGAATATTCTTATTTCTTCTGCTGGGCAAAGAGTGGTCTTGGTGCGAATCTTTAAACAGACCCTGAAACAGCTTGGTCTGGAGGCCCATGTATATGCCTCTGACATGAATCCAGAGATTGCGCCTGCCTGTTATGTTGCAGACGACAGTTTCGCTCTACCAGGATGTAAAGATGAAAACTATGCGGATGAGTTGCTAAAACTATGCAAGGAGAAAGAAATCGGACTGGTAATCCCCACCATAGACCCGGAACTTGAGGTGTTCGCCTTGAATAGAGCGCGCTTCATGGAAGAAGGTATCCATTTCGTGGAACCTGACCTGGATTTCATCAGAATATGCAGAGACAAGAGAGTGACTGCAACCTATTTCCTCAAGAAAGGCATAGCGGTGCCGGAGAAACGTGACAAGAATCATCCCGTATTCCCGATGTTTGCTAAGCCCTACGACGGGTCGCGAAGTGTAAACACGCACGCTATTATGAACCAAGATGAGTTGACGAAGGAGATTATGGATGACCCCAAGCTCATGTTTATGGACTATATAGACAAGAGAGAATACAGGGAGTTTACAGTGGATATGTATTATGGCCGTGACTTCCGAGTGAAGGGAATCGTACCGCGCGAGCGGTTGAAGGTCAGGGAAGGTGAGGTCAGTAAAGGAATTACGAGGAAAAACTATATCGTAAATTTCCTCAAGGAAAGGATGGGCTATATTGAAGGCGTTCGTGGTTGTATTTGTCTTCAGTTGTTCTATCGTGAGTCGGACAATGGCATCAAGGCGATTGAGATCAATCCGAGGTTTGGGGGCGGTTTCCCGTTGACCTATTATGCTCACGCCAACTTCGCAGAGTATATCATCAGGGAGTACCTGCTGGGCGAGCCCATTGACTATTCGGAAGACTGGCTCGACAGGACGCTGATGCTCCGCTATGATGATGATATTATCGTCAATGACATAGACTTGTAGTCAGGCCACACTGTTTTGTGACATAAAACAGAATCTGAAAGACAATGATTAAGGAACTGCAAATATCCCAAAGAGGAATAGACATGCCGGCCTCGCCAATCAGGAAATTGGCACCATTGGCTTACGCTGCAGAGGATAAGGGCGTGAAAATCTATAGATTGAATATCGGCCAACCTGACCTGCCGACGCCGCAAAAAGCATTAGATGTTCTAAAGTCTGTGGATAGAAAGACTTTGGAATATAGCCCATCTCAGGGGTATCGCTCTTTAAGGAAGGCTCTGGTCAATTACTATGACCGCTATCAGATCAAACTGTCAGCAGATGAGATTATCATCACTTCTGGAGGCAGTGAGGCGGTATTGTTTGCCTTTATGAGTTGCCTTAATCCTGGGGATGAGATTATCGTTCCTGAGCCTGCATACGCTAACTATATGTCGTTTGCTATATCTGCCGGTGCAGTCATCAGGACAGTTGCTACAACTATTGAGGAGGGATTCTGTCTGCCTAAGGTGGAGAAATTTGAGAAGCTGATCAATGAACGTACAAAGGCCATTCTGATATGTAATCCGAATAATCCGACTGGCTACCTCTATACCCAAAAGGAGATGAACCAGATTAGGGATTTGGTGAAAAAGTACAACCTCTATCTTTTCTCAGATGAGGTGTATCGGGAGTTTATTTATACAGGGTCTCCCTATATCTCTGCCATGCATCTGGCCGGAATTGAGCAGAACGTGGTGCTAATTGATTCCGTATCGAAACGCTATTCTGAGTGCGGTATCCGTATAGGCGCATTGATTACGAAGAATGCAAGAGTGCGAGAAACCGTCATGAAGTTCTGTCAAGCAAGGCTTTCGCCCCCATTGATCGGGCAGATGATAGCGGAGGCCTCCATTGAAGGGACAGAACAGTACTCACGGGATGTGTATGATGAATATGTGGAGCGGAGGAAATGTCTGATAGACGGTGTGAACAAGATCCCTGGATGTTATACACCAGTGCCGATGGGCGCTTTCTATACTGTCGCACAATTACCTGTGGAGGATACGGATAAGTTTTGTGCGTGGTGTCTGAGCGATTTTTGTTGGAAGGATGAGAAAACTCCGGACGATAAGATTGGCGAAACAATCATGATGGCCCCTGCTGCTGGTTTCTATTCAACACCTGGAATAGGTATGAATCAGGTACGTTTGGCATACGTGCTTAAGAAAGAAGATATTCAGAGGGCATTGCTCCTGCTTGAGAAAGCCCTTAATCAATATCAGGAGGAAGAACGTGTGTCCGTCAAATAAAACTTTAGGATGGCTCCGATTTGTATTGAATCCAAATTCGGGAAAGCCAGAAGTTGATGACTGGCAGGATGTATATGACTTCGCTGAGAAGCAGAGCCTTTTAGGAATTTGCAATCCAACAAGTCACGACATTCGGATGCCACAGGATTTGCTGTTCCAATGGATTGGCGATGTCCAGGCAATAAAAGCCCAGAATCAGCTTCTCAATCAGCGTTCGGCAGAGGTCTATCAATTCTTGCGGGAGTCGGGCTTCAGGTGCTGTATCCTTAAAGGTCAGGGCAATGCACTGATGTATCCAGACCCGAGTCTGAGATGTCCTGGCGATGTGGACGTATGGGTGGATGTGGACAAAGAGACTTTGTATAGATATGTTAGGGAACGATACTCTGACGCTGAGGAATGCATCAAGCATATCAAGTTCCCTATGTTCGCGGATGTGGAGGTGGATGTACATCATACACCATTGCGATTTCTACATATATGTCACAATAGAAACTTACAGAAATGGCTTTCGGGACAGATAGATGAACAAATGAACCATTATGTCAGCCTGCCAGATACAACAGACGATTTAGCCGTACCGACAGCAAAGTTTAATGCGGTCTATCAGTTAGGACATATCATGGTTCATCTGTTTGATGAGGGTATCGGATTCAGGCAATTGACAGACTACTTTTATGTACTTAAAGAGGTCAGTGGCTTGTCGCAAGAAGAACGTGATGATATCGTGGATACTTGGAAAAGATTAGGGATGTTGAAACTGGCATCTGCCGTGATGTGGATAGAGTCAGAAATTATGGGAATTGATAAACGATGTTTACTGACTGATCCAAATGAGCAATTAGGGGAAAGGTTTTTGGAGGATGTGCTTGAAGGAGGTAATTTCGGCCATTTCAGCGTCAGGCAATCGTATTGTAATAATGGCAATCGATTTGCAAGGAGAGTATCGTCCTTACGTCGCCTCCTCAGGTTGTCACCCTGTTTCCCGGGTGAGGCTGCTTTTAGAATACCTCATCGTATTTTCGGCTTATCGAAAGTGTATTGGAGAAAATATGTAGTAAGATAATAAAAATGTCAGGAAGAAAAAGAGGCAAAGTAATGCGATTCTAGAGAAATGGATCTGGTTTCTATTATTATACCTGTCTATCAGGTATCTGACTATGTGGAGCGCTGTTTAAGGTCTGTCTTGAGCCAGACATATCCAGACATTGAGTGTATTATAATAGATGATGCTACTCAGGATGACAGCGTCGCCAAATGTGAACGGCTTATTAAAGAATATACAGGTTCAATCAAGTTCCGGATTCTCCATCATGATAATAATAAAGGGTTATCAGCTGCAAGAAATACTGGCACCAATGCAGCTACTGGTACTTATCTTTATTATTTGGACAGTGACGACTATATTCCGACAGACTGCATTGAGAAGCTAATAGAGCCCTTCATGGCGTATAATACTCTCGAAATGGTGCAAGGTAATTGCATAAAGATATTTGATGAGAAAGAAATAATTGCCTATAAAGGTGATTTGTTGCATATTACTAATAATGATGATGTACGGAAACACTATCTTATGCCCCATCAAAATATCTATATCAGCGTGTGGAATAAACTGCTGAAGCGCTCTTTTGTAGAAAAGAACACTCTTTACTGCAAAGAAGGAATAATTTGCGAGGATCATCTATGGATGTTCTATCTGATTAAATATGTGCGGGATGCATATCTGTGCGATGCAATTACTTATTATTATCCCCTTAGGTCTGGTTCCATTGTGACCAGTTCGGACAAAAGAACAAAGGGAAACAGTTTTAGTATAATATTTAATGAGATACTTGAAAACCTATCAGAAGGGAAGGAACGGGAAGAAATCAATGCCTATGTGCATATCTTCTGCAAGAGATATCTGACGTTTATAAATGATGCTCCTGCGTTGAAGGAATCTGCTGATCTTTATAAGAAAAGTGCGAGGGAATACGGAAGTTGGTATGTTTTTCTTGTTCTTAATTTAATCATCTCGACAAGACAAAAGGCCGCGGCTCTCAAGGTCTTAGGGTGGCTTAACAGATTCCGATGGAAAGCCTGCGGTCTTTTCTATTGTCTGAAGGGAGAAAGTCTACGTTTGCTGGGTTGAGCGTAGTAGGCTAAAGGGGAGATAGTTTATGCAGGGCACGAAGTGACAGAAAAGCTGAATGAAATGAATGTAATGTAAATAAAGAAATATATGGATCGTAAAAGGATTTATTTATGCCTAGCTCACATGAGCGACGAAGGTCTGGAACAGAAGTACATCAAGGAGGCATTCGATACAAACTGGGTGGTTCCGTTGGGGCCGAATGTGAATGGCTTTGAGAGTGATCTGAAGGCCTTTGTCACACAGAAAGATAATGTTGAAAGTCTCACAGATAGCATAGATATCAAAGATTTAACTTCTAAAGAAGTCGTGGCATTGGCGAGTGGAACGGCGGCAGTACATCTGGCTCTGATAGCCTGTGGTGTGGGGCCGGGCGACGAGGTGATCGTGCAGAGTTTTACGTTCTGTGCATCGAGTCATCCAATCACGTATCTGGGGGCTACGCCAGTGTTCGTGGATTCTGAGAAAGATACATGGAATATGGATCCTGAGCTATTGGAAGAGGCGATAAAGGATCGTATAGCTAAGACTGGTAAGAAACCCAAGGCGATTGTGCCTGTGGCTTTGTATGGAATGCCATATCAAATAGACAGAATTCTGGAGATTGCTAACAAGTATGATATTCCCGTCATCGAGGATGCCGCAGAAGGATTCGGCTCCAAGTTCAATGGTCAAGTATTGGGTACCTTCGGCCAATTTGGTGTACTTTCTTTCAATGGAAACAAAATGATTACCACCTCAGGCGGTGGCGCACTGATCTGTCCAAATAAAGAGGCGTGGCAGAAGATTATGTGGCTTGCTACACAGGCTCGTGAGGCCTATCCCTATTATCAGCATGAAGCAATCGGATATAATTACCGTATGAGTAATATTTGTGCTGGTATTGGCCGCGGACAGATGACAGTGGCAGAACAGCATATTGAACACCATAAGCATGTGCAAAAGATGTATGAGGATTTACTGAAAGATGTTCCAGGAATTACTGTCCACAGCCAGCCTGAAGGTCACACAGATAAAGCTTCTGGCCAGCAGAAGCCGGTCTTCGACAGTAACTATTGGCTTTGTACGATAACGATAGCTCCAGAGGTGAGGGTTAAGGGACAAGAGAATGCGTATAAGAAGATTATAACCGGAGCAGTGGGTGGAGCTGCGGGTGTTATTCATGCTGTTAGTTCTGCTACCACGGATTGTCAGCCTAATGATAACGTTGAAGCCCTGCGAATGGTGTTGGATGCAGCGGGCATAGAGGCCAGACCACTTTGGAAACCAATGCATAAGCAACCGGTATATGCTGGAGCACCTGCGTATGTGAATGGGGTGAGTGAGGCCTTGTTTAAAGTAGGCATGTGCCTGCCGAGTGGACCTTATGTAAGCGATGAGGATGTGAAGTATATCGTGGAGACGATCAAAGGAGCAATAGTCTAACGCTTTGTGCTAACCTCACCTCACAAAGGGTCAGACCCCTTGTGAGGTTGAGGGGACGAAGGAAGGAGAGACGAGAAGTAGTCTTTTGTTATTTCTCAACGGGATTAGATTCATATATGTTAACAGCAGTTTTATAGTAGTATGAAGAAGGAGCACATTTTCTTTTTTGTTATTTTTGCCACTTTTCTTGTAAGCTTTGTCAGCTTAGGCATCTCATGCTATAGAACAGAGGTGAATCTTGACCTGGATTACATGGGCGTTATTGTGGGAATATTGGCTCTTCTTGTTACGGTACTAATTGGACTTCAGTTGTACAACTATATCTTTGCAAGAGAGAATATCAAGTTGATTGTGGATGAACAGGTTAAGAAAATGATCGAGGACTATGAGCAAGTTACAAAGGCAAGGGATCTAGTTGTTGAAAATCATGAATATGTTGTAACTGATTATGTTAACGAGAAAGTTACTGACCATATCATAAGAAGTCTCCAAGAACTCGATAAATGCCAAAATGGAATTATGAAAGAGCGTTGTCTCGATTATGTAATGGAAGAGGCTCACAATCTTTGTACTGTATATGTGGAAGTAAAGGGCCGAAAGATTTATAAGGATAAGAAACCTGACTATCTTTACGTCTTGAAAAAGGTGGATCATAAATATACATCAGAGTTGATCGACTATATTGAAAATGCAGAAGAGGTCGATCCTCAAAAAGCTTAGAGAGATATGTAAGCAGATGTTCAGTCAAATAGAACTGAATCATCAGAGCGAGGGAAGATTGCGTGATGAAGAATGACACAAGATGAGAGGTGGGTGACTCGCTTTGAAGAGGAGAAAAGGTTTATAGAGACCTATCATCGAAATCCCTCGAAGTATGCCGGAGAGGAGAGGTTGATGCTCCATTTCTTGAAGAGAGGCAGGAAGTTGATGAATGCTGGAGAACTGAAAGAGCCCCGGCTGAGTATGTTCAAGGAATTGTTATCGTTGAGCGAAAAGAATAAGAGGGTGAATCAATGGGGGTGACGTTTTCAATCACCTCACAAGGGGTCAGACCCTTTGTGAGGTTGAGGGGACAAAGGAAGAAGAGACGATGAGTTGTATATGGAGATCTATTTGATGTAAACATGAAATTTAAGAATATTGACGAGGAAGTTTATGATAATATCCTTGGTATCCTGAGAAAGAGTTATGAATATCAAGAGAAATATGATGATGACTTTAGAAAAGTATTGGAAGCATGTCTTAATGATTATCAATTTTTGGTCAAAGAAATAACTATTGATGTGCTATTCTATGCATTGGTCGTAAATAATTGCTACTATATGAATAGAATAGTAAAGTCATATCTTCAAGGTCGCCATTCAACAGCATTAGCTCAGTTGAAAAATGTGCTAAAAACAAATAGAGACTTATACGTTACAGAAGTATCGGAAGGAGAGTACTTTTATAGAATGAGGTGTTTCGGTAAGCGTAAGGATTTGAGCAGAAAAGACATCTTTCATATACCAATCAACAAAAAACGTATAATAAAAACACAAAGATACAGTGCTCCAGGCTATCCTTGTCTTTATCTTGGAAAAAGCTTGTATGGTTGTTGGGAAGAAATGAACAGACCTAATACGGAAAAGACATTAGTGGCTTGTTTTAGAAGTCAGAAACTTTTCCGCGCACTTGACCTAAGAATTCCAACATTTGATGAGTTTGCAAACAATATAGAAAGATATCTTCAAATCTTTCCCTTTATAATAGCTTGTGGGGTTCCTGTGAGAAATGCCAATGATGTGTATAAGCCAGAGTATATCATGCCACAATTGCTTTTAGAATGGATTATAGATAATAACTATACCAAGGCAGATACTATTGCTGGCGTTTATTATACTTCTGCAAATCGTAATATTGATTTCTATATCCTTGATCACGAATGGGATAACTTGGCCATTCCAGTCCAGGATTCTTTAACTGGTGACGCTTTTTGTCCTAAGCTGAAAGATTTGTTTTGGTGCACGATGCCAACTTGCTATGAATATGAACTAATTCGTGGAAATATCGATACTAAGCCATTATGGGAAAATATTTCTAATCCAGATGACCCTTATGGGTTGAAAGAGGATTATAATAAGTCGCTTTTCTCAAGGATGGAGTCTATTATAAAGAAAAAGACTTTCAATGTCGTTGATACAGAGGAACTTGATTAATGAGTTCTGAAGTAAGAAATAATATCTTAGATTTGGGCGCATTCACTCAGAGACAAACATATACAACCTACAATATAATTACAACAGCTAAGCTGACCTCAGAGTTGTAACAGGGTGTTTACTGATATGACTATCTGAATCGGATGTTTGCAGAGAGAGTAGTAGATATGATTTTGGATAGGAATGAGGGGAGAAAGAGTAGGAAGAGAGCCGTTTTATGTGAATAAACAGTCAAATATAATTGCTATATGAAAAATTACGATAGTCGGACGTATAGTATAAATGATTTTTTGGAGTGGCATAACAATAAGCAGCTCGAGTTAAATCCTAAATTCCAACGTAGGAGCGTCTGGACAGATACAGCCCGCTCTTTCTTGATGGATACTATTATTCGAGGGCTTCCTATTCCAAAAGTGTTTATCCGTCAAAAAATTAATGTGACTACTCGCAGTTCAATACGCGAGGTTGTTGATGGTCAGCAGAGATTACGCACTATATTATCTTTCTTGAATGATGGATTTAAAATCTCTAAAAAACATAACCCTCAGTATGGCGGATATTATTTTTCTCAACTTAGTGAGGTTGATGATGATATACAAGCTGCCATTTTAAATTATGAGATATCTGTTGATATGTTAGTGAATATGCCAGATCCGGAAGTTCTGGATGTTTTTAGTCGCTTAAATTCGTATGCGGTAGTATTGAATGATCAAGAAAAATTGAATGCAAATCATTTTGGCCCATTTAAACTGCTTGCAGATTCACTATCTAAAGAATTTTACGATTTTTGGATTAATAATGGTATTCTTACCGAGCAAAAGTGTCTTCGTATGGAAGATGTTAGTTTGACTGCAGACCTGCTCATAGCTATGTGCGAAGGAATCAAGGAAAAGAAGAAAATTAAATCATATTATGATTCTTTTGAAGAGAACTTCGATTTCGATGTAGAGGAGTTGAGCGAAAGATTTAGGAATACGATATCTCTGATTAACACGATATTCGATACAGGCCTTAAACAGACAGAGTTTAGAAGAGTACATATATTATATACGTTATTTACATCTTTGTATCACATTCAGTATGGTCTTCCTGGTATAGAATCTGCAAATTATAAAATTAATCCGAGTGATGTTGGGCAGATTGCAAGAATTTCTCACTCATTGGAGAGGGTAGGATATATCTATCAGACTGATGATGATTCCCGGAAGAATCTAACAAATGATGAGCTGAGGTTTTTAGAGGATAGTCGTAGAGCTACCACAGATGCAAGTAAGCGTTTGTCGCGAACCAAATTTGTTGTAGCACTTATAGTTTCGGGTAACTGATGACCACTGCAGATTGCTTACAGCGTTATAGGGATGCTGTGCAAGAAACTGAGTCGTTTATTGCAGAAGCTCATATTATGGATGCATCAGGACATTATGTACATCCTATGGATTATCGTGACTTTGTAATATCGTCAGCAGTGGTACGTTTTTCTATTGCATGGGAATCATTCATGGAAAATACGTGTTGTTCTTTTCTGATGGGAGAACCTGATACTCAAGGGCGAAGTGTGCCATGTTGCGTAACAGCAGCAGACGAAAAGCATGCTCATCAGTTGCTTATAGGAACAAATAGATATTTTGATTGGACTGATCCTGATCTAATAATCCGACTGTCAACACTCTACCTTGATCCAGACAATCCGATTAAGACTGCAATGAAATCAATGAAAAGCGATTTGATGGATATAAAAACAATAAGGAATGCGGCTGCTCATATATCTGTTACAACGCAAAACAAACTTGATGCACTAGCTTCTAGACTGTATGGAACACAACAGATCAATACTACGGTTGCGACAGTGGTTCTTTTTGTTCGTCCAGATGGTAAGACGTTATGGGAATATTATAAAGATTTGTTAGATGTGGCTGCGGAGAATGTAGTGAAAGGGGTTGTATAAATGAGATCTATATAAGTGTAATAAACTGTCAATATTGATGTCTTTTATGAAATGGGATAATGACACCTTTTCTTTTCCTCCTTACAGTACTGTGACCGTTGGTTCTAGAAACCTTCGGGAAGTAATAATTCCCCTAAAAGGCGTTTTCAAGTCTAGACGTCATGTTTACTGATGACAGAATTTTGACTGTTAGGTGAGTGTGAAGAAAGAATAAAATATGTGGCAAAATGTATCTATGTGAAGAGAAAGATGTATATTTGCAGAAAATAGATATATATGATAAAAGAGATTAGTATAAAGAATTACAAGTCGGTCGTTAACCAGAATTTGGATCTAGGCATGTTCAATGTGATTATCGGGGCAAACGGCTGCGGTAAATCGAATTTGTTGGAGGCGATTGCCTTGGCAGGTCTTTCCTGTTCGGGTGCGTTGCTCCCTGAGTTGTTTGAAAGCCGTGGCATACGTGTGACTGATAACCGGTTTATGCGGTCGGCATTTGATGATGTCGATGAAGAATTTATTCAAATACTTGTCACAACGGTGGATGGCGACGCATCATCCTATCAGATACATTATAATACGAGCAAGAAACCTGCTCAATGGGAGGATGTCGTAGAAGACGGAACAAATGAATGGTTTCACTCTATGATGGAAAATCGTGATAAAATCAATGTATCCGAGATAATGCCTGTTGTAGAGAATTTGATGAAGACAAAAGGTGAGGACAGAAAGCTAAATGTAAGTT
>JAEEGL012706654.1_pt1 | contig 34175 bp, 66 predicted proteins | sample 9134231 | NCBI WGS metagenome assembly JAEEGL01 (sample SAMN16246548, study PRJNA631951) | gut metagenome | biome: gut microbiome; feature: rumen; material: fiber-attached | host: Bos | place: Iran: Karaj | collected 2018-10 | reverse complement strand
CTCGATAGTTTCAGGGCAGTCGTAGATGACAAACACCCTGTCAAGGATTTCCTGTCTGTCTTCAGGGTCATAGTCCTCGATGCCGGGGTCCATCCACTTCACCCTGGTACCGACCTTGAGTTTCTGGATGTCCTCGAACTTCAGGCGCAGGCACTCGGTGAGTTTCTGGAGAACTTCAGGAGCCTGACGCTCCCACTCACACAACTCGTGGTCACGACCATCCTTGTCGTACAGGTACAGGGTGCCAGCGTAGCACTCCATCCCGGCGATGTCAGCCGCAGTAGCGGTCTGGCGATAGTCGTCTTCCATGAAGACCTGAAAGCTATCGTCGTAGCTCTGGATGTCGATGTAGGTGATGTTGAACGAGGTGAATAACTCGACTATTTTGTCTGCCGCTTTGTATACTGCCTTAATGACAGTAGTAGCCAGCTCGCTCGCCTGCTCTGAGAACTCGCTCAGTTTGCACATGTGGTCTTCGTTGATGAACGTCTTCATGATATTGCCTGTTTATTCGATTACTTATTTTCGTTTTCGATGATGGTGTCGATGACTCCCTTAGCCTCGGTGATAGCCTCTTCCTCGCTATACCAACCGTAGCACGAGTCAATTTCTTCCTCGCACTTCTCGTCATCTTCCTTGTAGGTCTGGTAGGCGAAAATCTGCCCGGTCATATAGGTGTCGAGGTCTTTGATTTCACCGTCAAGGACTTTGAGGACTTTCTGCTCCAAAGACTTGCAACACTTCTTGTAGCCATAGACTTTCTTTGCCTCTTCCTTGCTGAGGACGATGACCCCGAAAAGACCGGAGTCCCAAGCCATATAGCCCATATTGCCCCAGGGATTGGTTTCCCCTGTTCTGACGGTCTGACCAGAATGGTCGTACATCCAGACTTTGAGGTAGTAGTACTTCTTTCCGATGCGGTCGAAAGGAATGGTGTTGGCATACACATTTCCATCCACATCGCGGATTAACTCTTCGATGGACTTGCCATCCGGGTGATACCTGCGATGATTGGAATAGATGGTTCCGAGGTTGTCCCACTCACGAGGACTTTCTGGGTCGGCATCGTAGCCGAAAACAATCTTGAAGCCCTTGTAGGGGATTGTCTTGATGATGTGTTCGATATCCATAATACTTTGTTGTTTTGTTTGTCACCTGTACTAATTCAAAGACCTTGCCAAACTCGTCAGAAAATGTCCAAATTATGAAAATTATAGTAAGGTTGCATGAAAATTCCTGATGCCTGCTCGATAGCTCGTATCTTTGCCTGCTCCCGGTCTTTGTTTTCCTCTTTCTGTTTCAGGTATCGCTCGTACGAGTCAGGATACTTCACCCTGACTTCATAAGGACGCTCGTACTTGCTCAGGAACTTCAGAAGGTCACGACCGTTCCAGTTTACTCCTATTTCTGTTACAGGAGTCACCCCGGCGTTAATCAGGTCAGATAACTTCATTACTTCTCTGACTTTCCAACCCAGGCATCCCTCGTAGGTTTCACGGTAGTAGTAGTCGATGAACTTCACTACATCCACATCACCGAGTTTGCTCAGGTATTCATTCAGGAGTTTGGTGAACTTGCTCTGTGTCATAACTCGATTATTTTTTGTTGGGAACGATTGAGAAATCCTCAGGGGCGTAGCCCTCTGACTCGGCGAATGCCTGCGCTTCTTTCATCGTGGCGAAATAGCGACACTGGGAGGTACTGTGGTCGTCATCCAGATAATACTTCAACTCCCACTTGGCTCTGGTGTCATCACCAGAATAGACTGTGAATTTTCCGTACTGTACTTTCATACCTATTCCTCCTAATCTAATTCGATGTTATAGTCGCCGTCCTCGAACTTCGCTTCCGCTTCGGTGAGGTCGTGGGCGTACACGACCATCCAGCCACAGTCTGCCTGTGACCAGCTCATTACATAACGATTTAACTTTGCCATAACTTGTGTTGTTTTATCTGATACTATTCAATAATCGTGCCGTACTGAAAAAAAATGTGCGAGCGTGTTTCGCAACAAGCCCGCACCTACAAACAGTATGAGAGTATGATGGAAAATGGAAACTATTCGTCCTCACCGTGCATCCAAGCGATAACTCGCTGGACGGCTTCATCACGGGCTTCATCGTACCAGTCCACTTCCGGGTTTCCACCGTAGGCGGAGAAATCGAACTCGTTGGCTTCCTCGATTTCCTCAATGGTCGAATTGACCAAATCAAGGGCTTCGGTGTACACCCTATCTTCGAACTCCTGATAGGTTTCATCGGACTGCTTGGTGGCAATCATATTGTCGATGCTCCCCTCGTTCAACAGGATTTCATCGGTGATGTAGTCGGTGATTTCCTCTGTGGACATTTCCTCGATTTTCGGGAGGATGTCGCCGTTGTGGTCGATGACCGTAACTCCCTCGATGTCATCGTTGCAGTACTCCCTGACTTCGATTTTCTCGCAGTTATCTTCATCAAGGTCGAGGTGTTCTTCCATCCAGTCTATGGCTTCCTGTTCGGAATTAAAGACCTGAAAAGAAAACAGTCCTTCCGGCAGACTTCCGTCCGGATATTGGGGCTGATAGTACTTGTATCGGTAATGCTTAACATATCGCTTGTGTTTTTATGGTTGTACCTGAACTAATTCAAAGACCGTGCCAGTTAGGACATAAATTCACGATATGCGTCCATTTCGTTTGCAATATACTCCCTTTTGGCATCCTCGTAGTCATCATCATCACTACTTTTGCAGTAGTCATAGACTTCGTAGGCAATCCTATCCAGAGTCTTGAAACGGAAATCCCGGACATCGATAGTGATGTCAAACAGTCCCGCGTGGTCGTCCAGAGTAGCGTGTACCGTTACAGGGAGAGTCGCCGGGACTTCGGCGATGTTGGACAGGTCTGGGAGCCACACGCCAAACAGGGTGCATTTCCGTCCACCATAGGTGAACTTCACTCTGTCGTTGTCGTTTTCGTAACCGTCCAACTCGATGTGGGACAGACCAGAAAACGCATTCTTTTTGATGGAGTCGTAGATAAGGCGCAGGTAGGCAATCCTTACCAGACCGTTGCCAATCCTCTTAGGAACTTTGATATTCTTCATAACTCGCTTACTTTTTTATTCGTAGATGAAACGATAGGTGTCTGGGCAGGAGCCGTCCCATTTGCAGAAATGGATGTGCTTGATGCGGATGTAACTCGACAAGATTTTTGCGAGCCGTTTTGCGGATGAGGTGATACCCCGGTTGTCCGTGCCACGCAACTGGATTTCGATTTCTTTCATATCCGGCGTGTGCGTGATGGGATAGACCAGCGTACTGTGGTCGGATGTCCAATGTTCTTTCTTACCGTAGCGGTAGAAGAAATTGCTCTGTTCGATGATGTCGGCAACGACATTCCAAGTTTCCTTTGTCATAACTCGTTTACTTTTTAATCGACATATTCCTCAATGCACTCGGCGATGTTGATGAGGGTGTGAACATAGTAGACATCACTCCAGCGGACAGAATGCCATTGGTCTTTGGTTTCCTCGCTGGTGAAATCCTCTGGCTGATAGGTCACATTATAGGTAAAGGTGATGTCCTCAAGCAGACACTCAAGGTCGCCATCCACTACCCTAACGGCATAGACATACTTCTCGACTGCGTAGCGCATATCATCATCATAGATGATACCATAGATGGTGTCGAGTTTGCGGCAGGGCTGACAGTCAATGTAACCCTTTTCGCCTTGATGGGCTTTCACAAACTCCACTACTTTTTCGTAGAGTTTGTCGAAATTTGGGATGTAATCCCTCACATACTTTTTTCTTGGCATAATGACTTGTTGTTGGTTGTTACTTAACACTATTCAAATTTGGTGCCAGAAATAAAAAAACCACCCACAATTTTGCATTGCAGGTGGAAAAACAAACAAAGTAATGAAAGTGAAAATGGTTAGTCTTCTTTCTTGCCACGAGCCAGTTTATCCCAATGGATATTCACGCTGGCATCGAGGTCTGAGTTGCAATCCTCGAAATCATCAAGCATCATCTGCAAGGTGTTGATTGCATCTGCCTTGGAACGGACGGCACTCCCCTCTACGGTGATTGTGCCTGTGAAAATGAACTTTGCCATAGGCTTATACTTTTTGTGGTTTGAAAACTGTGTACTCGGCGTTTTCCTCGGTGAACACCGTGTTGTAGGCTTTTTCCTCGGCAAGTTCCTTTGCCTGCTCCGGACTGTCAGCCTCTACCTTGAATGTTTTGGTAGAGTAGCTCGTTCTGACAACATCGACAAGATAAGTAGCCATAACTCGTTTACTTTTTGTGGTTGGCGATTTGCTCATAGATGACATCAGCGACCTCGTAGTTGAAATCATAGATGCTGACAAAGATGGTGGACTTATCGTCTGGGGTGTTCACTTGGATTGACACGCAATCCTCGCCTGCGGTGTTCTTGCAAGCAACGGCTGACATAATATCAGTATGACCGTTGATGTTGCACATATTGTTAAGGTTGGAAAGCCAGATGCGGTGTCCGCAATCGCCCTCGTCCTCACCGAACCGCTTGATGGTGTCAATCATATTCGGCTCACCAAACTCCTCATACCAGAGTCGTGAAATTGAACTCGCTGATTTGATTGCGAGCCAGAACTCATCGTGTCCTGCTTGGAGCAATTGCTCCTGCTTGAAATAGGTGTCAATCATAATGCTTATTGTGTTGGTGTACCTGTCCTACTTCAAAGACTGTGCCAGCGCACCAATCTTCTCGTGGAGTTTGTGAGTTTTTCTCCACTCATCAAGGCAGTCCTTCTGGGCTTCCAGATTTCTCTGGGCTTTGTAAAGTTCAGAGTCAGCGAGCATCCGGGACTCCCGGAGCCGGAGGGAATGACAGATGATGTCCAGTTCCTCTTTGGTGAAATCGTTTGCAAGTCTTAAAGTTTCCATGTCGTAGTAATATTAAAAGGACAGGTGGGCGTGGGTCGGGGTTTGAACTTTATGCCTAATCGAAGCACATAGGCTGGACTTATCCTTATCCGATTTTGCGATGGTGTCCGGCTGATATCAAGCCTTGCTTTTCCACATCTTTCAACAGACACCCACCCTGTCCTATTATTGACTATTCAACTATCGTGCCAATGCACTCATTTGAGTACCTAATTTCCTATGTCGAGCACTTCGGCGACTCCGTTGATGATTCTGGTCAGAGCTTCCTCGTATGGGACATTGTGTTCGTTCACGAGTATCATAACCAGCTCCGCATCTTCCTCGGTGAACTCCACCCCTCGCATACAACTTGGGGCTTTGTTCACGAGGTCGTATACGATATCTTCCTTGCTCCGTTCCATACCACTAATCTCTTTTGTAGTAGTAGTGAGTGGCAGAGTAGCAGTCGCTACCATTTTCTTCGGTGACAATCTCATCACCGCAGTCCCAGCCGATGTAGCCCATAAGGGTATCAGCCCAGCCGTGGTCGTGCTTCCAGTCGCCCCAGTCAATCTGGAGAACAATCTTGTCCTCATTGACTTCCCAGATGTCCGCGTAGACCTGGTTGTCCTTGAGGCACTGCGCCAGCCTTTCAGCCAGAGGCAGGCTCATATCCGGGATGACAACGCACTCGTAATACTTGATGTCGAACAGAGTGCCGTCCTCGCGCTGGAGGATAAGATGCTCGCACCAATCGGTGTTCTCTCGTCCGTCGGGAAGGCGGTGATTAGGCTCAACGATGGCGACAACCAAGTAGGTCTTGCTCTTGTCGAGGATGTAGGTGTAGCTCTGCTGAACGAGCTGCCAAACGGTCTTTCCAATAAGTTCCTTTCTCATAATGTTGTAGTATTTGTGGTTTGTACCTGTACTAATTCAAAGACCTTGCCAAACTCAATTTTTCACCTTGTAAAATTCAAGAAATTCGGTGACAACGAAATCACTTCCGTTTCCGGGCTTGGTGAGTTCCCAGAGTCCAGACAGGTCGCTGGAGTACCAGAGGATAACCGGATTGTCCACAAATGACGGTGAATCCATATTCTCCAGACCGATGGTGTCAATCTGGTAATCCTTGTCTGTGTTGTCACCATCCTCCCAGAACATCTTAACGATGACACGGTTGGGTTTCTGGTTACCGTTGGCTTTACGCCAGTCACGGTACATCTGGATAAGTTGTTTCCTTGTCATAACTCGTTTATTTTTTAGTCATCGAACTCGACACCCAAAACATTGTTGATGACATCCAGAGCATCCTCGACCTTTCTGGCGTACTCCATCGCCTTTTCGATGTCTGCCTCGGACATACCGTTGTTGAAGAATACTTCCCCATCTTCGAGCCATCCGGTGAACTGTTCAGTACCGTACTCACGGAGAATGTTGTTGTCGAGCATATTGATAATCTGCCCTGCAACTGCCTGTTTGATTTCCTTGTTTGTCATAACTTTGTTGTTTATTTAAGCATAAGCAACAATCAGACCAAACTGCTATTTTTGTATGCAATTTCTTTCATTTCTTCACGAAAAGCCTTTTCGATGACAGGTCTGGTGGACTTTGCTTTGTCAGATATGGTTGTCTGGACATCACCCTGTTGTTCCTCGGTGATAAAGGTGACGGCGGTGAAGCCCCACTCGCTTTCGGTGATAATGAACATCCCTTTGCCCTCGACTACCATACCTTTTGACTTCCTGCCCTCGTATTCGTAGTCATCAATGTAGGTGCTTGTCCAGTCTGTCGTTTCCTTGTATATCATAAGGTCTTTGAACTCCATACCAGACCGTTCTTTCACCCTGTCAACACAATGGGATGTGAATATCAGAGGAACATCACCGTACTTCTTGTTGGTGATAAGACCAATGTATTGGTAGCCTCTGGATGTCATATATCTGATGAAAAACAGGGGCTGGACACAGACAACCTCACGGTTAATTCGATGACATTTCCAGATGACAAACAGGTTGTTGTTTCTGGGACTGGTATAAGTTACGGTGGACAGGACGATATTACCCCTGCACGACCGTATCTTCTTCTTATACTTCTCCCGGATACCGTAGGAGCGCATATTCACCCAATCGTTTTCCTCGTTGAGTTCACGCACCACATCCGCTTTTGTCATCGTGGATACTATCATAACTCGATTACTTTTAATCGTCAATCTCGTCAGCAAAGAACTGGGCGATTGCCTGTGTGAGTTCCTCGACAGTTTTCCTTTTGATTTTGTAGCCACTTGCGCCATCATCGCTACCGATATAGGCACAATACTTTTCACCCTCTTGATAGAGTTCTACATCGTAATGCTTGTTCATATTGTTTGTGTTTTTAAGGTTATACTTACGGATAAGCAAATCTTGTACCAAAGTGATTACTTGGTGATAGAAATTATCTCCAGACCGAGGTCGTCCACCAGATTCATCACCTCATCCTTGTTGCTGACAACGCCGTCAAGCCTTTCACTCATAACTCGATTACTTATTATCGAATCGTAAACATCCCTTACTTTCTGGGGTGTTACTTCATCAATGTCGTCCATATCGGACAGGGCGTTGTGACAGACACAGACACCTGTATCACCGAGCCACCAGTATCTTGTTTCAGAATTCTGGTTTTCATAATGCTCATTGATTGCTTCGAGGATGTCGTTATCAATCATCCTGTTGGGATACAGGAGGTTAACGGTGGGGTTATCAACGCCGTCCTCGTATTGGGACACGAAGTCCATAAAGGCTTCTGAACGGTAATCCTCATCACAGAGCATTACGCTTCTTTCCTTTAACTGCTGGTCGAACTGCTCGCCGAGCCAAGCCAATTCGCCATAGGATGCTTGTCTTTTCATATCGTAACTCGATTAGATTTTTTCGATGTCCTTGATTGATGAGTAAGGGATATGGGTGAAGTGTCCCTTTCCGAACAGGGGAAGTCTGCTCATTGTGCCGTCCTGCTTCGGGGAATAGAATACAGGTGAAATGTAATCCATTTCGGAAACAATACCGCCAAATGTCTTGAAGCCACCGAAGAAGCCACATTTGGTTTCACCACCTGTCAGCGTGACATTCACCTTGTCGCCGAACTTGATGTCTTTGTTGATGAATTCTTTTGCAGTCATAACTCCGTTACTTTTTATTCCTCGTCATACACAACCTCGGCGCATCCCTCAGCGATTTCAAAGTCGAAGTCATCCTGTTCCTCCCTCGCTTCGATTTCGTTTGCTAACTGGCGGAGGAAGTCCGGCGTAAAGTCGGCATCACAAATGATTTTAATTGCTGCTTGCATAATACTGTTTGTTTTTTGACTGGTGGTTAAATCCAGTCGGTTTCTTCGATATAAAGTTCGTAAGGATATTCCTCGTCCTCATCAGACCAACTGGTCGTTGCTCCGGCAAGGCTGGAAGTGTATCCTAATTCTTCCTGTTCTTCCTCTGACATTCTCAGGTCGAGGAAATTCTTTGCTTCCTTTTTTAGTCTTTCTTCCAGCGGAGTCTGATGCTCTGATACTGCGAGGCAGTGTGCCTCATCGGGGGTTTTGACAATCAGTGCGTACATAGCGATAACTGTTTTTTGGTTTCACTCGATTACTATTCAATAACCGTGCCAGTGCTAATAACACTTGACTACTCTGGACGAAATCACTTTCTGGATGAGTTTGTTTTCGCTTCGAGCCCACTCTACATCCTGTGAGTCGATGTATTCGACGCTCACATAGTTCTGTATAGGACTACCATTTAGACCCATAGCTCGCTTGACAGGATTGTCAGCCAGAACCCCTGTAACCTTTGCTCGTACAATGGGCTTTATATCTTTCCTCATCGACAGGGTGAAACAGACGGTATCACCAACTTTCAACTCTGTTCCGAACTTGTCTGTCACCGTGTTGAAATGATTGACAATATCTTCCATTGACTTGGCTTTGAAAACCTCAATGGGCTTTCTGGGCTTCGACATCCAGCCGTGAACACCACTGTTCCAAAGTTCACACTTGAAACAGGTCTTTAACTGGTAGACGAGCAGACAACGGTTCTGTAATGCTCCGCCGTCTGTACTCCACATAAATTTGAATATGGGATTAGTTTTCATAACTCTGCTACTTTTTAGGCGATTCGGATGACTATTAAGCCCCTGTCTGGTGAAGTGGTTTCGCCCACGAGAAGCAGGTCAATGGTATTCAGTTCATCCAAGTCGAAGCCAAGTGGCTCAAGACCAGAGAACTCGACATCCTGGACGGCATACTTACCGTCGTTATTGTAAGCGGTGGTGTTGATTACCAGAAAGTGTCTGGTATCGTTTTCAATTCTATTCATACCTGTAATGGTTTAGTAGTTAAACGATGCGAAGCCAACCAGACAGTGCTGACCATCATAGAGGGCATAGTCATAGCCCAGACCGTCACGCTTTCTCTGGGCGAGCAGGTCGGAAACCTCACCCTCATCCATTTCATCGTGGATTTCGATTTTGATACCCTGTACGCCAGAGGTGTTCTCGAACAGGTTTGTCTGGGTGTTAAGAGCATAAACTCCGAACTCTGTTGCCCAGTCTGTTTCTGGAAAAATTGCGATGCGTTCCATAATACTTATTGTTTAATGTTGTTACTTTTCTTATATCAACAATCGGACCAAACTGCCATTCAGACCAGAAAAAAATGAAAAAAACCTGTGTATCTCACGACAGACAGGTTTTAAAAACAAGCAATATGGTAAGTATTAATATGTTACTTTCTTTCAGTTGCCCAGATGATGCCATCCAGAATAGCCTGCAAGTCATCGAGGATTAGGTAGCCCGGTTCATCAATGTTATGCCAGACAGGTCTGGTTCTGTCGATGTCCTCGAACTCGCCGTTGATGTGAAACCAGATTGTTCCGTCGCCGGGTATCTGGCATATCTTGTCGATGCTTGGCAGTTCTAGCGTCGATAGCCCACAGGTTTCATCCCAGTTCTCACCGATGACAATCTCATCGTTTGGTTCGAACTCCATCGGGTGTTCTTCATCTGTGTCAATCAGACGGTGTGAAATAGCGTGGCGTAATTCTTCCCACTTGATGTCCTCTACATCGAACATCCATTCACACTCATCGCACCTGTACATCTGGTGGAACTTTTCTTTTTCAGCAGGTGTAAGTTCCGATACCTGTTCTGACCCACAATAGGGACAGATGATTTTTGTTGCGTCGTTCATAATGATTGTTGTTTTGAGTTATATGAAGCATCACTTTGGCGTGATGGCTTTTTTAAGTCCGTAAAGGTCTTGACCAGAATAGGTCAAATCAGAAACCTCTGTTCCGTAGGTGTACGGTCGCCAGTTCTGGATGGACTCCCAGTGCCTTGCCCTGTATGGTCTTTCAGAACCTGTTACACTAAGCGTACATCCGTAGGAAAACTCTGGGCAGTTCTCGTAGTCCCTCGTGTACTTTGCGATGTTATAGGGGTCTTTCTCATCGCGGATTTCGAGGTAGCCCTTTTTATTCTTGGTGACAAAGAAGCATACCGCCGTACAGTTCTGGACTGTGCTATTGAAGCCGTTGCGACCGTTGAAAGGCTCTGCCAGCCAGCCTCTGATTTCCAGCATAATCACGCTGGAGTCACTCGTGACCTTGTGGGTGAACTTGGAGAAGAAGCCATCGCCAAAGGTATTGACCAACTGCTTTTTCAGATGCTTCTGGATGCTCTCAATCTCAGATGCCTCAAAGGGAAGCCAGCCCTGTCCTACGAAATTTCCGTGTTTCATTTTCGAATACTTTATTGTTCTGTCCTGTACTATTCAATAAGCGTGCCAGAAATGGTACTCAATCGAGTACCTATATTAATCTAATGGTACAACGATAGGCTTTCGAGTGTACGGCGACACGAGTTCAGCACCGCATTCAAGAGCATCTGACTCCACGGCGAACAAACCGTAACCTTTCTCGTAGTAGAGTTCCAGAACGATGTTGTTCTGCATGATGAAATTTCTGGCTTCCGCTTCGGTGTCAGCACATCCGTATTCCAGCAGTTCCTCTACCTTATTCTTGGACGCCGTTGGAAACCGGGTGAGGTTCACCTCTATCGTTTCGATTTCGTTGCTGGGGTGAGCCATCACTACACCCTCATCGTTGATGTCGTTGGCGTGTGCCAGGACATACTCGGCGAGTTCAAGGGAGTCCCCATTCGGGAACTCCGCGTTGAACTGCTCCACTAACTTGATTACTTTACCGTCCATGAGAATGTTGATTTTACATCGCTGGGTTTGGTGGTCTTGAAGCCGTAGTCCTGTGCGAGAATGCTGGCTACCTTTTCGCTTTCCTCACGAGTGGCAGTACCGATGTGGAATCTGAGAACATCGTCCTCGCTGACATCACGGTACTCTTTCCAGTCGTAGATGGTGCAGACAATTCCGTCCAGTTCCAAGTTGAACTCGTGGGTCACTTTGTCACCATCGTAACCGTAGTTGATGCAGGGAACACCTAGTTTACTGGCGATTTCATTGACCGTTGTTGTCACCGTTGCATCATGGAAACTGGTGTTGTAGATGCGGTCGTCACCGATTAAGTTAATTACTTTTGCCATAGTGTTCTATTGTTTGATGTACTTAGGGTTATTCAAATACCATGCCGGATTGTTACTTTTTAATCATAAACAACCCAGTATTTCTTGCTATCAGTGTAGGTGTATTCTTCGTACTCGACCATACCCCAACGGCTTTCCGGTAACTCTGCTTCCACAATGGATTTTACTTCTTCAAAAGTTTCACCAACACCAATAATAGGGTCTTCCCTATTGGTATGTACCCATGGGCAAGGGATTGGACACCACGACTTTGGCTTGTGCGTTTCATCCAAAGCATTGTAATTTCTCCATAACTCACCACACCCACCAAAAAACTCATTCATGAATGCCCTTGCAATGGCTTTGCGTTTTTGATTGTTCATCATAACTTACTTACTTTATCTTAATTTACTTTGTACTCAATCGAGTACCTAAAAAGGGGTGATGGTGCTAGTGGTCGGGAACATTGACCGGATATTGCCCCACCACCCCATCGGTATCATTAGATTGCGAGGTTGTAGACCTTGTTGCCCTTGTCATCCTTGGTGAACTCCGCGTTGGTCTTGAAGTTCTGCTCAAAGACCTTATCAAGGATGCTCTCGCACTCCCTTTCGGTCATCTTCATATACTTCTTGGCATCGGGGATGGCGAGTTCACGGATTGCGCTCTCTGCGTTGTGCCACTTCTCCGTATAGGTGTCAGTACCCCAGCGGTTAAACGGATGCTCCCTTTCAAGGAAACGATTGATGCGACCATACATCGGCATCACGAAAGGCTCGTTCTCTTGTGTTTTCTTCCTCGCACGGATGAGGTCGGTTGCGAGTAGAGGGATGATGGCTTTGATAGCCTTACGGAGTTCTTCCTCGGTCACTTCAAGCGGAGAGTGTCTGCAACGCATCCCCCAAGAGCCACCAACATTGTCCCATTCAGCCTTGATGGTATAGCCACCGATAAGGTATCTTGCCGGAACATACTCCGTCCCATCGGTGCTATCGCCTTGCCAATAGACCTTGGCGTAGAGTTGCCCCACTTTGGAAAGGTCAAACCCCTCTATGGAGTGATTCCAATTAAAGTTGTCGCTGACAACCTTACGAGGGAAATTGATTTCGGAACGATACTTGGTCACAAACCCGAACTTCTTGATGATTTCGGGGATGAGGTTGAGGGCGGTACGGACATCGCACTTTGCGAGTTGGTCACGATACCATTTTGCAGTCTTTTTCACTTGTTCCATAATACTTGTTGTTTTGATTACATCCCTACTCTATCAAATACCTTGCCATAGTGTACAAAAAAGTAGTCAAGTTGTAAAAAAAGTGGGTAGCTTGTCAGTATTGACTTAAGCCACCCACATACACACAAAAATAGAAACTATAATAGATAGGTTAAGAAATGCGTTTCCATAACTCAAGACCTTTCTTGTAAGGCTTTCTGCCGATGTTCTTCATCCACTCATCGGTGATGAATACATCAATGCCACAATCACCGCTTTCAAGGCACTCGCTGGTGTCTATTCCGAGGTCAAGGCATAGTTGCTGGACATCGCCCAAAGTAGGCACATTACAACCGCCATAGATGCAGACTTCGCCATCTTCCTTGTAGTCGGTGCTGGCATCAAAGCCATGATTTTTGGCTATATGCTGGATGCCCCAGCAGAGCATTTCAATATTGGTCATTTTAAGCCGTTTTAAGGGGTCTATTACTCATAGTGGTATTCCACATCATCAATCCTCTTGGCGAGTTCGTATGCGTCCTCTATGGGCATTTCGGAAAGGAATAAGTGTTCTACTCTGCCATCGCAGTCCTCACACACGATGCGGACATCTTCGTTCTCATCGTCTTGGTAGAATCCCTTTGCAGTCCAGCCATCGCTGGTCTTGTAGGGGACATCAAAGGTGTAATCCTCGCCATCTTCGTAACTTTGCTGGCATTGAGCAATTACATCACTTACAAACCTTTCCTCGCTGGTTTCGGTGGTTTGGTTATCGGAATCCTCAACGGAATCCAGCCATTCCTCATCCACGAAATAAGCAGAACTACCAAAGTCCTCAAGACCTTGTTCATCGTTCACAAGGTAGGAGTTCTCTGCGAAACCCTCCTTGTCCATCAGTTCTTGGCTATTCGGCCAGGTTACTACTACATACTTTCCCATAATGATTTTGTGTTTTGATGTTTGACATATATGGGGTGGTATGCAAATCGGATGCCACCACCCCATTTGGATTAGTAAATCTTCTCTTGGTACTTGACCTTGCCTTGTGGGGTCTTGATTGTGATTTCCACATACTTCCGCTTGATGCCCTCACACTCTACTTCGTAGTAGGCGGATGCTCTGCGTTCTTCGGGGTCAATGTAGTTTTCCTCGCCCCTCTTGCAGTACATCTTATCGTTAGTACCGCGATACTTGCGGAGTTCGGAAAGGATGCGAGCGCACTTCTTCGGCTTGTTGTCAAGGAAAAGCCTTTCGCCATACTCATCCCAAAGCCTACCCCTCTTACCGCCCATAGCTGCGGAGAACAACTCAAAGTTGCCGAGGTTCATACTTGCACCATAATCCCTCACACCGAACTTGTTGATGTAGTTCATAAGGGACTTGTATTCCGAGCAAGGAGCATCGGCAAGGCAGACCTTTGTGATGATGGTCACTTCGTAGCCACTCCAACTGCAAGACTGCAAGGTTACCCTTTCAGTTGCGTAGTTAAGACCACTCCACCCCTTGACCTTTTTCTGCTCATCAAGGAGCAAGTTCAGTTCGTGGAAAACTTCTCGGACATCGTAGTGGGTGCGAACATCGCCCATTTCCTTATTATCCACCTTGATGGTGTAGGAACGGACATTCTTGTTGCCATCTTTCCACTCGGTGTTGTCCCATACCGTAATGTCAGTCTGCTGACTCTTGCGACTCCAATAGGCATCAAGGGTCAGGTTCTTCTCTTTGTTGTACTTCCGAGCATCAGCAAGGTTCTTCTTGATAGCCTTGAAAATCTTTGATGCAAGTTCTTTGTTCTTGTTATCCATAATGCTTGTAATTTGGTTATGACTTCACTACTTCAAAGACCTTGCCAAAGTTACTTGGCAAGTTTGTGATATGGGTCATTATCGCACCAATGATACTTTAATGCATCCTCTTTCTCCTCTCCCGTAATCAAGCGAGCATGGCTCACGATAACCTTTTTCAGCCTTGGATAATTCAGCGCATCCTTTGCGGTCGGTGCGAATACCCAAGTGTAGCTTGGTTCACAATCCCCACAATAAGGGGGAAACCATTGGACATCATAGACATTACAATACTTGATATCCTCTTGAGTCAAGTGCATTAAGTCCATAACTCGTTTACTTTTTAGAGGATAATGAAATCATCACACTGCGGATTGACTGCGAGTCCACCCCAAGTGCCGAATAACTGACCAATGGAGTCAATGTGGGTAATAACACCCTCTTTGCCATTGTACTTGGTGGCTTGCCAATCCGTGCCACCACAATCATCCATACGGACGATGCGAATTTTGTCGCCTACTTTTGCCATAATGCTTGTTGTTTTGGTTATACTGATGGATAAGCAATAATTAGACCAATTTCTTCTGCGTGCTTAATTGTTTGGTCAATAAACCTTTTAGCACCAGCTATTGTGTCAAAGTAATACCGCCTTTCGGTAGTAAAGGTTGCTCCGCAGTAGTTCTCAAGGGTGTCCCAGGAACGCACATACCAAGACTTATTGTCGGCATCATACCATATTGGAGTTCTGCGATGATATCGCCTTTCTCCGTTCATATACTCCCTTGCCATAACTAACTTACATAATTCCCACAAGGGGTGTCCATAGTGATACTTTCAAAACCGAGGTAGGCATCGGCTGGCTCGCCATTAAAGTAGTTGTTAATGACATTGACCATCCCATCTGCATCATAGTCGCCTTGATACTGATTGAGTTCGCAGTAGGTATCATCAACATAGTTCTCGTTCTCCTTTAAGTGCTGGATGAAATCAGCCAGCGGTTCAATGAACCAGCTACACTCCATATTCGCCCAATACTCCCCATAGGGGTTCTCCTTGCTCGCATAGTCCATATTGCTGGACTTGTAGGAATAGCCAAAGATGTGGATATGCTTGACTCCCTCAATCTCAAAGATGCTGAAGAAATCCAGCGCAAGCGGACTTGTTACCTTTTCAAACTTTTCCATTGTTACTTACTTGTTGGTTTATACCCATCCTTATTCAAATACCTTGCCATAATTCGCTTACTTTTTTAGTTTATGCAAAAAAAAATGTGGCGAACCTCACGGCTAGCCACATAACACAAAACTCAAAATGGAAAACAAAATGTATAAGAATGGTTGATAGGTTGGTTAAATAGGTTGCCTATTTCTTGCCCTTGATGAGAGTAGTCCACATTTCCTCTAATACATCGGTAAGACCGACAATATCATCAAAGGAAAGTGCCCTCAGCGCAATAGGGTCTTGCTCATCGTAATCTTCTTCCTCAGCCAAGACAAACACTCCATCGCCATCAAGTCGGAAGCCTAAGAGGGTTCGTTTTTCGGTGTAGAAATCGCCTAGGGTGTCCTCAACCCATACATCGTAGGTGTATTCGGTCTTGATGCCACAATCGGACAAATTGACCTCGTAGATGCCTTCCTCATCCTCATCCATCACACCCTTGCGAATAAGGTGGTCTATGATGTTGTGCATTTCATACTTTGCGTGAGCAATTATCTCAGCCAAAGCCTTGTTTTTGATGTCTGATGCTTTCATACCTCTTAGCAATTCAAATCTTATGCCACTACATAGTTTCAGCCATCAGTTGCTTGAACTTTTCCTCGCCCTCGGCATTGAGGTTCTCTTGTTCGGCTTGATAGCACAAGCAACAATTAGAGCAGTAATCGCCTTGTGTATCGCAAGCAAGGCACATAGAGCAGGTCACAATGCGTTTTCCGCAGTTGGGGCAGGTCTGCACCTTTAATTCGGCATCCAGCACCACTTCTTCGCCACAATGGGGGCAAACTTCGTAGGTCTTATCAAAGTCCTCTGCAAGTTGTTTCAGCATCTTATTCATAACTTGATGTATTAAAGTAGTTGTACTAATTCTCCGACAAGTTCGCTGATGCGCTCGGTGCGCTCATCGCCAAGAACATTGGCACTCTTGAATATGGTGTGGTATTCATCCTTAATGGTAAACTTTAATTCCATAAGGGATTTTTCCAGCAGAGTGCTGGCGAGCCATTTCTCAAACTCTGCATCAGCATCCGCCCTATTGGTGGCTTTCATTGTGACCACACACCCCTCGTTGTGGAAATAGTCATAGAACTCATCTTCCCAATAGCGCAACTCCACCTTTTTACCATCACGATTTTTACCCTTGATGATGATGGTGTTTCGGTCAATATAGTCGGATGGTCTTACAACCGAGCCGTACCAATTCGTGTTGAACTTGGTCTTTTCAACCTTTACTGATGTGATTTCCAGCGCACCAAACTCATCGCATTGTGAGTTGGTTGTGTCGGTGTGGAAGAACACCCCTTTACGCATATCTTCTTGTTTCATACTTGTGTGTGTTGGTTTACCCTTACTCTTACAAAGACCTTGCCACAAATGAAAAAAAGTGACCGAGCTATTAAAAAACTTGGTCACTTTTTAGCTGGAGTGATGCTGGACTACCACCAGCACCACATAAGGTATAGGTTATCCGCATCGCCATCATCGGCTTTAATGACGGACTTCGCCCACTCACGGACTTCCTTGACATCCTCAAAGTACCACTTATCGTACTCCGTAGAGCCGAAGAAGAAACCGCTGGTTGTTGGGAGCAAGTATTCGGCTTTCTTCTTGGACTTATGCTTGAGGATTGCACGGCATCTTGCCAGCAACTCCTTGATTTCATCAAGTGTGATTTCCTTGAACTGGCAGTTATCCCAGTAGTCAAAGAAAGCCACAAGGAAATTGACCTTACGGAAACTACCGTTGCTGGTCATTCCGTAATCTTCGGGGTCGGGTCTTGAGTCGGCATACTTTTGATGCTCCTCGTTTGCTTTCCGCTTTTCCTCATCGGAAAGTTTGTTGTACTCATCATCCGTGATGGTTTCTACGGCTGGCTTTGCCTTGCGCCATTCTTCGAGGTCATTTCGATACTCCTCGAAATCGGCTCTCTTGATAAGGTGGAAACTGATATCTAATCCCATTTTGTGTGTGTTAAAGGGTTGAACTTGTATATTACAAAGACCCTATGGTGGCTAATAGAAAGCCACCTGGGTTAATGTTTCCTTGATTTGGCTGGAATAGTCCATAAGCAGACTTTTCAGTGCCTTCTCCGTGTAGTAAAGTACATTGTCCACCGAGTTGAACTCGCCAAACAACTTTTTCGCAGTTTTCTCGTAGTCCTTATGGGAGAACTTTGCAGTTTGGGGGTCAATGATAATGTTCTTATCATCAAAGGTTACGATGATGCTATAAGGGGAAAGCGACACCGAATTGAAACTAACCGTGCGCTTGGTGTTTCCAACGCATACATCAATACCCTTTGGGTTGTACCCACAACGGTAGGCATTTTTGCTTGCGTAATCGAACTTTCGACCGTTCAGCAGAAAGCACATACGGCTGATGCGATTGTAGTGTAATTCAAGTAAACTCTTGTCCATAGTCTTAATCTTCGGAATACCAAATTTTGTCATTGTAGTCACGGCTACCATCAGGTGCGGTAGTGGTGTAATGGAGGTTTTCACGAACAAGAATACCATAAGGCAAACTCGCCTTATCGTGGCATCGTTTCAGACCGTCCTCTAAATCCCATACGATTTCGATGTAGCGGTCGCGTTCAGCACCCTCGCAGTTGCGAGCGCAGTTACGGAAAAAGGACAAGGCATTTTTCTTCTTGTGCCATTTTTCAATGTGGTTGTAGCAAACTATCTCTATCATAACTTTGTGTGTTTACCCATTACCTTACAAAGACCTTGCCACAAATGTAACAAAGTAAAAAAAAATGGAGGTATCTCACGACAGCTCCATTCTTGACGCATTAAAACTCTTATATGAACGAACAACGATTTAGCTATATGCAAGCTATATGCCAAGATTGAAAAAATCGTACATCCAAGCTAAATTTTTTTCATATCCAGCTAATCACTATAATAAAGGTACACGCACGCAGTATTAACATAGGTATCAAAAAAAGTTGAAATTTCTTTGTAAGAATGTAAGGCATTGGGAGTATAAGTATATGTCAAGCGGATGAAAACCGACTGGATGAAAAAAGTTGAAAATTGTTTGTAAGAAATTGTGAACATATCGGTATAAGTAAGTGAAACAACTCTAAAACGAAAAGGAAATGAAAAAGATTGACTGCATCAACACCAAGAACACCAACATCAACAACACTATGATGGACAATGCTATCGTGTGGGCTAACTACTATAGCCCCCGTGGGGACTTGAGGGATTCAGTACCCTACGAAACCAATGAGGATGCCGTAAGGCACATTACCGAAATGCTTGAGGGAATTGCTCCCTATGTATCCGAAAGGATGCAGTACAAGCGAGTCAGCGAACTGGAGTGGGAGAACGAGGCTGGTTGCGCCATTGAGGTGCAGACCGTAGGCAATCCAGTTCTCTATATCAAGAACGAATGGGTGGCTATTTCAGCCAACTATGCGGAACTGGAGCAGATACCGACCGATGACTGGTTCATCCAATGGGTCTATGAGTCTTGCGGACTGGACACCAAGAGGATGGGCAACTTTGCCGAGTGGTTCTACGGACACCATCTTGACTTGCTCTTTGGCAAGATTGACTGATGGGTCTTGTTACCTACTGGTGGACTTTTTTCGCCAGTAGGTAACTTTTTTTCATTAAGTAATCAAGTTTGGTCCGATTATTGAATAGGGAAAGGTAAACCAATAAAACAAACATTATGGAGTTTCTTAATAGAATTGAAATCAAGGGCATCATCGGCAACATTAGGCTTACTGATGTCAGCGATAACAAATGCGCACGCCTATCGGTCGTTACCAACTATTGCTATAATAGCATAGATGGTTGTGCGGTAATTGAAACCACTTGGCACGATTGCGTTGCTTGGGGTAACCAGCACCCTATCGTTAGTAACCTTTCCAAAGGCGATGCCGTTCATATCATCGGCAGACTGAAACAAGTCCGTTATTGCGGTGCTGATGGCATTGAGCACACCGCCAACCAAATCATAGTGGGAAAACTTGACAAGATTAGCGAGTAACTCCACAACTTTTTCAAAAAATGTTTGCGAATTAGAAAAAAGTAACTAACTTTGCAGAAAGTTTAACACTCAATACCACACAAAGTATGGAACACAAAAACATCTTCGATGCTCTCAAGGAAAAGAGCCTGTCCGTAATGGACACCAAGTTAGCCATCGCTATGGCTATGACCGCTGACAAAGAACTCAATGAGTTCGTAATCAAGAACGCCTACGCACTTGTCGCTATCAAAGAGAATGACTTTGACCCCAGCGAAGAAAGGGTTGTGGTCGCTATGGATGCTTGCATCACATCTATGGCTCAGTGCCTTGAGGGTGCATCCGGTGCGTATGAGGACTATCGTGAAAGGGGCGATATCGCCATCGTAGAGGGTCTGAAAGTCGCAGTCCTTATGTCCGCTTTCCGTAGCGGTGGGTTCGTTGGAGTGCCTTCATTTGGCAAAACCAACTAATTTCGTTACTTTTTTACGCATTTCGTGCTAAAGTAATCAAGTTTGGCACGGAATGTGTAAAGTAATCGAGTGAACGCAGTTCAAAAGGAAATTAAGTTTAACAACAAAAACACACAGTAAAATGGACACTATGGTTTCTTTCCACAATGACGGTCTTGCGACCAACTTCCTTTCCAAGGACGACATCCGCAGAATTGCCCCCAAGGTTTTCTGCCCCAAGCCTACCAACCCCAACCTTTCCCAGCGGTATGTTTATGCCGGAACGGAAAAGGTCATTGACGACCTTGCCAAACTCGGCTGGTATCCGGTAGAGGCAAAGCAGCAGAAGATGCGCAAGGAGTCCAGCATCCGGTCTTTCCACATCGTAGCATTTCAGAACCCCAAGGTCTGCATCCGTCGCACCGACTATGTGGATGCCGAGGGTCGCAACTATGCTTATAGCAGGGTTGTGGAACTCCAAGACGGCAACGGAAATGTGACCGGATATGAGGGTCACGACCGCTACGGACACGCTTTTCCGGTGTTCAAGCAGGAGAATGTTGAGGCTTATCCTCGCATCATCCTTACCAACTCCTATGACGGTTTCAACTCGTTCACTTTCCGTGTTGGTCTTTTCCGCCTCGTTTGCTCCAACGGTCTTGTGGTCTGCACCGACAAATTCGTGGACATCAGCATCCGCCACATCAACTACACCGAGGAAAAACTGCGTGAGGTCATTACTTGCGCCACCAGCGCAGTTGATGCACAAATCGGCACTTTCAACGATATGCGTGAGGTAGTCCTCTCCAACGAGCAGAAAGTTGAACTCGCCATCAACGCACTCCGCTATCGCAAGGGTCTTGCCGATGATGCTCCGATGGTTGCCGATGAAGAGGGCATCGCTGACCTCCTTGAGCCTACTCGTGACGAGGACAAGAATGACACCCTTTGGGCGGTGTTCAATATCCTCCAAGAGAAAATCACAAAGGGCGGTGCGGTTGTCGGCATCAACGGCAAAAAGGCTCGCAAGATGCGTGGCATCGTTTCCTTTGCCAAGGACATCGACATCAACCAGCGACTCTACAAGGCCGCAACCGCTTATCTTCCGGTAGCCGAGGCGGTCTAACAAGTCCCCCATCCAACACACAATCAGCCACTCCGAAAGGGGTGGCTTTTCCATTGTTAGGTACTCAAATGAGTCCATTATACATATAAGCCACCATATTATGCCCTACAATCAATTTATAAACTATCATTGATACTTTGATACCCCAGCATAATATAATGCTTATGTAGGTACTCAATTGAGTCCATAGCCAGCAGATTGCTGGATGATTAGCTGGTTTATCTATCTTAACTAACTTAACTTGATAACTTATAACAAGTTTCAGTTTTATTAAACAATCTTGTTTAGCATTACTGATTGTTTAGCTGGCTGATATTCTATCTTGCTGGCTGATTATCCTACCAGCCTATGCTGGGGAGTACACGCATACGACCAGCGCACCAGCATACACACATACGATACACGCAACACCCCCTTAATCCCCCTCACGGACACTCCGGATGGCTTGCTGGCTATGCCAGCTACACACACACCAGCACACACCCAGGAGCAAGTACACACACGCGCACCCCTCATACCCCCTACCCCCTCTCTCCCCTTGCTGGCTCGTTGTTAAGTCCTACGGACTTATAGCTGGAACTGTCATTTTGTCAGTCCACCTCTGCCAGCCTTGCCCCTTGCTGGTCGGTGCTGGCTCTGCAACTTTTTTCACTACCAGCCTAACTTCGTTACTTTTTTGGCAAGGTCTTTGCATACCTTGCTGGAAAACTCAAAACTCAACGCATTATGGCAAACAACACTCGCACTTGGTCGGCTTATCAGACCGAAATCTTCAACAAAGTCCTTGACCCTACCTACGGTAGTTTCACGGTCAATGCAGTCGCTGGTAGTGGCAAAACCACCACAATCGTGGAATGTGCCAACCTTGTTGGCAAAAGCGGAATGTCCGTCCTTTTCCTCGCTTTCAACAAGTCTATCGTAAACGAACTGCGTAGCAGACTCCCTATGTCGGTGGACTGCAAGACTCTCCACTCCCACGGATTCCGCGCCCTTATGAAAGCCGTCAAGGGTCGCATTGAAACCAATGACCACAAGTGGTCGGACTATATCAAGGACAACCTTTCCGTCCTTTCCAACACCACTTTCGCCAATGATAACGAGGGCGAAATCCTCAAGGCTGGCTTTGTCAAGAACTGCAAGGACTTGCTGGACAAGTGCCGTGTCAATCTTGTCAAGGCTGGCGAATATCGCCGTATCGCTGAAATAGCCGACCATTTCGGCTTTGACCTCATTGGCGATGAAATGGATGTGGTCAATACTTGCCTTTCCACCGCCTATCGGCTGGACACCAGCATTGATTTCGTGGATATGATAACCACCAGCGTTTTCTCCGCAAAGCGGTATATCCCTCGCTATGACCTTATCTTCGTGGATGAAGCACAAGACCTCAACAAGGCCCAGCAAGAACTCCTTTTGGCATCCCTTGCCCCCAATGGTCGCTTTGTCGCAGTTGGCGACCCTATGCAGGCCATCAACGGCTTTGCTGGTGCTGATTGCGAGTCTTTCTCCAACCTTACACGCATCGCCAACAATCACGAACTCCCCCTTTCCGTGTGCTATCGTTGCGGTAAGGCGCAGATTGCCCTTGCACAAGAGTATGTGCCCTATATCAATGCCTTTGATGGTGCTTGCGAGGGCGAAGTAAGGCACACCGACCGCCTTGAGGGTCTTAAGGCTGGCGATATGATTCTTTGCCGTAAGTCTGCACCCCTCGTTTCCCTCTGCCTTAAACTCATTGCCAATGGCATTTCCGCCAATGTCAAGGGTAGGGATATTTGCGAGGGTCTGAAAGCACTTGTCAATAAGACAAAGGCTCGCACCACCAGCAAGTTGCTGGAGAAACTTGACCACGAAATCGAACTTGCTCGCCACCGTGCGGAGCGCAAGGGTATGGATGCCAGCACCGCATCTTTCGTTGTTGCGCTGGAAGATAAGGTCGCTTGCATTGAAATCATCGCTGGCACTTGCACCAGCATCAATGATGTGCTGGCGAAACTTGACACCTTATTCGCTGACAATATCGCTGGAAATGTCGTTACCCTTTCCACCATCCACAAAGCAAAGGGTCTTGAAAGCGATAATGTTTGGATTGTTGTTCCCAACAAACTCCCCCTTACCTATAAGGGTCAGCAGGATTGGGAATACCAGCAGGAACTCAACCTTTGCTATGTTGCCTACACAAGAGCAAAGAAAGTCCTTACCTTTGTGGATTTGGATGAAGATGCCCTCGCTGGCTACCAATTCTAAAACCAGCCACCAGCACGAAAGACCAGCCAATCAAGGCTGGTTTTTTTGTGTATTATAGCAAATGCTCGCTATTTGCCCATTCTTGCCCATTTCCTTGCCCGTAGAGCCACTTATAGACCAAAGATGATAATTTCCTTGTCCGTGACCCTTTAAGGCTCTCTAACGGCTTTATTTTGGCTTGTGCCTATTTTCGGCACGTATTAGAATATCCTTGTTATTACATAACAAGAATATTATAATAAAAAAATTTTCATCATTCGGTCACTTTTTTTTCGCTTTGGCACGATGCTTGCTAATGTAGGGGTGTAGTTCATTGACAACTTTGACAATTAGGTTTAGGTGGGTATGCCTACCCCCCACCAAAAACCTACGGCACAAGTGGTAGGCAATCTTCAATCCAAACCAACGATGAAGAAAATCACAAAGGTCGCTGACCTTATCAGCATTGTCCGCACCGCAAAGGCGGGCGGTCAATTCGCCACGATTGAGGGCGAACACGCCACAAAGTTCAACCAGTTCCCCAACGAGGAATACTGCAACGCAAAGGGCATCGCCCTTGCAAGCGGTAAGGGGAGCAAGGCACTGAATGAGCCGTTCCGTTTCAACGGACTGCCCTATGCCTATCGGTTCAAGGTCACTTTCCATTGGGGCCAGGACTATGACCGCACCCTCGCCAACCTCGGTGGGGAACGCAGTGAGCAAGGTGCTAACAAGCCGATTGACCACTTTGGCGGTATCGCTATCGGCTACCCCACCACCAACAACATCTGCCTTGTCTATATGCAAGGCGATTACAAGGGGGATGGCTACTACCTCAACGGTGTCAAGGTAGAGGATGCGGAAACCCTCGCCTACATCAACGGCTACAAGTCCGTCAGCCGTCCGCAGTTGGTGGAGTACCGCACAATCGGTGTCCGCAACATCCGTAGGGTCGCAGTCAATGGGGATGTTTACGAGGTGGAAATCTCCGACATCACCCCGACCGAATACGATGCCATCTGCACCGCTTTCGGTGCGACACGAACCGAACCGAAAACCACTACTCCCACCTACAAGGGGGAGCAAGGGTACGATGCCAAACTCGGCTAATCGCCACACCTCGCAAGGGTCGCTTTCCAATTCGGATTGCGACCCTTTTTTTGTGCCTATATCCCACCCTCGCTAAATAACTTTATAAACTATCTTAATAATTCAATAAATGCCCGTAGAGGGCACTTTAAGGGTCTGGATGATGCCCAATACCACTTTGACCCTAAAACGCAAATAAGGGGCATTTCTGCCCCATTTATCAGCCTTTCCGGTGGCTTTGTCCGGTAGGCATATCCGCACCATACCGGACTACCCCCAGGGGGTAAACCCCCTCCCTCCCAGCCGTAGGGGGTACACCCAAAAAAGGCGGCCACAGTTGCCCGTTAAAAATTTTCCCCAAAAATTGGACCCTTTTTACAGACCCCTTTCCAAAAATTTTTTTTACCCAAAATTTTCGAATTTTTTTATGGGGTACCCCCTTTCCAGGAAAAACGACTTTCCAAAAAATTTTTTACCCAAAAATTTCAGGATTTTTTTACAGGTAACTAATCCACACTGCGTCGGCTATGTTCATATACACATCGCGTGGTAGCAGAATATTTATTGGCTTTTCCACATACTTTTCCGAGAATGTGAACTTACACCCATAAGTAAGTAGATTTCCCATGTTCGTAATTTTTCCGTCACGTATGTATGACATTTTTTTCTTAAGGTTAGCCATCGACCATCCGAGGCTTTCCAAATGATTTTTTAGTTTGTCCTTAGTGACGATTGCGAGTGTAACTGATTCTTTTTCGGTAAAATGGTTTTTGTCCACCCACACAAAGACATAGGAATCGTTTTCGAGGTCATCCCTTACCAGCCATCCTTCCTGAACTTCGTTTCGTCTGTTGATGAAGGACAGTTCCAGGGCGTATGTTGTAAGGTTGCGATACCTGACGGCGGCTTTTTCATCAGCTTTGTATTCCTTTCCGTTATGTGTAAAAATAACATCGATGCCTTTGATTTGTCGGTCTTTGTCTACCACACGTTCGAAATTGCTTGTTTCTGTTTTGTAGAAGGTATTGTCTAGGAAATTATAGATTTTGTCTGACAAGCTTACGTCCTCATTGCGCAGTTTGCTTGCTTCTCTTAATTCTGACATTGTTTTAGGACATTTAGATTTTATAAACAGCCCGTTTAAGGCTGATAAAGAATAACTAGATATCCTATGGAAGTAAACAAAAAGATAAATTATATTATAGTGTTCATTGTTCTATCGCCCCTGTTTGTTAACGGGGGTAGTAGAGCAAAAGAAGTCATATAAATTGAATGCGGTAACTATTTATATGAAAATTTCTTATTGATATGAATAGGACTGGTGTTATAGCCTTAACTGAATCCCGGTTGAAGAAATTGGTATCGGAGAGCGTTAAACGGGTTCTTGCTGAGTTGAATTGTGGGGCGCATACGATGAAAGCTCATGAACGTAAATGCACACGCTTGAATGAAATGAGGGGTGGCGACAACGTTGTCGGCTTGACGGGTGTTGTTAAAAAATGTGAACGGTTCATAAACAGTGGGTGGAGTTCAAGATATACTGAACCTACACTTGGTGAAACCGCCTACCGTGTGTGGTTTACATGTGACAATGACCCTAACGTTACGTTCGTTGTTGCGTTAACCAGAAACATACCTAATGTTGGTGACCATGTTAAAATCGTTCGTGGTTACATATACCGTATAGTTAACCACGAAGAAGACGGAACCCAGCTTGTTCAGATTTGGGGTCCAGAGTTATCGGTGATTGGTGAGGAAATGTAGGATAAATCCCATTTATTGAAAGATAAGTACGGCGACTAACCTGTAAATGGAATTTTTGCAAGGGATGGTTATTACGATTTAAGCCGTATATTGCTTACGAAAACAAACACGGCTTAAAGTAAAGCTATTTCACCATAATCGGGAATATCAGACAAGTTGCCCGGTATCGATTAATCAAACCATGCCAAACTAATACTTTTGGTTAGTTAAACCATATCACTTTAAGAACACCCCATTTGATTTTCATAAGCTCGTCCCTTTCGTTGGTGAGTTCAACTATTTTATTTTCCAATTCGCTAATGGTTTTGGTGACATTGTTATAGATTGACTCAGTTGTTTTGGCTTTATATTCCTGTTCGGTTTCATCCGTAGCCACCCAGAAATAGGAAGTTCCGCAGGTTTTATTGTTGAACACCTGGAGTTCATTCACGTTTTTCCCATCCGATGTCCTTTCAAATTCGTAGACGTCGGCGTTTTCGAGGTCGAATCCTTCCTCAGTTATTTTATCGGTTGTAAGTTTGTGCCTAATGAACTCGTTATTTTCCAGGCTCTTAGTGAGGTCAGGACCGAATCCGTTAAGGATGTCTTGGTTCCAATCCATCCTTTTGTTGTATTCATCGACAAATTTTTTGACTTCCTCTTTCATGGCTTATTCCTTTTTTGAGGTTTTTAATTCCTTGTCGAGCTTTTCCTTGAGTTCCTGGACGAGCTTTTTGGTTTCTTCCATGGCTTCTGAGGCATCAAAGATATCCCTTGACACGTTTGAAATGGTATTATCGACCTCTTCTAATGAGTCCAGGATGTCTTCTATATCTTTTGTGCGTTTATATTTCTTTTCTCCGAGCAGCATTGACAAAACTTCCTCTAGGTCTTGTGGGACCTCGACCGTTTTGAAGCGTTCGTAACCAGCATCCCCATTTAATTTTTGGGTTTGTTCTACGATTTTCTCCTCGGCTATACCCTTATCCAAGTAATAATCAAACGTGTGAACATGGCATATTCTACCGTTTTCATTGTAACAGATGCTGAGTTTCATAAAATATAAAGCATTAAAGTTTGGACAAATATAACGATAAAAATGATAAGTACAAAAAATTATTGGCGTTTTTCGGCTATTTATAAGGAAAATAAGGAATTAAAAAGTACAATTTAATATGAATAATGCAGTAGCTGGTGATTATTGGGTAGTTGCCATTGATAAACGGATGTCTGGCTGGGGTCAGGCGAAGGGCGGCAAAAGCGCCATAATCATACATTGTCACGATGATAATCAAGCTTATGAATGTGAGAAAGCGTTAAGCTATGATAATGAAATGAAGTATGTTAAAACTTGTTATGGCAGGAAACCAGTTGTCAATAACGCTGCACATATTCAGGAATTGGATTTTTTGAAGTGTCCAAGATGGAACAAGGATTATATGTTTACGCAGAACAATCAAGCTGACAATGATGTTGTTAGTATTGACGAGAATACACTTCGTGGAATTGTTGCTGAATGTGTGAAGAAGGTGTTAAATGAACGCGAATTCAATTATAGTTCGAGCCTGAGTAATGATGGAGAAAAATATATAAAATGCCCCGAATGTGGTAATGAGTGCCTTCTACACGATGACGGTTCTTACGAATGCCAAGTTTGTGGACATTCCGGTTATCCTGGGGAGGAATCCCAGATATATGATTTCTATGTCGCAGCAGACACCAATTCAGACTATTTCAATACTTTTGAGGAGGCATACGACTATGCAAAGTCTTTAGCCATGAAAGAAACTAATTGGTATGAACCAATAGACATCATGGACAACAGGGAATGGAAAACTATCGTTCGCTTTGATTCTGATGGTGAGCATGATTTTCGGTAGTGATTATTAATCATTAATAAATTAAGTCACTAACATTCCGAATTTGATAAAATAATAAGCCGTAGGGAAAACCCTGCGGATTAACTGTATAATCTGATTACTCGGCGTCAAATTCAAAACTTTTAGAGAACTCCTTGTCAAACTCATCCTTAAACCAATAGCGAATGTTAACAATAAGACTTTGAAGTGACTCATTCATTTCCTCATAGTTTTGGAATGGGCTTTTTGAACGCAGCCAAAATACTCCGTAAGGATGTGTGTCGGTAGAGTCGACAACGACTTCCCACTTGCCATCGGAATAATTGCGTTCAACTGCTCTTCCAAGGCGAGAAAGAACCTCAATACTGTCACAAAAGAACCACACGCTGAACCTGTCTTTAAGGTGACCCGAACAAGATTCAAATGTTTGTATTGTCAGCAATGAATTAAGCAATTCGCAAAGAGGGGCGCATTCGCCGTCCATGTCAACAGGAAGGACAACATTGTTTCTTTTTAATTTCATATCCCTAATCTTTTTATAGAAAATGCTGGATTATTATGCAATATTTATTTCGTCCCCCACGTTTATTGTGTCATAGGCGACGTCGTTTGGGCGAAGGACCAGCCCAACCTTTTTAAGGTTGGTTAATCTTTCGATTCCGTTTAGCTCAAACTCGTTTTCACCGAATATAACCTTATCGGACATAGTTATTTCACAATCAGGCTCAACAACAATAACGCATCCACGACCAAGGACTTTTACCTTATCTATTACTTTCATATAGCGGGACTATAATTATTTTTCAATTTCACCTGGAATCGGGGGACAATACATCCAGTATTCCACACCTGGGATATTCCACCCGTCGTAGTCTATACAGCGTTCTACATCCACGATGTGTCCGAAGGAAATTTTATAGTGGTCACCAAGTTTGAGTTCATCCGTGAGAACGATTACTTCCAAATTCACCGGAGGTAGTTCATCGTTAACTGAATGCCAACAGCCAGTTGCTTTAGTTGTTTTATTGGCTTCCTTGTTGCGTATGGCATTTTGAATGCCGTTCAATTCTGACAGTACGGCAACTGCCAGGGCTATTAAAGCTATGAATATTAAAGTTACTAAAAATCCCATATTGTTTAATTTTTATTGTCAACCGGATATAATTCCTATAAGCCCGTTATTTGCTATTTTTCCTTAATTCGTAGAAATGACGGGCAATCATATCAAATGCCTCAATATGCATGTAAGTGGATTCAACTCCCATCCCTTCATCAACTGGATTACATTTTTTCCACTCAGTTTCTATTTCCTTATCCAAGTCCACCTCCTGCTGTTCCTGCTGGAGAGAGTCAATAAGTTCAGTAACCATTAAAAGGGCTGTAGAAAAAGAAACTTGCTCCTCGTATGTCTTTGTTGTTATATTAAGTTCCTTTACCTTACTTTTCAGTTTGTCTGCGTCAATGTACTTTTCCATATCTCTTTCTCATTTTGTCTACCCATTCAAGGGCTTCCTCCCGTGTTTTAAAAATTTCATCGTCAATGACATCCTTGAGCCACTCCTCCGTGTTACAGAACGGGCAGGGGTCATCGCCTCCAATAGTATAGCCTCCATTGTCATAGGAGTCCATGTCATATAGGTATCCGTTAATGCAGTGTGCGTCAGGATACGATGCACCAAAGTGTGGAAACTCTATACCACACCCTTTCTTTTCTTCCGGTTTGTCGTGTAGTGAGTCGATGAAGAAAAGAAGTTCTTGGCAGATATAAAGTTCGCCATTTTGAAAGTCATTTCGCTCTAATTTTTCATAGTGCTTAATATACCTTTCAACCTCGGCTCGTATCAACATGTTTCCTAGTTCATAGTAGTGACGAGCAATTGTTTTCGCTTGGTATGGAGTTACGTTGAGACCTTTGTCAAAACAGAACTGAACAGCATCCTTTTCGAAGTCCACCTCAAGCTGCTCCTGCTGAACAATGTGATTACGGATGTACTCGACTGCATCAGGGGTTTGTGGCGCATACGATACATCAATAGTCTTATTATCTTTTGTCCTTGCGTATAGAAATTTTGGGAATTCAAATTGTGCCATTTTTTTTTTCGTGTCTTTTGTGGGATATTATTTTAATAGGGGCGTTTGTGATGCTCCACTGTCATATTCTATTTCTTTTCACTGTATGAATTAAACGGGCATTCTAGGCATGGATAATTGACAACATCATCCAGTAGTCCGCCGCCGGATTCATCCAACACATCGCAGTGTGGGATATATCTATCCAGTGGTGTCGGGAAGTCAAGCCAGAAGTGGCTGCATTTCTTGCATAAGTCTTTTTCTTGTGGTGTCATAACTGAATAAGAGCCTAGTTGTCTTATAGTTCCCATTGGTCGGGGTCGCTTTCGTCGTATCCACACCCCAAGCACAGGTATCCCGGAATAATCATATATTCGCCACATTTCGGGCAAATATGCGAGTCCGGGTGTAACAAAAAGAAGGTGCTGACTACAGCCTTTATTTCTTTTTCCTCCATAGTAATGATTTATAATGCTTAATAATTTTGTTAAGTTCCCGCCACCGATTTCGTTTCGACTTATCGGAGGTAAGTTCTATTTGGTGCAATTCTTCCTCAGCCATCGCGAGTTTCTTTTTTAGCTCAGATGCATCCACTTGTTTCGGCTCTATAACGTCTTGATTTTCATCAGGCAATATTTCAAGTGTTACCGGTATGGGACCGTCACCGGCTTTCATGTCAAAGTCTTCAGCCCATACGTGGATTGACCAAGGGTCATAGTCCATTGTATCATAAAGCGAATCTTCATAATCGAAATCGACCTTCGGGTGTTTTGCATCTGTTTTGAATCTTGGCTTGTAATTGTGAAGATGCGTTTCGTTTCCGAAATAATCATCATAGCATATAAGCCATAACCCCGTTTCCTTGTCCGACTTAACGACCTTAACTTTGACCGGTCCATCATCGTGCCTCATATTGAGCACGTTCGGGATAAACATATCAAGCCCGATTGGTACATCGGATGGATGATAGTATTCCCCGTCTTTATTCTTTGGTGGTTTCCACGCAGAAAACAACAGGGTATTAGTATCACCAAGGTACGTAACGTATAAATCCTTTTTTGGTAGTCCCATTGTTAAATCAAGTTTTCAAGACAATATTTTATCCCAGCTTCACAGGCTTCCTCGAAAGATGGATAGCCATTATAAGGTGTAGGTGATGTATAGCAAAAGGACCCGCCATTATTTTTAGGAACATACCATATACCAACAATATAGTGGTTTATTGTACTTGAAGTTCGGTCATCCAAGCTAATGCCGGGTACAATTATCTGGTTATGAACTTCCCTCAGCCACTTCATAGCAACCCACAATGTTGGAGCCGCCCATACCTTTGCATCTTTGTCACGGTTGTTGCACCCATAATCATAGAGCCTGTCTCCTTCTACATACTCAATTTCGTCCTCCCTACCATAATCTTTCAGGTCGCATTCTTCATCGAAACTGATGTCCGCTCCATTATGAAGCACTGCAACTCCGTAGCATTTAAAACAAAACTCACTGAACCCCTTTTCCTTAAGGAGTTTGGCGGTTTCAAAGCTAACGTAATCTTCTGTAATCATAATAGCCCTATCTTAACTTTTCATCTATGAAATCGAAAATAGGCTGAAGTTGTTCTTTTGTTGGCACTCCAGTTCCTGAAATTATAATACCGTCTCTGTCTCTGGCTTCAAACAAAGCGCATTTATAACAGGGCTGGTAGTTCCACCTTTTCCTTTTGTTTGGTTTAGCCAGGCACCAGCCTTTGCTTTCAACGGTAACGCCATGGTCTCTTCCCATGGGAGTTCCCCATGTGTCACCCATTGTCCAGTGTTTACACTGTGCGCATATACGTCTTTCATTCATAGCTACGGATTGTTTGATTGTTCTCTGGTCCATTGGCTACAAGTGCCAATTGGTTCGAAAGAGCGTGGATTTTGTTTTTCACATTCTTTCCGCAATCCGCAGTTATAGCACTGTCTATTTGATAGTGCGTTTTTTAAAAAGGTAAAGTCTTCCTCTTTCATAACCTATTCCCAATAAACCCCTTCCTCGTGATATCTGTTAAACACGTTTTTATAGTCAAACAGCTCCACTCCGATAAGCTTCAATTTGTCTGATGCGTATGATTTTAATTTTAAGTTTCTACCTTCATGCATTCCGAAAAATGAGCCACTATACACCAGGCTATCTTTAGGTATTTCAAACTTACATACGGCATATTCGCCATTAAATTCATGTGAGTGGAAGTATAAGGCGAGCAGTAATAACGCGGATTCCTTATTTTCGAAACTATGAAAGAAGCCTGGACCAAGCCGAGGCTCAAAATCGTTATGATTATGGCTACGCTCACCCTCTGGTAATGCTGCGCTTACTGTCTCCCCGGTGACCCATTCAAAATCGTAGAAGAGCGAAACAAGTCTTTTGCTTGGAGCCTCATAATATAACAACGACGTTGCCCCCACTGGCTGTTGTAGGGGGTCTACAGTATGAATAACCCTTAATACCTTATAGACATAGATTGGCTCTTTGGGTTCAATTCTCTGGCAATTATATAAACACATAAGTCGTTTACAATAGGTTATGTTCTTTACAGTAACGATTAAGGGTAACATCGTTATCCTCAAGGTTTGGCAGGTGATTACCATCTTCGTCCATAGCCACATAGTACGTTGAGTAGCCATAGTAATCTTCGAAGAAATCTATGTAGTCGATTTTATTGGTGGTTTCACCGTCCAGGAACTTCCTGAGTTCTTCACAAGTCGTTTCGTCACCCCATAGATTTATCATAAAATCAACGAAGTTCTTATATCGTGTTGTGGTTACCTCACCGTTTTCGTAACCATCAACAACGGCGGCGTAAAAATATTTCTTTGGTTTACTCACCTTTCAATTTTTTAAGTTCTTGTTCGAGCAAGTTAATCATCGTGCTCTTATAGTCGGTTTGTTTTATTCCGAAAAGATTGTTAGCTTTCACAAAAGCGTCAATATCGGTGACATTGACATCTGGACAGTCGGAAACGACGCTAACGATATCACTTGCCATGGAAAGGGCGAACTCCCTTGTCAGTGACACCATCATAATAATTCCATCCTTGACATCATTGATTTCTTTGGTGAATGTGTAGTCACCGTATTGCGTAAAAAGCTCAACCTTGTCGTTATGATTACGTGATACGAGGAAGAAAATTTTACAGTTAGGACCAATTTCCCTTTCGTAAGACGAATCCCAATCATGATGAACCAGCTTATATTTCAGTTTGGCTGTCAAATACCAAGTAAGTCTGGACTCAAGCCGATAAACATCATTTGTGAGTGGGCAGTATGTGTCAACGGGAAATTCAAGCGTATCCGCCCACTCTTCAAGGGCTGATTTCAATGAGTCAATGTCTTTATATTTCTGTCCATTGAATACTGCTTTCCCGTTTTCAAGGGAAATGTTTCCGCAATATCCAATGCCAAGGCAATTGCTCTTATCCTTATAGAATAGCGCAATGTCTTTGTTTCCACCGATGAAATTAAATACTTCCCGTAAGTCTTTTCTAGTCATAATGATTGTTCATTTAGTTAACACAAATGGCTTACAAAAATCATGCCAGCATTATATTATCCTGAATGTTGCGACTAGCCAAAGTTTAAACACAGCCCAAAATGATGAATACTGTATAGCTGATTCATCAAACAATACTCCATTCTGATAAATTAATATCGTCCACCATGGGGATTTGGTCCCGTCATCATAATAGACTCGTTTAATTTTATATTTCATACATATCCTTCGGTGCTTCAAGTGCCAATCCCTTAGGTATTAAACCACGATAATCAATGTGGTGGGCATTGAGATAATCAAACCCTTTATCGGTTGTTACAACTATATCTTCCAAACCGATAGTTTGAATTGCACCTTTTGTTATTGCCTTCAATTCAATCCTTTCTTCAATCGTCATGCTCGACAGTGGACGGAGATAAGGCTTAATCTT
>JAEEGL017341976.1_pt1 | contig 34179 bp, 29 predicted proteins | sample 9134231 | NCBI WGS metagenome assembly JAEEGL01 (sample SAMN16246548, study PRJNA631951) | gut metagenome | biome: gut microbiome; feature: rumen; material: fiber-attached | host: Bos | place: Iran: Karaj | collected 2018-10 | reverse complement strand
TATTCCACCTTCAGTTCTTACAGGACTGTCAATAGTATGAATTACATCATAATCAATATCAGTTACTTCTGTTAAGTTTTCTTCAACTGTTTTTGAAGTACATGTTACACAGTCAGTGTGTAATAATGATTCTAAGTTTTTCATTACAGCTGGTATTCCACCAGCATTATCCACATCAATCATTCTGTTGTTACCACCAGGTCTGATACTGCAGATATATGGAACTTCATGACTTAATTTATCAAATAAGTCAATATTTACATCCAATCCACCAACTTCATGTGCTATAGCTGGTATGTGTAAGGTTGTATTAGTAGATCCACCTAATGCTAAATCAACCACAATAGCATTTTCAAATGACTCCTGAGTCATAACATCTGATGGTTTAATATCTTTTTCAATAAGACCAAAAATAGCTTTTGCTGATTTTCTTGCTATGTCAACTTTTTTATCACTTACAGCATGAGCTGTTGCACATCCAGGTAAACTCATACCAAGAGTTTCTGTTAAACAGGCCATAGTGTTTGCAGTGAATAATCCTGCACAAGAACCTGCTCCAGGACAAGCACATCTTTCAAGTTCATATAAATCTTCTTCAGACATTTTTCCAGATTGTGTTGCTCCAACTGCTTCTGTAACATTTATAAAATCAACAACTTCTCCATGGAATTTACCCGGCATCATAGGACCACCAGTAATAAATATGGTTGGAATATCCAATCTAGCAGCAGCCATTAACATTCCAGGTACTACTTTGTCACAGGTAGGCATACAAATTAAAGCATCAAATTGATGAGCCATAGCCATACTTTCAACTGTGTTAGCAATAATCTCTCTTGATGGTAATGAAAAATACATACCTTCGTGGTTCATTGCTATTCCATCACAAACAGCCATTGTGTTAAATTCAAATGGAACTCCACCTTCAGATCTAATTACTTCTTTGACATCTTGTACTAAATCTTTTAAGTGTATGTGTCCAGGTACAATATCAGTATAACTGTTTGCTATACCTATAAATGGTTTTTCCATATCTTCATCATTCAATCCACATGCTCTAAGTAATGAACGATGAGATGTTCTATTAATTCCTTTTTTAATATTGTCACTTCTCATAAAATCATATCCTTATAATAAAAATAAATAAAAATTTGGTTATTGAAACATAAAACAATTTTATCTTTTTTCAACATTATATAATATATATTATATTCATAATGACTAATAATATTTTATTTATATTATTAGATAAAAAAAATAATTAAAAAAAAATATTCGATAAAAAAAAGTTAAAAAAACATAAATATACTTTGAATAAATAATGATAAAAATACTAAAATAAATATATAAGTTTAAAGATAATATATATTGACTTGAAAAAGTTAATTTTGTTAAATTTATATCCACATATAAAAGGGCTCGTAGTCTAGTCAGGATTATGACGTGGGACTTCGGATCCCAAGATCGGGGGTTCAAATCCCCTCGGGCTCGTTTTTAACAAAATTTTTCTAAACCTATTTTTAAAAAAATTTAATTGATTTAACTATTGCTAAAAAATATTATATTATATTATCATTATTGATTAGAATATTGACATATTATGAAATGATTTATTAAATTATTAATTATATCCTATTTTATAATAGAAATAAGTTTAAAATGATTAAGTAAACTTAAAAAATACAATAAATATATTAAGTAAAAAAATCATATTATTAAAAAAGAACTTTTTTTGAGTATATATAATAATATAACTTTTTTTTAAGATAATTATCAAAGGAAACGATAATATGCCATATGATTTTAATTTAAAAACTAAAGATAATCACTTAATGATTGGAGAATTTGATGCTAATGATTTAGCTGAAGAATTTAAAACTCCATTATATGTAATTGATGAAGAAAAAGTTAGAAATAACTATAATAAATTATACACTGCATTCAGTAGTAAATATGAAGATTTACATATGTGTTATGCAGCAAAAGCTAACACAAGTTTAGCTGTATTAAAAATATTAGAAGATGAAGGAAGTTATATTGATGCAGTGAGTCCTGGTGAAATTTACACTGCTTTACTTGCAGGATTTACTCCTGATAGAATAGTTTTCACTGGAAACAATGTAACAACCGAAGAATTGGAATATGCTCATAAAACAGGAGTTACTTTAAACCTTGATAGTATTTCAGCATTGGAAAGATTAAGTACTATTGAAGGAACTGAAGGGAAAGAAATATCCATTAGAGTAAATCCTATGGTAGAAGCAGGTCATCATGAACACTGTATTACTGGTGGTCCAAAAAGTAAATTTGGAATTAGGGAAGATGAGGCAGTAGAAGTTTACCAAAAAGCTATTGATTTAGGATTTAAACCTATTGGTATGCATTCACATATAGGTTCTGAAATATTAGAATCTGAACCGTTTATGTTAGCTGTAGAAACAATGATGGACATTGCTGGAAAAGTTCATAAAGAAGTTGGAATTGACTTTAAATTCTTGGACTTCGGTGGTGGTTTCGGTATTCCTTATGAACCAGATGAAGAAGAATTAGATCTTGAAACATTCACAACTGACATTATTAAATTGTTCAGATCAAAACTTGAAGAATATGATATGGGAAGTCCTTCATTCTATATTGAACCTGGAAGATTCTTAGTAGGTAATTCTGAAGTGTTATTAACAAGAGTTAATACTATTAAAGAAAGTTACCGTAAATTTGCTGGTGTGGATTGTGGATTTGGTACTTTACAAAGACCAACAATGTATGGTTCTTACCACCATATTGTAGTAGCTAACAAAATGAATGAGGATAATGTTGAAGAAATTGATATTGCCGGAAACTTATGTGAAAGTGGAGATTTATTCGCTAGAGATAGACCTATGCCTAAACTTGAAGAAGGAGATCTTCTTGCAATATTAAATGCAGGTGCATATGCTTTCAGTATGGCTTCTCAATATAACTCAAGACCTAGACCTGCTGAAGTATTGGTTAATAAAGATGAAGTTGATGTAATTAGAAGAAGAGAAGAGTTCAGTGACTTATTTAATGGTCAAAAAATCCCAACAAGGTTATTAAAATGAGTATTGAAATAGAATTTACTAAAATGCATGCTCTTGGTAATGATTACATTGTTATCAATGAAACTACAGAAGAAGTTATACCTGAAGAACACAAAAATAAGATTAGTGAAGAAATTTCAACCAGAAGGTTTAATGTAGGTGCTGATGGTGTAATTTTTGCTTGTAAATCTGATAAAGCTGACGTTAGATTCCGTATATTCAATAGTGACGGTAGTGAAGCTGAAATGTGTGGAAATGGTATTCGTTGCTTAGCAAAATATGTTTTTGACAAAGGTATTGTTAAAAAAGAAACTATGCAAATAGAAACCATGGAGGATATTAAAGAAGCAAGACTTACTGTTGAAGATGATGAGGTTACCAGTATTGAAATTGATATGGGTAAAGGATTCTTTAAACCTGAAGATATTCCTGCTATAGCTCCTAGTGGAAATACTGAGGAATTTATTGATGAGGATATTGATGTTGAAGGTGAAATTATAAGGATGAGTTCCGTTAGTGTAGGTAACCCTCATGCTGTATGTTTTACTGATACCAACATAGAAGATATTAACCTTGATTTCTATGGTCCTCGTATTGAAACTCATGAAGCTTTCCCTGAAAAGGTGAATGTTCATTTTGTAAATATTGAAACTCCTGAAGAGATTAATATTTTAACATGGGAACGTGGTGCAGGATTTACATTTGCATGCGGTACAGGTACAACCAGTTGTGTTTTGTTAGGTTATAAAATGGGTTTACTTAATGAAAAGGTACATGCTCATTTATCCGGTGGGGATTTAGACATCACTATAACTGATCACACTGAATATCTTACAGCAACAATGAAAGGAGCTGCAGTTACAGTTTACGAAGCTACTATGAATGTTGAATTTTAATTCAACTTCAAATTTTTTTATAAAAGTGCATAAAAATGAGAAGAATAAAATATATTGATTTGAGTATTGCTTTGGTTAAGAGAATATTCCATCTTAGATTTATGGTTGCAGGTTGGACCAGAAAGTCTAAAATAATTGATAAGATAATTAAAAAGACTTTATTTGAACATGATGGTACATATTTCATACCTAGTAATCAGAGTGTCAAGAATATTTCTTCTCAAACAATTAGGATGGATTACGATATATCCAAACCTGATATGATTGTTATGCCCAGTGACATTATTAAGAGTGTAATTAATGAAGCTGATGACATTGTTATTATGAACAAATGTTTATGCAGAAATTCCACAGAGTGTACTGATTATCCAAGAGATTTAGGCTGTATATTTCTCGGAAAAACTACAAGAAAAATATCCAGAAGACATTGTAGGGAAGTTACACGTGAAGAAGCTATGGAACACATTGATAAGTGTGCAGAAGCTGGTTTAATTCATATTATGGGTAGAAATAAGATGGATTCTGTCTGGATGGGTGTTGGACCTAACGAAGAATTGTTGACTATATGTAATTGTTGTCCTTGCTGTTGTCTTTGGAGAGTATATCCTAATTTAAGTGATACTATTCAAAATGATTTCTATAAACTTCCGGGTGTATCTGTTCAGCTTGATGTTGATGATTGTGTTGGTTGTGGAAAATGTAAGGAAGTCTGTTTTGCCAAATGTATAACTATAGAAAATGGTAAAGCTAAAGTTGATGATGACATTTGTATAGGTTGTGGTCAGTGCAGTAATAATTGTCCTACTAATGCAATTAAGTTGATTTATGATAAAAAAGATGTTAACGGTGTGTTTGATAAGATTAATTCATTGGTTAACATTAAATCATGAAAAAACTAGACGTGTATTGCAAGTGTAAAAAAAAATAAAAAAAAATAATTATTTTGGATAATTATTCTTCATCCAAATCATAATTACGGTTGAAGTTTAAATCTCTTGTTTTGTAAATAGTTGCTCTTCTTAATTTGAGTAACTCTTTTTTCTTTTTATCAAAGTCTTCCATGGACTTGATATTTTCTTTAACGTAATCAAGTATTTCATCAACAACGGCTGTTTGATGTACCCAGTTACAGTCTTTACAGTTCCATACATTTTTATCTGTTATCCATTTACCCCCTGTTGATCCATCAGCACATGGATAAAACGGACAGTAACAGAATGTACAGCTTTCTTCATCATTATGACATGGGAAATATTCACAGTCAGTGTTTTGTCCTATCTGTATATCTCCATCAAAGAATCTTGCATAGAATTCTTCTGTTTGTTCAGGTAATTTTGCAGTCATTTTATATCCGCGTGGAGTAATCATTTTTCCTTTTTTGACATAGGTCATGGAGTTACCTACAATGATTGTTGTAGACATATGAATATCCTGGTCTTTCAATTCTTTTAGTTTACAGATTTGTGTTATTGTTTCTGTTCCTTCTGTTTTTACAATACCTACCGGTGTTTCAGGATTTCTGTTTTCCACTAATATATCACATGCTGTTTCAAATGGTATTGTTCTGGTTTTACTTTTTGGGTTGTAAAATGCAATTACCAAATCTGCTATTGCCGCATGTTTAATTTTCCTTTGAATTTCTTCTAAAGGAGTTAACAAATCACTTAAACTGATTATTGCAAGGTCATGTAAAGGTGCTCCCAATGCACTTGCTGAATATGTTGCTGCTGTTACTCCAGGTATTACTTCAAATTCCAAATCACTGTATTTATCAATTATCTGGAAGTATACGTTTGCCATTCCATAGATTCCCGGGTCTCCTGAACTTATAATTGCAACTTTTTTTCCTTCCTTTTCGAGTTCTATTGCAAGTTCCACTCTTTCCATTTCATCTCCCATACCTCTGCTTAACACTTCTTTACCTTCCAATAAATCCTGTATGTGTTCAAGGTAAGGATGGTATGCAATTATTACATCAGATTCTTTAATTTTATCTGCTGCTTTGAGAGTCATATGTTCTCTTTTAGATCCTATTCCAATTAAACTTATCATTTTATTTATTCCCCTAAAAAAAATATAATTTGTAAATAATACTCAATAAAAATTTAATCTTCAAAATGCGAATTGTATAGTATTATTCTCTGTGAATTATAATGTATTTTTTATTATATTTATATATTGATTTATAAAATCAGTAAAAAAATTAAATTAAATTTTAAAAAATAATAAAAAAAGAAGGATATAAATTATGCTCTTGTTTTTTGTTGATTATTTGAAGCAGATGTTACATTTTTATTATTGTCGTTTGTTTTGTTATTTGTATAATTCATTAAACTTTCAATAGATTGATTGGTATTTGAATTACCGTTTTGATTGTATAACACAATTCTTTCTTTAAGTGTAATTGATGTGGTATTAACCCTTACTTTTCCGGAAGAGTATACTTCACCGATAGCTGTAGCAGTAATACTGTAAGTTTGTTCCGGTAAAATTTGTATATATCCTCCGGAAGTTATTTGAGTATCTTTAGTGGCTAATGCAGTTATTGTTATGGTCTGGTTTCCCGTATCATCATTTGATATTTTCGCCGAAACCGAATTCAGATTAACACTTAAATTTGTTAGATTATTCAATACTAATGCAACACTTTCACTATTAGTAATGTTTAATGTATCCTGATCATTTAATTTTTTTTCACCTGTAACAGAAGAAACCAAATCAGAACCCTCATCCAACTGAACTGATAATAAATCTAAAGGATTTATTGGTTCGGATGAAATAAGAGTATAAGAAGCAAATAATCCTATTTCAAAAAATAGAATGATACCTAATATGAATAATAATATTTTTAATATTCTTGACATAATTCACCCTCCGATTTTTCCTAATTATTAAAATATATATTCTATATATTTTTAAGTAGATTATAATATATACATATTTTTAAAGCTTATCAAAAATATAATATTAATAATAAAAATAGTGAAGTTGATTTTCATGTCCAGTGATATAATTAAAAAATTCCAAGAGGTAAATTTATTATTAAATAACAATGCATATGCGGAAATTAAAGCTAATAATGACACTGATTATTTAATAAATGAATTGATAGAATATATTGAACAGAATGATAACGATCAATATATAATTACTACTAAAACCATAAGAGAGTATCAAAAACATGAAAGACAACGTATACATGAATCAGTAATAGAAAATCCGAAAACAAGGGAAATACGTAAAAATCAGGAAACGCCTTATGAAGTTACAATGGACATTACCAATAAATCATATACTGACGGAGATATTAAGGATTTAAATAAGTATTTCAACAGCAGATTTGAAAAACTTAAAAAGATTATACAGGAAAATCCTGAATACAATAAAGTTGAAGATTTAAAAAACACTAAAACAAATATAGATAATCTTCATGTGATTGGAATTGTAAACAATATTAATAACACAAAAAATGGTCATAAAATCATTGAAATAGAAGATCCGACAGGAACTGGTAGTGTAATCGTACTTAAAGATAATGAGGACTTACTTGAAAGCAGTCAAACCATTGTTAAAGATGAAGTTATCGGAATTACCGGAAGTACAAACGGAAACCTGATTCGTGCAGATGAAATTGCACATCCAAGCATACAAAGAAGAATTGTAGATAAACCTATGGATTTTTCCGTTGTATTTATTTCTGACGTTCACATAGGAAGTAAACAGTTTGATGAAGGGGCATTTAACAGATTTATTAAATGGATTAATGGAAACTATGGTTCTGAAGAACAACAGGACGTAGCTAATGATGTGAAATATTTGATTATCGGAGGAGACCTGGTTGATGGTATCGGAGTTTATCCTAACCAGGAAAAGGAATTGAAAATTAAGGATATATATGACCAGTATGATGAAGCTGCCAGACTTTTAGGAGATGTTACAGATATTCCTATAATCATTTCTCCAGGTAACCACGATGCAACCAGATTAGCAGAACCACAACCTGCATTGACTGAAAAATATGCTAAGGAATTATGTCATCAGAAAAATGTTGAAATGGTAAGTAATCCATCAATGATTAAACTGGATAACATTAATGTTCAGGTTTATCATGGACGTAGTTTTGATGATATTGTAATGGCATTGAATGGATATACTCATGCAGATACCGATAAAATAATGAAATTGCTGCTAGAAAAAAGACATTTAGCCCCTATTTATGGTGAAAGAACCCCATTAGCCAGTGAATTCGAAGATTACATGGTGATGGATGAAGTTCCTGACATATTACATACAGGTCATGTTCATATTAATTCTCACGTAAAATATAAAGGAATACATATGTTAAATTCAGGAACGTTCCAAAAACAGACAGAGTTCCAGAAAATTTATAACATTGTTCCTACTTATGGTCAGGTACCTGTTATTAAAAGAGGAACCATGCAACTTTTAGATTTTACGAATGATTGATTTTGGTGATATAATGGATAATAATATTATTGAAAAAATAGTTAAAACAGCACATCATATTTATGATAAAGAAATGATTTTAGGTAAAGCAGGAAATATAAGTATTCTTGATGAAAGTAAACAATTTATGTATATAACTGCATCAGGAACCGACTTTAAAAGTTTAAGTCATGAAGATGTTATAAAAGTTAACATAAATGATTTAAGTTACACATCTGTTGATAATAAAGTTCCTTCTATGGAAACTAATTTACATGTAGGTGTATATAAAAACAGATCTGATGTAAATAGTGTTGTTCATGTACATTCACCTTATGCAACAGCTTTTGCTTTCAGTAATAAAAAATTACGTCAATTAGAAGGTTTTGGTGAAATTACTGGAGAATATATAACTGAAGTTGATTATTATCCACCGGGAAGTAAAAAATTAGCTAAATATGCAAGTGATGCATTGAAAAATGAGGATAAAGTCTTATTGAAAGACCATGGGGTTATTACAGTAGGTAAAAATATTGATGAAGCTACACTACTATGTGAATACATAGAAGGAATAGCTAAAACTCAATATATTACTCATGTTCTTAATCTTTAACTGCTTCCAATTCACTTAAGATGTTCCAAATTAAAATTCTTGCATGAATTGGAATGTTTGGATCATTACTTATATCATCTAAAATTGAGATAACAGTACTGGCTTTAATTGTAGGTTCATCATCTTCTTTTGCTAAAAGAACTGTTGAATCTTCTGCTGCTTTTCTTATATTTCTTGGTACACTGTTATCATTGATTATTTGTGATAATATTTCAGTACAATTTGCAAATATTTCTTCATTATTCATTATGTCAGACATAAACTACACTCCCTTTAAAAAATTATTGTTAATGATTATCGATATTCTAATTAATAAAATAAATTAAATTTTTCAATACTAGTATATAATATTATAATATTTATGTTAATCATAATATAAAAAATAAATGTTTTTATAAATATCATGAAAAAATAAATTATTAAAAAATGATTTAATGAAAATAAAAAAAAGACATAGATTTCTAGTGTAAATAATTAATCTTTCAAACTTACAGCAATAGTTACACCATCATATGCAGTCTTTTTAAATATTAAATGGGAATCTTTTCCATTTGCAATAAGCGCCGTTGGTTCACAAACACCCTTAACACCAAACTGTTTCATAACAAAATCGGATTTGGAACATTCATCATTCTGATAAGATTTAATATCGTCCATAGGAATAATAATCAAATCTTTATTTAATTCATTGATATTATCAACAATACCCTTTTCATGTTCTTTAACATCTGCCGTGGCAAAAAAATCAATTCGTGAAACGGGAATTTCCAGGATGGAACATGCCTGATTTATAGCATTTTTTACTTTACTTGTTAAAATATCTTTTCTGGCACCTATTCCCATAACCATTTGCTTCGGTTTTAAAATAACTTCATGATCATCTATAACAGAAACGATAGAATCATAATCATCATCAAAATGAATAGAATAGGATTTGTTTACATTATCATCCAATATAAAAGAATATTTATGTGGCAAATACAGGTCAACTATATGATTATTTATTAAAGCTCTGTTAATAAATTTTATATTTTTAGGATTTTCCAAAGAACAGTAATAACGTTTTGCAATTGAATCTATACCTGTTTTATTATTAACATCAGTGGATGTTGTTATAACGGGTGTTGAATCAAGAATATTGGCAATTTTTAATGTTAAATCATTTGCTCCACCAAAATGTCCACTCAATAAACTGATTACAAAGTTTGCATTATCATCAATAAGTAAAACTGCAGGATCTGATAATTTAGAATTTACGTGAGGAGCTATGGATCTAATCATAATTCCGGATGCCATAATTCCAATGATACAATCATATTTATCAAATATGTCATTGATTGTAGATATAATATTTTTATGATATTGAGATACATTCAATATTAAAGGATTATCCTTTAAATTTTCAAACAAAATGTCTGATATCTCTTTTCCTTGATTTGTAACGGATAAAATTGCAATATTCATTTTTAAAACCTTAATTTATAATACTAAAAACATAATTATGAAGTAAATAATTACAATTGTTAAAATAAACAATATTGAAGTAACTTTAGTAATTTTAATAGCTTCTGAAATCTTTTCTTTAGTTAATTCATCTGTTCCATATCCTAACTCATATACTCCTTCTTTAATCAAAGTAATATTTAATGCTCCTGCTGTAGCAGCCATTGGATAACCACTGTTTGGACTTGGCGTCTTTAATGCAAATTTTTTCATTACATCATAAGACTGTTTGTAATCATATCTGAGTATAAATGATGATAATACCACATAATAACCTGTTAACCTGGCTGGAATATAATTTAAAATGTCATCTAATTTTGCAGGAAAACAACCTATGTTTATTAATTCTTTTGTTTTATATCCTAGCATAGCATCCATTGTATTTGAAACTCTGTATATTACAGCACCAATTATTCCAATTATAATACCAAATAATAAAGAAAGTATTGTCGTATAGAATAAAGGAGAAATAATGCTGTCAGTTATATTTTCTGTCAATGTTTCAATAGCTGCTGATGTTATTCGTGACTCTGTTAGTTCTGATGTATTTCTGCTTACAAGATATGACATGGATTTTCTTGCCTTTTCAATGTCTTCTTCAAGATCTTTTTGAATATTTCTTACTGATTCAATAAGAAAATTAATTGAAAATGTTGTTGACAATAATAATGAAGCAAATATAACAAATAGCCAAACATTGATATAAGCACATAATATTAACAGTGTTAAACTAATGAATGTGAAAACAGATACTGTTATCAAAATGGTCAGTAAACCTGAAAATTTAGTGTTTGGTAAATAATTTTTTAATTTATCAATCAGATTTCCCATTAAAATAACAGGATGAATTTTGTTTGGCACTTCACCAATGATCATATCAATTATTATTGAAATAACAATAATTGAAATGTTGTATACTAATGTTTCGTATGTCATTAATTTTAATTATATATATTAAAGTATATAATAGAGGTGTATTTCAACTGTAAAATTTGATTCAAAATTTTTTCGTTGAAATAGTGAGACATATATTTCAAGTGTAAAGTAAAATTGATTTTTTGAATAAAATAAATAGAGGTATATTTCAAGTGTAAAAAAATATAAGAAAAAAAATGATATAGATAGACATCAATTTCAAGTGTAATAAAAAATATTTTATTGGATAATAAAAGTATATACATAAATTTCAAGTGTAATATTTTATAATAATAATATTTGAAGTAATAAAAAAATAAATAAAAGTATTATTGTATTACTTTTTTAATTGTTTTGAAAAATTATAAAAATAGAATATATAATAGTTATTTTTATCTAAATAAAGGATTATAATTATTTATTTAATATAATATTATATTATTATTATTATTTATTATTCTATATTATTATATTATTATTATTTTATTATTTTATTAATATATTTTATTTATTTTTATTTATTATTATATTATTTATTTTATTTTTAATTTTAACGTTTTTCTAATACTTTTTAGATGATATATTCATTTTTCTTTGGTTTCAATTTTTGTTTTTTCAAAAATTTCAGGGGGGTATACAATATAATTTTACACTTGAAATACACGTCCCTCTCTCTAAAGGTTTTTATATTATGTTAAATAATATAATATTATTTATTTTTCACTTGAAATATTATTATTACAAATATAATTTTATTTGAAATATAACTAGCGAGAGATTTTTATGAATATATTTGTAGAAATGAAAGAAAAACCAACAATCTTTAAATCAAAGGAATACTTAGATCATCGTTTTATTCCTGAAACTTTACCTCACAGGGATGAAAAAATTACATCAATTGCTAAATACTGGGTTGAAGCTCTAAGTAAAATTACACCACAAGATATCACAATATACGGTAAAACAGGTACAGGAAAAACTGCAGTTACATTATATGCTAAAAATCAACTTGAAGAAGTAGCTCAACAGAATAATCTTAATATAAGAATTGAATATATTCGTTGTACAGATTACAATACTGAATACCAAATTCTGGCTAAATTATGTCAATTATTAGGAAAACCAGTTCCTTTCAGAGGATGGACAAAAGCAGAAGTTGTTAACACATTCAGAAACTTGTTTAAAAGTAATTCATTAGGTGATGATTTAATACTTATTGTTATTCTTGACGAAATAGATGTTATATTAAAAAATGATGGGGATAACATTTTATATACTTTAACAAGAACTGATAATGTTTCTATTACATCAATAAGTAATTATGTTGATTTCAAACGTTTTATTAAACCTAAAGTTAAAAGCAGTTTAAGAGATAGAGAAATTGTTTTCCCTCCATATAATGCTCAACAATTAGTTGATATTCTTCAAGAACGTTCAAAATTATCTTTTAATGAAGGAGCAATTTCAGATGGAGTTATTAGTTTATGTTCAGCATTAGCAGCTAAAGAAGAAGGAGATGCACGTTATGCATTGGATTTATTAAAAACTTCTGGTGAAATAGCTGATGAAAAGGAATCTGATGTAATCCTTGAAGAATATGTTAAAGAGGCTAAAGATCGTATTGAACATAATAAAATTATTGACATAGTAATGACTTTACCTATACAACAACAAAAAGTATTGGAAGCTATAACTATTTTAACTCAGAAAAAAGAAGAAATTACTTCAGGTTTATTATATGAAGTATATCAGGATCTTGCTAAAAATGATAAAGTATCATACAGAAGATTGTTTGATTTTATAAATGAACTGGAAATGTTAGGTTTAATTTCTGCAAATACAATTTCAAGGGGAAGAGGAAGAGGAAGAACAAATATTATTACTCTTCAATGTGACACGGATTTAATTGACAAAGCTTTAATGTACAAAAATTAATTCTTTTTTTTATTTTTTTATTACTGAATCCAATATTGCCATTCTTACAGGAACTCCATAAAATGCCTGTTTGAAATACATGGCATTATCCAATGAGTCAACATCAAAGTCTATTTCATCAACTCTTGGTAAAGGATGCATTAAAATAATATCAGTTCCTTCAATATTTGATTTTTTAAGAGTATATTGACCTTTAACTTTTAAGTATTCCTTTGGATCCGGAAATCTTTCTTTCTGTATTCTGGTCATGTATAAAACATCAATATCATCTAAATTATCAAGCAATGTTGATTTCTGAGTAAATTTACAATTCATCTTTGTTAAATCATTAATTATTTCTGAAGGCATTTGTAACTCTTCAGGAGCAATAAATATCATTTCAATGTTAAACATTGCAAGTGCATAAACTAAACTGTGTACAGTTCGTCCATATTTTAAATCACCCACCAATGCTATTTTTAAATTATTTAAATTGCCTCTTGTTCTTTTGATGGTATATAAATCAAGTAATGTCTGACTAGGATGTTGACCTGCACCATCACCTGCATTTATTACAGGTACGTCAACATTATCTGCTATAAAACGAGCAGCTCCTTCCATGTCATGTCTGATAACTAATGCATCAGTATACTGTGCTATTATCTGTGCTGTGTCATATAATACTTCACCTTTCTGTACGCTTGTTCCCTGTTTTTGACCAAAACCTATGACATCCCCACCTAACCTTTTCATAGCAGTTTCAAAAGATAATCTAGTACGAGTTGAAGGTTCATAAAACATAACACCTAAAAGTTTTCCATCTTTTTCATGACAGACTTTTTCACTTCTGGCAATAGGTTCCATTTTTTCAGCTTTTTTTAATATGTACTCTACATCATTTTTACTAAAATCTCTAATTGAAATAATATTCTCTAAATTGAAACTCATCAAAATCATCTCACTACATTTTTCTTGCAAAAGTAATATAACCAGTATGACCAGCCATTCGACTATTAGGTCTGGTTTTATTATTTTTTATTTCTATTTCTCTAACATTACCTTCCCGAATAGTAATATGTTTAAATCCTGTTTTTCCAAGAACCTTATTTACTATTTGGAACTGTTCGACATAAGGAGTATAAACTGCAATAAAACCACCCGTCTTTAAAATTCTGTATGCATCTTCAATCACTTCATATGGTTTAGGTAAATCCAAGAAAACTAAATCAATGCTATGATCTTCTTCTTTAAAACCTTCAGTCACATCCTGATTATATAAAGTAATATTATCAAAATCAGTTCCATCAATGTTCTTTTTAATTATTTCTACAAAATCTTCTCTTATTTCATAGCTATAAACATGACCTTTTGGACCTATAATATTAGCAAAAAATAGTAGACTACTTCCAGCACCAGTACCCGATTCAACTATTTTACTACCGTATCCAATACCAGTAAAACCGGTAACCAACCCTAAATCCTGTGGCAATATTATAGAACAGTTTCTTTTCATTAATTCTATGTAATCATTTATGTTAGGTTCAATGACAGTATATTTTTTTCCCAAATGTGTTTCAAGAACATCTCCAACATTTGCATTTTTTATATCTTCCTCTGGAATTACACCTTTTTCCGTGTGAAATTCCTTATCATGTACCACATATTTTCTATTTTTACGGTCTACTATTATCTTCATATTATCCCTTATTTATATATTAAACTTTTTTCTAAATATTTATTCTTTAAATTCTCTGTTTGTCACGTCAATAATATTAGTTGCAGTCTTTTCACCTATACCTTCAACTTCTTTTAATTCTTTCTTTGAAGCGTTAACAACGTTTTTTACAGTTTTGAAATGAGTTAATAATTTCTTTGCAGATACAGGACCAATACCTGGTAAACTTTCAGTAATAAATAATTGTTGTTCAGGTAATGTTACAGGTTTTGTCTGTGTTCTAACGCTAACAGGTTTTTTATTATCTTTTTCCTGTTCTCTGATAGCAATTCTTTTAATCATAAATGCCGTGTCAGTTTCATTTTGAGTTTGAATGATAGGTATTCTGAAATCAATTGCTATAGCTGTCAATGCACCTCTTATAGCATTCGGATGAAGGAATGTATGATAAATGTTTTCCCCTTCAATAATCATCAATGGTTTTCTACAATTATTCACTAATTCTTTTGCTTGTTGATATAATCTTTTATCAGTAATTGATTTACTGAAATCTTCCACAGTTTTTCTTTCAATAATGATATCATCAGTTATCTGATAATCACCAACTGTCATTGTTTTAACATTTATTTTACAATTTATCTTATCAAGTTCTCTCATCATATTTGAATTTTTTTCACGATAATCAACATATATTTCTACTTCTGCATTGTCTTCCGTTGTTAGCGTGTTTGGATTATATGATGTTACATCTTCCTTGTCGGCAATATTATTATCTAAAGTAATGTTTTCCTTTCTATACGAATTATAAACATTACTTCTCATAGCTCTTTCTTTTCTCTGACTAGACCAGTAATAAGATTCATCAAGTGTTCCCTTAGTCATTAAAATAAACATTTCACCTTCATGTTTACGTCCTGTACGACCTTTTCTCTGAATCATTCTAATTTCTGATGGTACTGGTTCATAAAGGATTACATAATCAACAGCAGGTATGTCAATACCCTCTTCAGCAACACTAGTAGATATTAAGACATTATAATCATCATGCTTAAACGAATCAATGGTTTCAATCTGTTTTTTCTGACTTAATCCTTTATCGTTATCTCGTGAAGCTTGTCCATAAAATCTTAAAGATTTAATTTTATGTTTTTCACAATTTTCATAAATTGTTTTTGTCGTATCTCTGAATTGACTAAATACAATGATTTTATTTTCCTTATCCTGTTTGATTAATTCTTGAATCAGTTCAATTAAACGAATCATTTTTGGATGATCTATACCTTTATCTAAATATTTTCGTGTTAGAAGTACTGCTTTATTAAATTTATAATCATTTTTCAATGATTTTGCTGCTTTTGTTTTTTTCTTTTCCAGTTTATTGAAATAATTATTTAATGTTTTAATACTTTGAGTTTCTAACAACTCTTGTGAATGCATGATATTAATTACTTCTGTTAGAATTGAAATTCCAGTGAAATATTCTTTTTTAGGCATACTGGATGAGGCTATTTTTTGTTGTAATCTTGATTGTTCTACTAAAATCTCTTTTTTTGAAGGTTTTGCAATAGAATCAATAATACCTAATTTTTTAAGAGTTTTTAATCTTATTTTCAATGTTTCTGAGATTAAATCTTTAATTTCTTGGAGTTCCGGTGTTAATTTTACTTTTATCCATTTTGTTTGCACCTGGTTGAAATATGGTGCAACATCAGGATCATCTTCACTTTTTATAATAATTTCATTGACATAAATATTCTTTGATACTTCCTTAATTTTGCTTTTTTCCCATCCAGGACTTGCAGTTAAACCAAGAATTAACTGATTTTTTGCTTGTTGCACATATTTTTGTGCCAAATAAACATAAGAATAAGAACCAACAGCATGATGGCATTCATCAAATATTACAAGTGAAACATCCTTAAAATCATATTCTCTTGAAATAATATCTGATTCAACTGTTTGTGGAGTAGCACATATAACCTGATTTTCATTCCAAAGTTTTTTCCTGTCACTCGGTTTATCATTACCTGTTAAACTGGCTACACTTGTACTCAAAAAATTTCTAAAACTTTTTTCATGTTGTAAAGTTAATGGTTTACTAGGAGCTAAAATAAGAATTTTACTGTTTTCATAGTTTTTTAATCTTTCAGCAGACACTAATGCAGCAATTACAGTTTTTCCCATAGCTGTAGGAGCTATAATCATAGTGTTTCCTTTTTTTAAAACACTCATAGCTAAATTTTGCTGATAAAGTCTACCTTCTATAGTGTCTTTGTTTAAATATTCATGTTCTATAAAATTATTCATACTATTATAATTTATGTCAAATCATTGTATTAAGTAATGTGTTATATAATAATAATCAGAATATTTTTTTTTATTTAATTATTGATTTATTTCTTAAAAAAATTAAATTACTAAAATAATTTTCATATAATTCTTATTTACTTTTTTTAAAAAAATAATTAAATTCATTCCTTTTAGTATATTATTTATTGAGTTCTAAAATAGCTTAATTGTATATTTTTGTAAATATATATCTACTTAAGATATATATACAACTTAAGATAATATCAAAACAGTCTTTATTATTTTTTGTTAGATTATTATTTGATTGAAAAAAATAATTATTTTTTAATATAAAGTGATTTAAATGAGATTAATGAATTTTCAAAAAATCAATACAAATGAATTACAAATGATTGTTCATTATATTGGATTTATAATAATATGTATTGCTTCATTTATGGTAATACCAATAATTGTTTCCCGGATATATAATGACAATATATTATATTTTAATTCATTTATAATATCAACTATAATCTCTTTAATCATAGGATTATTATTATTTTACAAATTTAACTCTAATAATTTGTATAATTTATCATTAAAAGGTTCTCTGATTTTGGTACTTTCTATATGGATAATTTCAGCATTTTTTTGTGCTTTACCATTTATAATTTCTGGTGATTTATCTTTTATTGATGCATATTTTGAAAGTATGTCTGGAATTACTTCAACTGGTTTTACTATGTATGCCAGTGTTCCTGTGGCTTATTCTATTAGACTTTGGAGAAGTTTGCTTCAGTGGTTTGGAGGATTAGGAATTATTTTCTTGCTATTAGTACTTCTTCCATCAATTGTTAGTTTAAAAAGATTATATTTTGCTGAAGGAAAAACAGAACAAATGACACCGAATATAAGACATACTTCAGTTATTTTTATTAAATTATATACTTTTTTAACAATAATTGCTATTTCATTATATTTATTGGTTGGATTAGACATTTTTAACGCTGTATGTTATACCTTTTCTGGTTTAGGTACTGGTGGTTTTGTTTCAGATCCGAATAATTTAAATGATTTTTCAAATCCTTTGTTTCAAATAGTTACCATAATTATAATGATTATGGGAGGTACCAATTTCATTTTACATTATAATTTGATGAAGGGAAACTTGAGAAATTTTTATAAGGATATCGAAATAAGGTATTTGTTTATATTTATATTATTAGCAACAATACTTGTCATGGTAAATTTATATCAAAATAATATGTATAATCATGATTTATTAGTTATATTTAGAAATGCGTTGTTCCAGGTTGTATCAATATTAACTTCTACCGGATTTCAGTCTACTGATATAAACAATTGGCCTGCTTTAAGTTATCATGTACTAATAATTTTAATGTTTATTGGAGGTTCTGTTTGTTCAACAGCAAGTGGTATTAAAATATATAATATTGCTATTATATTAAAATCTATCTGGTGGGAGCTTCAATCAATATTTTTACCTAAAAATATAATAGTTTTCAGAAAAGTTTTCCATGATAACAGGGAAATAACAGTATCCAATGATTCATTAAAACAAATATTTACATTTATATCTGCATATTTGTTATTGTTTGTAATAAGTACTGTAATTGTATTATTCTTCTGTAATGATTTTAAAATAGCTGTAGCAATCGTTGCAGGTTCAATTGGTAATACAGGATTGGGTCCAAGTTATATAAATACTTCAATTCCATTACTGGTTAAAATTGTGTTATTGTTTGATTTTTTAGCTGGAAGAATCGGTTTATGGCCTGCTTTATTACCATTATTTTTTGTAATTGAAGAAATAAATGAAAAAATTAAAGAAAATTAAAATTTAACTATTTTAAATAGAAAAAGAGAAAAAAGTAAATATGAAAAATTGATTTTGTAAATCAATTTATTTTTTTTTAAACTAATTATGAGATTAGTTTTATTAGGTTTTCCACAGTATCATAAACAACATCTAATTTACACATATTTGGTACATAATTAGCTGCCTTTGCTGAATTAACTCCGATAACTTCATAATCCAGTTCTTCTACTGGTGCTACCACCATACAAGTATCAGAAACTATTTTTCCACCTGCAGCTTCAATAATGTCTAAATATCCACATTGTTTACTTATGGCTTTAATTGCTTGGGATGTACAAATCCATAAATCTTTTTTAAGTTTTTTACCTTTAACTAATGTGGCAACTTTTTGTATTTCACTAATTGAAGCATGTGGACAACCAAGACATACTAAATCAGGTATTTTATCCGTTGTACTTAATCCATCCAAGGATTCTTTGATAATTTCAGAATCTATGTTAATAACTTCCGTTTCATTAAATGTTTCATGATTCTTAGCAAATTCAGCTTCAGGGGTAACATTTTCTACATGATAAATACTTACAGCTCCGCTTGAAGCTAATGCAGCACCTAATGTTTTTAAATTATTACGTCCAGGATTACTATTTAATCTGAAATATGGATTTTTATCGTTAACAATTTGTCCAACATAATAACCTAAAGCACCAATTTCTGCTTCTGTAGTAAAATCATAATCAACATCAAATATCATATCAGCTTTTCTATTATCCGTAATGTGATTTCCATAGTATGGTGTTCTTCCAACAATTGCTGCAAGTAATGCACTTGGTCCGCCTTCCCTGTTACTTTTTGCACCTATAACACTATTTACATAGCAAACTGCAGAAGATTCACTCCAAGCTACATGCTCATGTAATAATGGAGTGTTACCTATTAAATATGGTGTACAGGTACATGTGCTCATTACACCTATACTTTCATAACCTTTGATGATATCAATTTGTTTTTTAGTAAATTCTTCACTAAAACCAAGTTCTTTCCAGTTTTCTATGTCAACTCCAGCCGGATTAAGCATAGTTTCCAGTTCCACATCAGCTTTTTTGCCTAAATCTACAACAAAATCTAATCCAGCATCACCAATTGTTTTATATGAAACTCCAGATACTTGTGCAGATGTAATAGGAACCATTTTTTCAGCATTATATATTTTACCTAAACTAACAAGGATTTCCATACATTCAGCTTTACCTTCCCCATATTCACCATTATACATATCTTCTTCATATTTTGTAAGTTGCATATTTATCACTTCAATTGTTTATTTGATATTCTACCATTTCATTAACTAAATGAATAAAATTATCTTTTTGATCAAAAGGTATAGTTGCTCCAGCAGCAATATTGTGGCCACCACCGGATCCATTAAAGTTATTTGATGCTTGATTCATAATAACTCCTAAATTAACTCCTTTTTCAACCATATTATCAGTTGTTCTTGATGATACTTTAATTAAATTATCCATCTTCATTAAACTTAATATTGGTTTATCTGGTAATATACCTAATTCAATACCTATACTACTTACAGCTGCGGCAATTTGTTTTTGTTCCTTATCTTCTGTATAAATATATTGAATGTTTTCTTCCTGGATACTACCTTCTCTTTTTATCCATTCAATTCCATTTTGCATATTACTACTGTATTTGGATAATAATGATTCTGCAAAGTCCATCTGATTATATTTACCTAATTCAATACTTATGGCAGCAGTATATTCTTTATTTTTACCACACGCATTTAATAAATTAGCATATTCCTCCACATTAGTTAATTCTCTTCTAATATTCGGAATAGTATATACTTCTCCATAAATATCTTCATTTATTGATGTTAACTCATTTTTCAGTGTTTCATATTCTTCACTGGTTAATTGATGTAATAACTTATCTTTAGGTATGTTGTGTTTATCCAAAAAGTCATTTGTTTCATCAACAAAACCGGATAGTCCTTTAATAACTGGTGTATATGTGTATGCTATTGATTTATGTAATGGCTGAGTATTTGAATAAGCTAATTTTAATTCATTTTTAACTTCCATAGTTTTATGTTCTAAAGCTTCATCTAAAATTAGTTTATTAATTCCTTGTGGACCATTTTTTAGTTGCATATCTCCACATGCACCTGTTAATGCAAGACCTGCCAATTCATAATATCCATAGTCATGTACAGATAAATATGACAGTCCTGAACCACTAACTTCTTTGGTTCCATCAACATTAAATATATGAGGATTTACATGAACAATCTTTTTATAATCAACTTGCATTTCCGGGTCAACATCTTCAGGAAATTGATGATGGTCAGCAATGATTACATCACCACTTAATTTAGAAATGCTTTCAAGATTTCCACTTCCCATATCTGAGAAAATAAATAGTTTATAACGAGATTTAGTAAGTTCTTTTACATTACTGTCTCTTAGTCTTGGTAATATAGTAATATGGAATTTACCCCCTGCTTTTGATATTGCATTAGCGAATATTCCAGCAGAGGTTAATCCATCAGCATCATTGTGAGAGATTATTCTCACAACATGCTGGTTATCAATATGTGATTTTAATAAATCACAAGCTTCATCAGCCCTATTTAACAAGGAGAGCTGCTGTTTTTGGATCATATCTCCATCCTTCAGGAAGAACATTGTTTCTAGTGTAGTATTTTACTAATCTTCTGATTTTTGATTCGATAATCATTAATCCTCTTTTAGAGTGTAAATCTTTAGGATTTTCTTCTAAATGTTCTCTGATGTTTACTGCTCTTTTGATTAAGTTTAATAAGTCTTCTGGGTATTCAAATTCAGTTCCGTTGTCTTTTAAAATTTCTGTAATTTTTGCTCCGAGAACTGTTTTTGTACTAGGAATTCCGTATTGGTCTCTTAAGATAATACCAATTTGACTTGTACTTTGTCCTTCTCTGTGTAATTTCACGATTAATTCTACAATTTCTTCTTCGGTCATTTCTAACCATTCAGGTTTTTCTGCCATAAAAAATTCTCCTATTATTTATTTAGTATTTTATATTATATTCTAAAAAAATTATTATTTACGTATAATATAACAAATTAAGATTCACTTTCTGAATACCATTTAGCAAATTTTTCCATTGATATTCTTCTGTGTGAACATTCGTTTTTTTCATCAGTAGTAAGTTCTCCAAATGTTTTATCATATTTTTCAACATAAAATAGTGGATCATAAGCAAATCCGTTAGAACCTTTTTCTTCTGATAAAATTTCACCAGCAACAGTGCCTAAAAAAGTCTTGGGTTCACATTTGGGTTTACAATAACCAATACATGACCTGAATTCGGCGTATCTGTCCTGTTCATCTTCTAATAATTTAATTATACCCTTATTGGTTATAGTATCCTGTACATAAGATGAATAAGTTCCAGGAAAATCATTAAGGGATCGTATAAATAGGCCTGTATCATCTACTATAACTGGTTTTTGAAGTAATTCTGCAACATATTTAGCTCCATAAGCTGCTACCTCTTCAATTGAGCCTTGAATTTCAGGATAACCTGGATTTTCATGGTCAACTTCTATACCAAATTTTTCGAAAATACCTCTTGCCTCTTTAACTTTATGTTCGTTACCAGTAATAAATGTTACTCTCATTTTTATCATTAATATATATTGAAAAACTAGTACAAAAAAATTATGTAAAAAAAATGTATAAGTAAGGAGGTTATTTTTAAATTATTATCCGAAAACTTTAGCTGTGAGTTCTTCGAGTTTTGCAAGGTATTCTTCAGGAGTAATTCCTTTGAGGTAAGCATATAATACACTTCCACCAGCACCTACTCCTTCTTTAACGGAACCTTGTGCAAATGCTGCTAATCCTGGGTTGCTTGAATTTTCCATTTTAGGGTCAGCTGCATATACTGCTATGTCTCCAATTTGGTTTACAATATCTAAAATATTGGATGTTTCATCATTTGCAACATATACTGTAGTTGCTATTGCAATGTTTGAGAAGTCAAAGTCAGGTTTGATTGCTTTAATTGTAGCAAGTACTGCTGTCATTTGTGTTCCACCTGCAAGTGTTACTGGTACTGAACTACCAATAGCTAAACCAGCAGCTGCTATGATTGTTGGATCTCCTGCAATTTCTACTGCTTTAAATGCATCATCTTTTAAGTCACCTGGTTTAACATTGTTTTTTTCTAATGCTGCATTTACAACGCTTGTTTTTAGTTCATGAGGATTGTGCATCATACATCCACTTACTTTACCTTCCACATCATAACCTAATGCTGTGAGTACTCCTTGAGCTGTTGTGGTACCTGCCGGTGTTGATTCTCCAATCATTAAATGGTCAGATAATTGTGATAATAATTTACCGGTTTCTACTGCATTACAATAGATTTCTTTAGGATTTGGAACTCCTTTACCTTCTCTTAAGTCTCCACCCGGTTGACCATTTAAACTAATGAATGATGTTTTAGGGTCTACTTCTAGACCTGCACTGATTGCTACAAATGGCATGTTTAATAGTTCATATGTTGTTTTAGTTAAAAGTCCTGGTGTAGGTGCAGGTACTTCATCAGATTCTGTTACTGCAATTTCCGGAAGACTTAATGCTTCATTTCTTAACATTAATTCTACATCTAATGCTGGTGTGTATGGTGTCATTTCTGGGGATCCACCTGCTCCACTTATACCTTCAATTTTTGAAACTGCTGTGTTACCTAGTACACATGCGAATACCATGTTTTCTGATTTTTCTAAGTCTTTAAGTACTTTATCTGATCCGAATATTTTTACGTTGTCTACCATTTTGTATTCCTCGATTTTTTTTAACAAATATAATATTAATTATTTAATTCAAATATATTAATAATTGTGAATAAAAATTAAAAAATACTTGATTTAACGGTCTTATAATTAAGAAAATTTGACAAAGGGGTTTTTTTGTGATTTGTTTAGGGATAGAAGGAACAGCAGAGAAAACGGGGATTGGAATAGTGGATTCTGAAGGTAATATATTAGCAACATGTGGTGATCAGTTATATCCTGAAGTGGGTGGTATTCATCCTAGGGAAGCAGCTAATTTTCATGCAGAGCATATTGTTCCATTAATTAAAGATGCATTAATTGAATCAAATTTAACATTGAATGATATTGATTTGGTATCTTTTTCTAAAGGACCTGGCTTAGGTCCGGCATTAAGAACTGTAGCTACAGCAGCCAGAAGTTTATCTCAAAATATTAATGTTCCATTAATTGGTGTAAATCATTGTATTGGACATGTTGAAATAGGAAAACTTACAACAGGGGCTAAAGATCCTGTTACATTATACACCAGTGGAGGTAACACTCAGATTATAAGTTATGAAACTGGACGTTATAGAATCATTGGTGAAACATTGGATATTGCAATAGGCAATTGTTTAGATCAATTTTCAAGAGATGTAGGGTTAGGTCATCCTGGTGGACCAATTGTTGAAAAGCATGCTCAAAATACTGATGAAACAGTTGAACTTCCATATATAGTTAAAGGAATGGATTTATCTTTTTCAGGAATACTTACAAGTGCAATTAACAAATATAAACAGGGAATAGATTTGGATGTAATATGTAATAGTTTCCAGGAAACCTGTTTTGCAATGTTATGTGAAGTAACTGAAAGAGCACTAAGTTACACTGGAAAGGACGAAGTATTGTTGTGTGGTGGAGTAGCAGCAAATAAAAAACTTAGAGAAATGTTAAAACAGATGTGTGATGAACATTATGTGGACTTTTATATGCCTCCTATGAAATATTGTGGAGATAATGGTTCAATGATTGCAAGATTGGGATTGTTATCCTATGATGAAAAAATTACGGGAATTAAAAATAGTTACATTAATCCAAAATATAGGACTGATCAGGTTGAAGTAACTTGGATTAATGAAAAACCAGAACATAACATATCATTACCTGATAATATCAAACACAAAGGAGCAGAAGCTGATATTATTGAAACAATGTGGGATAATAAGGAATCCATAATAAAAAACAGAATATCTAAAAATTACAGAACAAAAGAATTAGATGATAAATTAAGATTGGAAAGGACTAAAGAGGAAGCTAAACTAATTTATGAAGCTAAAAAGTATAATGTCAATACACCCTTTATTTACTCTATTGATTTAGAAAATTATAATATTATTATGGAAAAAGTGGATGCAATACAATTACAGGAGAAAATAGAAAAATCAAACGTTAATGAATTGGAAAAATTAGTTAATGATATAGGATTAATGGTTAGAAACATGCATGATGGTGAGATTATACATGGTGATTTAACTCCAGCCAATATTTTAGTTAAGGATGACCTTCCTATATTAATTGATTTTGGTTTAGGAAAGTATAGTAATCTTCTTGAAGATAAAGGTACTGATTTACTTGTATTTAAAAAATCTTTAAAAACCATTATTCCTGAAGAATCTGATAAATTATTCGGATGGTTTTTAGATGGATATGATAATAAAGAAATAGTTAAAAAAATAGATGAAATTGAAAAAAGAGGAAGATACCTCTAATTACTTTTTTTTTATAAGATTATGGATAAGATTAAAGTTACTGCTCCAACTATCCAACAGTAATAAGCAAATATATCTAAACTCCAACCTTTAATCATTTTCATGAGTAATTTTATTGCAAGATATCCAAATACTACAGATGAAATAAATCCTGCTAATATTACTCCAAATGAAATATCAATCGTTGCAATATCTTTTATCTGAATTAATCCTGCGCCGACTACTGCTGGTACTGAAAGTAAGAAACTATAACGGGCAGCATATTCTCTTTCAAGACCTAAACATAATCCTGATGCAATTGTTGAACCGGATCTGGAAATTCCAGGCAATACTGCCAATCCTTGACAAATACCTATTATAATGGATTGTGTAAATGACATATCTTTTTCTGTAATTTTTCCTGATGAATGTCTTTCAGAGTAATATAGTATTAAACCTGTAATTATTAGGAAAAATCCAACAAATATTGTTCCTCTGAATATTGTTTCAATAGCATCCTTAAGTAATAATCCAATAATAGCTGTTGGTATGGAACCTACTATAATTAACCATGCAAAACGTTTTTCAGGAACTAATTTTAATTCTCTTTTAAATACATCAAAACCTTCAGTAAGATCTATTAAACTTAGTATGAAACCTTTTATCAAGTTTATAATATCTTTCCAGAAAAATGAAAAAATTGCTATTAAAGTTCCAATATGAAGTACTGTATCAAATGCTAGACCTGTTTCTACTCCAAGTAAGTTTGGAATCAGTGCAAGATGTCCTGAACTACTAATAGGTAAAAATTCACTTAATCCTTGAACAGCACCTAAAATAATAGCGCTTAGAATGTCTAACAAATAATCACCTCTGATTATATATGTTATTTTTAATTTAAGAAAAAAATAGTGAAAGGATGGTTATATAAAGTCTAACCAACCATATTTGTCTTCTACTTTGTTGTTAATAATATCAAATAAATTATCTTGTAATTTTTTGGTAATAGGTCCACGTTTACCTTCACCAATTGTTATTTGATCTACTGATCTAATTGGAGATAATTCTGCAGCTGTACCTGTGAAGAATAATTCGTCTGCAGTATAAACTCTTTCCCTAGGGATACGTTCTTCTCTAACTTCAAATCCTAAGTCTTGAGCTACTTGAATAACAGTGTTTCTGGTAATTCCGTTTAATACTGAAGAACCAATATCTGGAGTGTATATAACATCATCTTCAATCATAAATAAGTTTTCTCCAGATCCTTCACCGATATCTCCGTTATAATTTAATACAATACTTTCACTGTAACCATTAGCTACGGATTCCATTTTAGCTAATTGGGAGTTCATATAATTAGAACCTGCTTTAGCCATGTTAGGCATGGTGTCTGGTGCCATTTTTCTCCATGTTGAAGTACATATGTCAATTCCTTGTTCTAAAGCATCTTCTCCCAAGTATTGTCCCCATTCCCAAACTGCAACTACTGTTTCTACAGGACAGTTTAATGGGTATACACCAAGTTCTTTATAACCTCTAAATGCAATTGGTCTTACATAACATGATTTAAGGTCATTTTCTTTGATTGTTTCTTTTACTGCATCACATAACTCATCTAATGTGTATGGGATGTCCATTCTGTAAACTTTTGCTGAGTTAAGTAATCTTTTCATATGATCTTTAAGTCTGAATACTGCTGGTCCTTTTTCGGTATCATAGCATCTTAAACCTTCAAATACACTAGAACCGTAATGTACTACGTGTGATAATACGTGAATTTGTGCATCTTTCCAGTCTACTAATTCTCCGTTAAACCATATTTTTCCTGATTCATCGAATGCCATTTTAATAATTCCTATTTTTTTATATAATATTATGTCTCTTTTTTATTCTATTTAAGATTTATAATAGTATTTTTTAATTTATCTCATTTTTTAGATATTTAATTTGATTTATAGAAACCTTTATATACTATAATAAATATACTATAGTATAGTCTGACATAAAGACTTATTTATTTTATTAGGGCTGGTGGTCTAGGGGTATGATACCTCCCTTACAAGGAGGGGATCAGGAGTTCAAATCTCCTCCGGCCCATTTTAAACATTAATTAAATCTATTTTTCTTGTTAATTACTTTTGGCTTCTTTTTTTAACGAAAATTTACTTATAACATATAAGTTATAACTTATAAGTAATAAGTTATTATCTTTAGTATATATTATTTAATTCAGAAAAATTTAAAAAAAATAGAGGTTAGGGAGAGAATATATTTAAATTGTCAATGTTACAATAGAAATAATTATTGAAATAAAGAATATAATACTTCCTTTAAATAAAAGTTCTGATAAATTTCTTTCTACCAACAACAATCCACCATAACAGACAATAGCACTGGTAACTATTTTACCAAGACCAGTATATCTGCCCACTGTAATTCTATTAAATATCAATGAAATTAAAGTAGCAACAATCAGTAGTACGATTAAATATACAATTATATTATTTTTAAAGAATTCTAAAGATTTATCAACATCTACTGCCGGTAATTTATCTTTAATATTAATGGCTCTAGTAGTGGTGTTATCTAAATAACTTCTTGGTTGATATGAAGGACTTTGATATTGGTTTAAACTACTATTGCTTCTATTACTTCTACTAAATCGTCCTGATAAAATTGCATGAGAATTATTTCCTCTATTAGGATTTAAACTTGCAGGTCTTGATGAACTTTCATAGTAATATTCATCGTAATCGAAATCATCTTCATCTACTGCAGGTTCTGAAACAACTCTTTGTTTTTTAGAATAATTCTGAGCTATTTTCATTAGACCTTTCTTATCAACTAATTTAATATTTCTTTTCTGAGCATAAACTGCTGCTCCATGTGTAAATCTACTTGTAGTAAATATTAATATTTTTGAAGCATTTACAGCTTTAGCTGCAGTTTCCATATCTTTTAATACATCTAACCCAACAGTCCATGGTTCTTCATAGTTTTTACATGCAGCAACTACTCCTACTTCACCTACTGAAGTTTCGAGAGTTCCATATATGTCAATAACTTGATTATCAATTGGATAGTTTGTTGTAGTTTTAAAACCACTATCTTCCATAATAGTGGCAATAAACTTTATTAATCGTTCTTTTTCCAATATTCTCCCTCTGTTCAATGTTTGAAATGAAATATTTGTATAATTCTAAATTATTATTTTAAGTTATTATAAATATTATTGATTTATTATATCTTTTTTAAAGTATTATAATTTATCTATTAATAATAAGTAAAACTTATTACATATTATTATTATGAAAATTTTAATAACAAATGATGATGGTGTAACTTCTAAGGGAATTAAAGCATTAAATGATGCAGTTAAAGATTTGGGAGAAACAATGGTTGTAGCACCTGCACGACAGCAAAGTGGAGTTGGTCATGCAATAACATTGATGAAACCCTTAAGAGCAATGCCTACAAAGATTGATGATGATACGGAAGCTTATGCTGTTACAGGTACACCAACGGATTGTGTAATACTTGGTTCTAAAAATTTAATGAAAGGAGAACCTGATTTGATACTTTCAGGAATAAATGTTGGTGAAAACTTAGCAAGATCAATTACTACTTCAGGAACATTAGGGGCAACATTTGAAGCAGCTTATTTTGGAATACCAGCAATAGCAGTTTCAATTCAAGTCAACCATGAAGATATAAAATTTAAAGATGGAGTAGAAAGTGTTGACTATTCTTTTGCCGAAAAGATAGTTAGAAAATTAGTTAAAAAAATTATAGATCATGGAATGCCTGAAGGAGTTAATATTTTAAATCTTAATATTCCAGCAAATCCAGTTTCTGATGAAATTGTTCAGGTAAAATTAGCTAATAAAATGTATGATACTGATGTAGAAAAAAGAATAGATCCATATGGTCATCCATATTATTGGATAGTTGGAGGATTAATAATGGAAGAAGATGGGGATACGGACGTACATACATTAAGAGTTCAAAATAAATCAACATTAACGGCATTATCAACGGATATGACTACAGATGTTGATTTAAGTAAATGGTTGGAATAACTATTTCAATACATCAATACCCATAATCTTATTTTTTTTATTTTTACAAATATCATATGCGATGTAACTACTGCCAATAGCACCACTTTTATCGGTTAAAACTTTGACAGGAGCAATTTTTTCGACTTTTTCTTTAATCATCCCACTTATATCAACAGGGTTATTCATAGTTCCACCACTACCTGTCAATACAATCCCTTCAATATTATTTTCGGCTATACCATACAGACCATAAATTTCCATCACAACGCTCATAACTAAAGAATCAATAGCTAAACGACCATTTTTATCATTGTTTAAAGCTTTTTTTATGATTTCATCTTTCACGTTATTGATTTTTGTATCTACTTTTGCAATCTTTGAAATACCTGCATGTGAAAAACATTCGTTTGCTGTTTTCTTCCCTTCATCAATTTCACGTATCATACTTAAGTCAAGAGGACCATGAATGAATCCCATAGCACCAATACATGCATCAAGAGCTCCTTTAATAATACCATCTTCCACTAGTATACACACTGTATTTGAGCTGATATCTGCTATTATCATGTTTTTCCAGCCTGTCATGGTATATGCATAATAGGTTAAACTTACCTTTTCACTGCTGGCACAATGTGAATAACTTGCTCTAAATCTTTCATCCATGAATTCACAGTCTTTATGTAGTCCCGGTATTAATATTGAAGGTATTTTTAATGATAATATTTCTTCATATATTTTACTTCCACCACCAGTTACTTTACCTGCTCCATTTATTGATAATATTCCTCTGTCTTTTACTTTTTCTAACGGTGTAATTTTATTAATGGAGTCACCCATTGCATATGTCATTGCTAATAGATTAATATCGGCAATTTTGACATGTTCTCTTAGAGTATCTTTAAAATTTACTTTGTTATTTGATACTTCGTCACGATTAAGTTTGAAATAAGCAACATCCTCTTTATTTTCATCTATTATCTGGAAACTTATAGCAGTTGTTCCATGATCCATACCCATATAATATTTCATATACTTATTTTTTTATTGGATTGAATTTATTTTTTTGTACAATTCATCTAACTATTTTCTAAGAAAACTTTGGAATAACCGGGTAAATAAATCCGGATTAAAGATGTTATTTTCATTTTCATAATCTGTTATAGTACATACTTCTGTTGATTTTGCAGTGGTTATATCACAAATCCAGTGACTTTTTACTTCTTTTCTGAATGCATTTTGTAATAAATTCTTATTGTTATATGTGACTATCCATTTACTGGAATCCTTTTCAAATTTAATCAAACTTTTGTAATTATGACTGTGGTAAACATATTCATCAGAGTACTGGATAGTGTATACTTTATAATCTTCTCCTGTTTCCTTTCTTAATATTTCTGTATACTGATTATTTTTTCTAAAATCTGCTCTTACAAGACTTGATTTATTTAATATTATATGATTTACACCATCCTCATTAATGTTAAATGGAAGTTGTCCGTTATTCCAAACAAGAGCTAATTTTAATAGTTCTTTAATTAAGTTTTTATCCTCATTTTCAGTTTTTATTAATTTATAACTTAATCTTCCAAACTTATTTAATTTATAATATTTTAGTTTTAATTTACCATTATTTTCTTGGAGAAGTTCTAATTCTTCTTCTGAATATTCCTTTGTGTTGTCATTGAATAATTGTCTGATTATACTACTTGAGAATCGTTTTTCCTCTAACTCTTCAAAGGATGTGTATCTGATACTCTTTACAACATTTTCTATTTCATCCCATTCTATGTAATAATCTTTATTTTTATATGTGGTAATCTTTATATTGTTTTCTCCAATTCCGGATATTAAACCTGTTTTATAATATTGTTTATGCTCCAGTATCTCTTTTTTAATATTTTGAAAATTTTCATCTAAATTGAATTTTCTTGGAGTGTATGAAGTGCTACTGATAATTATATCTGAAAATAACCATGAAAGTATGGAGAGTATGATTTCATTGATGATTTTTCCCTCTTTATAATCGTCCAGGGATGTTTTAATGTCATTCCAAGAATAGAAATTGTTTTCGATTTTTAAATATTTTTCACCAATACCTCGAATAATCAGGGAATCTGAAAGACTTTTATTTTTATATTCTGCCTTATTTTCTATTACATGTCTTTTAACATCCTCAAAGTTATCATTGATGTTGAATTTTAAAGGTTCTACTTCCATGGATATCATACCTTCTTTTAATATAATAATATTATTAATATAATAATTATTATTGTTTTTCTATTAATTCAGTTTTTTTTCCAAAAATAAACAAAAACTTGATTTAATTCCATTTTAATTTGAATATCTATAAATAATATTATAAATATAGTTGATATAGAATTAAAGGTAGGATAAACATGCAATATGATACATTAACACCATTAATCACAAGATTAAATGATTTCTTAGATTCATTAATAAGAGATTTTAAGGAATATAAATTAGATGAAGAAACCATAGTATTTTTATCAGAAAAAACAAGAAATTTTATTAATTTTACGGAATTATCTTTATTTAACGTAGTTTTAAAAGTTTTAGGAAATATCGACGATGTTAAATACGCATTTGATGATGAAATTAAACTGATTAATAAGATGATTGAGAAAATTTTTGAAAAATTGAATGAATCATTAAGTAATATTTTAGTTCATGAAGATGAAGAAGAACATGTACATGGCCATGATCACGATCACGTTCATTATCATGTAGATGTTGAAAATGTTCAAAAGGATATTGACAAAATAATTGAATATCTGGTCTTTTTGAAAAAAATATTGGGTTCTCTTGGAAATGTTATATTGTCACTATTAAAATATCAAAACAAAGAAATTTCTGAAGAAGAATTTAATAAAGAATACACAACATTTAAAGAAAATATTAATAATTATAAAAACGAATTTGCTGATTTATAAATCAATTTATTAATTCATTTACTATTTAATCTTCTATTTTTATTTTTTTTAGCTTGATAAGTAATCTGTGAGAAAAAAAGCAATTATTTTTTATTGGAGTTTAATATGAAAAAAGAATAAAATAGGTTTTTTAACCTTATTCTTCTTTTTCTAATCCACAAGCGGTTCTTAAGTTTTTACCTACTTCTTCGATTAAAAGTTCTCCTTCTAATCTTCTTTGTGCGAAGAGTTTAGGATATGCACTTGCTCCTTCTACTGCAAATTCGGTTGCAAAGGTACCATCTTGGATTTCTCTGAGGATATCTTTCATGTTTGCTTTTGCTTCGTCAGTAATGATTCTGTCTCTTCTGGTTAATCCACCAAATTCAGCAGTGTTACTTACATCTTGCCACATGTTTTTGAAACCTTTTTCGTAGATTAAATCGATGATAAGTTTCATTTCGTGACATGTTTCGAAGTAAGCCATTTCAGGTTGGTAACCTCCTTCTACTAAAGTTTCAAATCCAGCTTTAATAAGTGCGGTTAATCCACCACAAAGTACTGCTTGTTCACCGAATAAATCAGTTTCAGTTTCTTCTCTGTATGTGGTTTCGATTACACCTGCTCTTGTAAGACCAACTGCTTTTGCCATTTCAATAGCAATATCGAAAGCATCTCCTGTAGCATCTTGTTCTACAGCAACTAAACCAGGAATTCCGAATCCTTCTTCATATGTTTGTCTTACTTTGGATCCAGGACCTTTAGGTGCAATCATTGTCACGTTTACATCTGCCGGTACTCTGATTCTTTTAAAGTGTATGTTGTATCCGTGTGAGAAGGATAATGTGTTACCTGCTTCAAGGTTGTCTTTGATTTGGTTTTCGAAAACATCTTTTTGTAATTCATCAGGGATTAATATGTGGATGATATCTGCTTCTTTTGCAGCTTCTTCAATAGTTTTAACTGTAAGACCGTCAGCTTCTGCTTTTTTCCATGAACTTCCACCTTCACGTAATCCCATAACTACATTTAATCCACTGTCATGCATGTTTAATGATTGTCCTCTACCTTGGCTACCGTAACCGATAACTGCAATGGTTTTTCCTTCTAATACGTTTGTTGTTACATCTTCGTCATAAAATACTTTCATTTTATCGAGTACTCCTATATTTTATAAAATTTTTATATCTAGATATTATGTTTATATCTTTGTAAGAAGTTATATAAAATAATTATTTGAATTAATATTAACATGAAAAATATAATAAAATAGAAGGTTTTTAATTAAATATTTGTCTTTAAACAGCTATTGGGATATTTTAATTTATTTTCTACTGGATATGCATATTATTCTCCAACATGTATTCTTAAAAATAACTGTTCTTGAATTTCATTTTTTATTTTAAATATTCGAGTATTAATTAATTCTTATTATTCTTTTTTGACTTTATCTATGTTTTTACATTT